>Ga0164297_10001415_pt1 | contig 25556 bp, 23 predicted proteins | sample GEODES058metaG_FD_113539 | JGI IMG/M metagenome (GOLD analysis project Ga0164297, IMG submission 113539) | Dystrophic lake water microbial communities from Trout Bog Lake, Wisconsin, USA - GEODES058 metaG | ecosystem: Environmental > Aquatic > Freshwater > Lake | place: USA: Trout Bog Lake... | reverse complement strand
TTTTAGTCATTGCTCTATTTTAGTGATTTATTTTGCTTTAACGCCTCTTATCAGTTTATAAAAAATCAATGATAAAACAGCAAAAGGCCAGGCCCACCCTAGCCACTGCGCCAGGCCATTAAAACGTATAAATCGACCTTGCTCCCAGGTTTTCAATGTCTGCTCTAAATAAACATCAGCACCACTTTGATTAATTAAAAATAATTGCAGCGTAATGATAATAATTAAAAAAACGTCAAAGCTACTTGAATCAAGTCTCAGCGAAATAATTGACAAAAATATGCCTAAAAGTAATCCTGCCCCAACTAACGGATTTAACCATGCCCAAGCATGTGTGGGTCCGAAACTTAAAGCGGTAGAGAGCCATGTCAACAATAACGCCAGCAAAAACACGAGACCAAGAAAAGTCAGTCTTTGCCAAGTTTTTTTGATAATCGCGGCACCCAACAAAAAAGGAGTAAGTAGGCCAAGTGCAACACAAACCAAAACCACGCTCGGTGAAAGTGGCTGGCTTTGAAAATCAAAAGAAGGTAGCCATTCTTTAAAAGGAGTTGCCTCCAAAAGCTCTTGTAATGCAAAGTAAATCCTTGCATGGATTTGTCCTAATCCAAGAGGTACTTCGCAAGGAAATAAAAGACAAAAGGGCCATAAAGCGATAAGAACTAAACTCGCATTAACTCCTCTTACCGAGGAACTAAACCAACGCTTACGAAAGAAACTCCATCTTTCCAAAAGTCCAACTCTTTCCAATAAAAATGAAAGTGCTGACCCGAGCATGGCGCCAATAATATTAAACAACAAATCAGCTAAAGAGGGAACTCTTGCAGGCAAATAGCTCTGCAGACTCTCCAATGCAAAAGATAAAAATGAAGCTATCAAAACACCATTTACCCAAGCAACTCGCTTTTGATTGGTTCTGACAAAACCAAGGGTTAAGAAAAACCCCAAAGGAGCGTAACCCAAAATATTTGCAACAACGTCAAACCCAGACCAATAGTGTGGCCAGCCAGCCAAAAAGAAATCCCAGGGGTTTAAATCTTGATTTCGCCAGTCTTGAAAAGGATATAGACTTGCATAAACAATCAACAATATGTAGATGGTGCTCAAAGCCCAAGCTGATGTAGGCTCAAGTTCAGGCAATAAGTCTTCAGCGAACTTTTTAGACATGCTCGCCCCGTAATTTTTTAAAAAGGCTTAACTACAACCAATATGACTGCCAATGTCATAAAAAGCACCGGGATTTCGTTGAACCATCTATACCAAATATGCGTGTGAGTATCGTTTTTTAGCTGGAATTGTTTGAGATGTTTGAAGCACATATAGTGATAAATTATCGTGCAAGCTACAACACCCAACTTTGCATTAAACCAACCCATATTGCCGCTTGAATTTAAATGCTCAAACAAACCTTCTTCAAATGCCAGCCAAATTCCAAATCCCAAAGCAGGAATCATCAGTATAGTTGTAAACCTAAATAGCTTGTTGGCCATCAACATTAGCCTCTGATTTTCTGCATATGATTCATTAGGAACCATTGCTAAATTTACAAATATACGAGGCAAATAAAAAAGCCCAGCAAACCAACTTACAACAAAGATAATATGTAAAGATTTAATCCAGAGCATTTTTATAAGAAATTTTTTATCAAAAAAGCAAGAGTTCTTTCAAGCGCCTCATCCGCTGCTTTAACATCATATGAGCCTCTTTGATCACAATTAAATCCATGATCGGCAGAATAAATATTGACCTGCACTTGCGGCTGATTCTTCTCAAAAGCCCTTACCGACTCAATAGAGATATGACTGTCTTTATCACCAAAGTGCGTCATAACGGGACATCTTGGTTTACGAATTGACTCAACCTCTGTGGTTATACCGCCCCCGTAATAAGGGACAGCAGCGCTTAAACCACGGACCAACTCTGCGCTTCTCCAAGTAAGCAATCCACCCCAACAATAACCGACCATTGCAACTTTACCCTTGGCATTGGATGCCGCATAGTCTACGGCCGCTTGTAAATCTGCAATGACTCCAGGTAATGGAAGGGCTTCTACTTGTGCCTTCAAGGATATTCCTTCTTTCATATCATCGCTTGTATAACCTAATTCAACCCCTTTTTTTACTCGGTCAAATGTTGCTGGAGCAATAGCTAAAAAACCCGCCATGGCATAGCTCTCGGCGACAGCTCGGATGTGTGAATTAACACCGAAAATTTCTTGCACCACCACAACAGCCCCCCTAACTGGTACCTTAGGCAAAGCCAAATATGCAGAACACATAAACCCATCAGTGGCTTTTAATTGAATAGACTGCCCCATAATTAAAATTTCCTTTGTTAATTAATTGCAATTTCTCTTAAACGAGAATCTAAAAAATCTAATCGATCTTGACCCCAAAAAATCTCCCCATTTAAAACATAGCTAGGCGATCCAAATACACCATGTTCTATGGCTTGCATTGTATTTCTATCGTATTCTTCTTCAACCCAGGACTCATCAGTTTGTTCAACAAAAAGGGTATCTAAATCAAGCTTCTTTAAATTGACTTTCAGCTGCTCGGGGTCCGCAATGTCTTCCTCCCGCACCCAAACACTGCTTAAAATGCCCCCGAGCAATTGCATTGCCTTGTTCTGACCCAGTTTTGCCTGTACAACAATAATTAATTTGGCAGCTAAATCTGCAGAAACAGGAAAATATTTCGGCTTGAGATTTAACGGTATTCCTAAGTGATCACTAAAGCGCCTCAGCTCAACGAGTCGATAAGCTTGTCTTTGTGCAGACCTCTGCCCCACGGGTAAACCCCCTGTTGCAGGGAATACTTTACCCCCCAAATCTACCGGGATCAGGCGTACATTAATCCCTCTGGCATTCAAAATTTGAGTAAATCGTTGATGTCCTAAATAAGTCCACGGGCTAGAGGGGGCTAAATAATAATTAACAGTTGGCAGCATGTGTTTGGGGTAGTATGAGTATTATATTTATGAATTGTATTTGGCTAACACTTTTTATTAAATGTCGAGACTCTAGATTGAACCACAATCATATGTCTTAAAGCTTGAGCTATCCAAATTGTCAATCCAAATATCAATAAAGTTTTACTATTTAATTGGTTAAGAAGAAATAAATCTATACATAACAGGAGCAATATAAGTTGAAAAAAGTTGTATTAATTACTGGAGCAAGTCGTGGAATAGGCGCAGCAACTGCTGTGCTTTGTGCAAAAGCAGGATGGGACATCGTCGTAAATTACACTCAAAACAAAGGTGCTGCTGACACGTTATGCGATCAGCTTCATCAACTTGGAGCCAAAACATTGTGTATACAAGCAGATGTAGGCGACGAATCTCAAATTCTAAGGATGTTCTCCCAGATCGACTCACAATTTGGCGCACTTCACGGACTTGTAAACAACGCAGGCGTTGTGGACATGACTAGCAAAGTGGAGGATATGAGTTGGAGTCGTTTAGATAGGATGATGCGTATAAATGTCATTGGCTCAATTTATTGTGCAAAGGAAGCCATTAAGCGAATGAGCCCCCTTCATGGCGGAGCCGGTGGAAGTATTGTCAATCTCTCCAGTGTTGCCGCCAAAATTGGCGGTCCAGGACAATACGTTGACTACGCCGCTAGTAAAGGCGCTATTGACTCATTTACGATAGGGCTTTCCAAAGAGCTTGCCACTCAAAACATCAGAGTTAATGCTGTCAGGCCCGGCATTATTGATACTGAAATACACGCCAGTGGAGGACAACCCAACCGTGCAAAAGATTCATCCTCTATGGTTCCGATGCAACGACCAGGAACTGCAGAGGAGGTTGGCAAAGCTATTCTTTGGCTACTTAGCGAAGACTCCTCTTACACAACAGGCAGTGTGCTTGATGTGAGCGGCGGGCGTTAATTAATTTCTTACATATCTAAAACATGTCTCAAATCATTTCACACCATATTAATGCCCTTCCATTTTTAGGCAATAGCTCCAGAGAACAAGATGTTTTTAATCCCGCATCTGGCAAAGTAACTGCTCGTGTAAAGCTTGCAAATAGAGATGATGTGGCCTGCGCTGTTCAAGCTGCACAAGAAGCTTTTCCTAAATGGGCAGATCTACCGCCACTTAGGCGTGCTCGGATCATGTTTAAATTTTTAGAGCTATTAAACGCTCATAGAGATGAATTAGCCCATCTCATAACAGCTGAGCACGGGAAAGTTTTTACTGACGCTCAAGGTGAAGTTACAAGAGGCATTGAGATTGTGGAGTTTGCATGCGGAATACCTCAACTTCTAAAGACGGATTTCACAGATCAGGTCTCAACTGGCATAGACAATTGGGTCCTTCGTCAACCACTTGGCGTAGTTGCAGGCATTACTCCTTTCAATTTCCCAGTCATGGTACCCATGTGGATGTTTCCAGTGGCCATTGCATGCGGCAACACATTTGTTTTAAAACCTAGCCCAACAGACCCTTCGCCGTCTTTATTTATGGCTAAATTATTAGAGCAAGCGGGACTTCCAAAAGGGGTCTTTAACGTTATTCAAGGAGATAAGGAAGCAGTAGATGCATTATTAGATCATCCAGATGTTAAAGCGATCAGCTTTGTCGGATCGACGCCTATCGCCAACTACATCTATGAAACAGGTGCTCGGCACGGAAAGCGTGTTCAAGCTCTTGGCGGTGCTAAAAACCACATGGTCATCATGCCTGATGCTGATCTTGATCAAGCAACAGATGCTCTTATTGGAGCCGCATACGGCTCAGCTGGTGAGCGATGCATGGCCATTAGTGTTGCAGTAATGGTGGGCGATGTTGCTGACAAAATCGTACCCAAACTCATTGAGCGTACCAAAACACTCAAGATTCTCAACGGAACCGATCTTGCCGCAGAGATGGGTCCAATTGTGACTCACGTTGCAAAAGAGAGAATATCTGGTTATATCGAAAAGGGGGTTTCCGAGGGCGCCAAGTTACTCGTAGATGGAAGAGCGTTTAACGCTTCAAACGCAGGGAACGGATGTGAGAATGGATTTTGGTTAGGAGGCACCCTTTTTGATCACGTTAGCCCAAATATGTCCATTTACAAGGAGGAAATTTTCGGTCCCGTACTGTCGTGCGTAAGAGTTAATGATTTTGCTCAGGCGGTGGATCTTATCAATGCTCATGAGTTTGGCAATGGGGTATCTTGCTTTACAAGAGATGGCCATATTGCCCGCGAATTTGGACGTCGAATCCAAGTCGGTATGGTAGGCATCAACGTGCCTATACCCGTACCTATGGCTTGGCATGGGTTTGGGGGTTGGAAAAAGAGTCTATTTGGCGATATGCACGCTTACGGGGAAGAGGGTGTGCGTTTTTACACCAAACAAAAAAGTATCATGCAACGCTGGCCAGAGAGCACACCAAAGGGCGCAGAGTTTGTGATGCCAACGAGCCAATAAGTTATCGGCGCCATACTTATCAAGCTGCAAAATTCGGAAGTTATGATTGTTTATTAGAAATATATTGACGTGAGCTCTAATTCCTTTGATTTTATTATTGTGGGTGCAGGTACAGCAGGCTGCTTACTTGCTAATCGGCTCAGCGCTGATCCAAAAGTAAAAGTACTATTGCTTGAAGCAGGCGCAAAAGATAACTATCACTGGATACATATCCCAGTTGGCTATTTGTATTGCATTGGGAATCCCAAAACCGATTGGATGTACTCGACCCAACCCTGCGCAGGGCTTAATGGTCGAACTCTTAAATATCCCAGAGGAAGAGTGATGGGGGGGTGTTCCAGTATAAACGGCATGATTTACATGCGAGGCCAAGCTAGAGACTATGACCAATGGGCCAAGCAAGTTAATGATGACGATTGGAGCTGGGACAACAGCGTTCCTTTTTTTAAGTTTCATGAGCTTCATCATTTATTAAGCACCTCAATGCACTCCGGTGCAGACCAGGCTTTAATGGATAGAGTAAGCGCCCTCAACATTTCAAACTTCTACAAAGAAAGACTTTTCAACAGCCATGCTGGAGGAGAGTGGCATGTCCAACAACAGCGATTGAATTGGGACGTATTAGATGCCTTTGCCCGCGCTGCAGAGCAAAGCGGAATCCCTCAATCAAAGGACTTCAATAAGGGCAATAACGAAGGTGTTGGATACTTTGAAGTCAATCAAAATAAAGGTTTGCGATTAAATACCCCCAAGGCTTTTTTAACTCCTGAAGTTTTAAAAAGACCCAATTTAACGGTGTGGACTAACGCTCAGGTTTCACGCTTATTGTTTGCGCAGCAGCCAGTAGCAGGATGTCAAGCCACGGGCGTTCAAATAGTTCGTAACGGACAAAGTACCGCAGCCGCAGCATCCAAAGAAGTTATCTTATGCGCTGGAAGTATTGGCACCCCTCAAATTCTAGAGTTATCAGGAATTGGCAATCCCTCAAAACTCAAAGAAGCAGGCATACAACCCCTTGTAGCCCTTGAAGGGGTGGGTGAGAATTTACAAGACCATCTTCAAATCAGAGCAATTTTTAAAGTACAAAATGCGGTAACTTTAAATACCCTAGCAAACAGTTGGTGGGGTAAATTAAAAATTGGTCTGGAATATGCAATCCACAGAAGTGGCCCAATGAGTATGGCGCCGTCTCAACTTGGCGTATTCGCAAAAAGCAATCCAGGTCTTTTATGGCCCAACCTGCAATACCACGTACAACCCTTAAGCCTTGAAGCTTTCGGAGAGCCGTTGCATAAGTTTCCAGCAATAACGGCAAGTGTTTGTAATTTAAATCCAACCAGTCGTGGCTCTATTCATATCCAAAGCCCTAATTTTAATGAGGCGCCTAAAATTCAGCCCAACTACTTGAGCACCCAAGAAGATCTAGATATTGCCGCTGATTCCCTTAAACTAACTCGCAAGATAGTTTCACAACCGGCCATGTCCAAGCACTGTCCGGTTGAATATAAGCCAGGAATTCAGTTTCAAAGCGATGCAGAACTTGCCCGTTTAGCAGGTGATATCGGCACCACTATTTTCCACCCCGTTGGAACTACAAAAATGGGACAAAAGAATGACCCAACAGCTGTTGTAGACTCCAGACTACGTGTATTCGACTCAAAAGGCTCGGTCATTAAGAATCTACGAATAGTTGATGCAAGCGTTATGCCTACGATTACCAGCGGCAACACAAATAGCCCAACGCTCATGATCGCAGAACGAGCTGCTTATTGGATTGCCAGCGATCACAACGGGTAAGCACCTATTCGTTTATTTTAATGTGCGGATTACAGTCATGGTTCGCATTTAAAACTGGGGTGCGAGGAGACAAATAAAAAATAATATAACCAGAATCGGCTGTTGATTACGATTGATTACAATAGCCCATAAGGCACCACCTAAGCTTTATCAGGTTTGGGTGGTGTTTTTTAATTGTGCCTTTGTATCTTCAATTACTTGACTTTATCATCTCCCGCTTTGGATATTTTTAACTTTATCTTCATCACTATTGCAGCAGGAGTTGCTGGGTTTGTAGACTCGATCGTTGGCGGCGGTGGACTCATTTTAGTGCCCACCCTATTTACCGCGTATCCAAGCACCATTCCAGCTACTCTTTTAGGTACCAACAAAGGGGCTTCTGTTTGGGGCACTGCCTTTGCCTCTTGGGCCTACTCACGGAAAATTAATTTGCCCGTCAAAGGGTTACTTTTAGGTGCTTTCTTTGCAATCATTGGATCCTTCACGGGCGCATGGTGTGTAACTCAAATATCGGCAACCGTTTTTAAAGCTGCCTTACCTTTTATTCTTTTGGCTCTTTTAATCTATACCTTGATAAAAAAAGAATTAGGTCAAATACATGCACCTAGGTTCAACTCACGGGGGGAGCTAATTAGGCTGTCCATCATAGGCATATTGATTGGTTTTTATGATGGATTTTTTGGGCCTGGTACTGGAAGCTTCTTTGTATTCATACTTGTTCGTTGGCTTGGGTTCGATTTTTTGCATGCCTCTGCAGGTGCAAAAATTATGAATACAGCAAGTAATTCTGCCGCGCTTTTATTGTTTGCTATGAATGGTTACGTTTGGTGGCATGTAGCTATCCCCCTGGCCGTTGCAAACGTATTTGGTAGTTTTCTTGGTACAAGACTCGCCATTAGCAAAGGCGCAGAATTTATTCGCTATTTCTTTATTCTCGTGGTAACGGTCTTAATTGTTAAAACCAGCTATGACTTTATTTGGGCACAAGTATCTTTATAAACAAAATATTCAGTCCACATTTCAAAAAATTACTGCAAACTCGAGTCTTGTGATTCAACGGCCTTATTTTCGTCTTTAGGTGGCCATGCTATTTTAGAAACATCTCTGACCTTGCCTATTGGTCTGGTTGCTTGCCCCTTTTGGACAGCTTCAATATCTTCTTGGGATGGATATTGTCCCAAAAGAACATAATCAAAAATTCTGCGTGCAATAGGAGCTGCGTTTTGAGCACCAAATCCTGAGTTCTCCACCACCAGGGCAATAGCGACCTTTGGATCTTCTGCGGGAGCATACGCCATGTAAAGTGCATGATCTCGCATCCTCTCATCTATCTTATTGCTGTTATATTTTTCATTTTCTTTAACGGTATACACCTGAGCAGTACCGGTTTTTCCAGCGCTTGTGTAAGTGGCTCCAACAAAGCTTGTTGCCGATGTGCCCTCTATATTCACACCTATCAAAGCTTTTTTAATAACATCTAAGTTTTCTTGAACCAATGAAACCCTTTCCATTGGCTCTTTAGCAACTAGTCTTCGCTCTTTGGTATCAACATCTACAACCTCTTTAACCAAGTGAGGCCTCATTTTCACGCCATCATTTGCAACTACAGACAATGCTTGCACAATCTGCAAAATTGTAAAGTTGTTATACCCTTGACCAATCCCCAATGATATCGTTTCACCCGAATACCACCGTTGCTGCTCTGGCTTATGGTAAGTGTTTTTCTTCCATTCAGTTGATGGCAAAACTCCTCTTGCCTCTCCCAAAATATCAATCCCTGTTAATTGGCCAAAGCCGAGTTGTTGCATTTGTTCATGAATAACATCAACACCTAAGTCTCTTGCCAACATAAAGTAATACGTGTCGCACGACTCAACAATTGATTTATACATATCCACGGTACCGTGCCCACCCTCTTTATCATCGTGAAACCGATGATTTCCGAACATAAAGAATCCAGGATCAAAGATTTGCTGAGTTGGCGTTCTTTTCCCAGTTTGAAGTGCGGCAAGCGCCATAAAAGGTTTATATGTTGACCCTGGTGGATATGTCCCCCTAAGTGCCCGGTTAAGAAGAGGGCGGTCAAGTGACTCGTTAAGGGCCTGCCAATTTTCTACGTCAATGCCTTCAACAAATAAATTAGGATCAAATGTAGGCTTACTAACAAATGAAAGAATTTCCCCTGTTTTGGGATCCATTGCAACTAGCGCTCCACGTCTTGTTCCAAACAAATCCTCCACTAGTTTTTGTAATTTGATATCTATTGACAAGACAATCGTATTGCCAGGTGTTGCTGGACTACTTCTTAGCCTCCTTACTGCCCGTCCGCCAGCAGAGGTCTCCATCTCATGAACACCCGTGGTTCCGTGCAACTGCGTCTCATAACTTTGCTCTACGCCTAGCTTACCTATGTAATCGGTTCCCCTGTAATTTGCTTCTTCTGTATCTGCCAACTTGTCTTTTTCTGTTTGATTGATACGTCCAATATAACCAATCACGTGACTGGCAAGACCATTAAATGGGTAAGAGCGAAATAATCTTGCTCGAATTTCCACACCGGGGAACCTAAATCTTTGGGCGGCAAACCTTGCTACCTCTTGATCAGTTAACCTTGTACGGATGGGTACAGAGTCAAAGCTTTTTGACTCCTCTCGCATCTTTTTAAATCGTCTTCTATCTCTGCCTTGAATTTCAACTACTTCACCCAATCGATCAATCAATTCATCAATTGGTAACTGAACTTTTGAGGTCGTTATCTCAAGCGTGTATGCAGAATAATTAGTTGCCAATACGACACCGTTGCGGTCCATGATGACGCCTCTGTTTGGCACGATTGGAACGATGGCAGTTCGGTTACTTTCTGCCTGTTCATTCAAATCCTGATATCTCCAAATTTGAAGATACGCCAACCTTATTATCAAAAATAGGAATGCGCCCAATACAAGTAAACTAACAATATATATCCGCTCTCGAAAACGGCGTACATCCATTTCAACATTACGAATCAAACTCATAATGGTCTGGTATTGTCTGGATTAGGCGATCGTTTTTGTGGCGCCAGCAGTATTTCTGAAACAATCGGCCACAACAAAGCTTGAATAATTGGGGATAAAAACAAACCCCACCCGGGAAATGGACTACCAGAGGCCATACGTATTATTAACTCAATCAAGTGCCCAACCAAAAAGATTGGGAAAACCTGAAGGGACTGGGAGGACAATTTAAACCACAGAATTCGCCGGTGAATCAGAACGGCAAAAAAACCTTGTGCTGTAAACGATAGGGCATGCTGGCCAAGCATAGAAGATTGATGGACGTCTGTCAGCAGCCCGAAAAAAAAGGCCAATCCAATACTCACTCTAAGAGGCTGATGAATTCCCCAAAACAACAAGACAACTGCAATCAACTCGGGTGCCCAATTTGCGTTGCCAAAAAGTGCAATGTTTTGCACCATATCTAGCAATAAGGCAAAAAACAAAGTTAGATATATAAATATTGGGTTTGCAGGCAGTAATAATTGCTGCCCTCTGGGCATGATCATTTCTTACCTCCTGTCGCAGGAGGTGCCTTTTCAGGCAATGGTCTTGCAGGTAATTGTGCGTGCAGGGGGTCAAGTATCATTAACAGTCGAGCCCCTTGGACCTTGCCTTGTGGTTCACAAAGAATCCTTGCAAATACTGAGTCAGCTTTGCGCTCAACTTGTATAACTTTTGCAACTGGTATGCCTGGTGGATAAACTCCGTCTACTCCGCTCGTGCTAAGGTCGTCTCCCACTTCAATGTCGGCATTGGTTGCCATGTATCTAAGCTCGAGTAAGGGGGCGCCTCCTGACTCTCCAAAAGCAACGCCTCTTGCACCAGTGCGGGTATTTAGAACTGGAATAGAGTTCTCGCGGTCAATCACTAAAGTAACCTCGCTTACCAAGGGGTGAACCGAAGTTACCTGCCCCAAGATACCGTATTCATCCATCACCGGCGAGCTTAGGCTAACCCCTTGTAACGCACCCTTGTCAATAACTAATTTGCGGGTGTAGGGGTCTGCTGCATCATATAAAACCTCAGCAGCCAATCCGTGAGTTTCTAACCTCTCTCTCAGCCCTAAAATATTTCTTAACTGCTGATTCTCTAATGTCAACTGATCTACCTGTAAAGCCCGCAAAGATTGATTTAACAATTTTTGATGCGTTTCTGCCTCCCTGACCTGAGCCTCTTGTCTGCCTTGAGTCATTTCAGAAAACTCGTTCCACCACACAGTTGGTCGCATTGCTAACCATTGAACGGGGTAAATGACAAAAGATAACCCCGTACGTAGAGGATATGACAAATTAAACCGCGTGTCCCCCATCATCAGAAACAATGACAAGGCGCCGTAAAAGACGAGCTTTGTCAAAGCTGAATAGCCTTGCTTAAAAAAAGGAGGCGGTGATGAATCTAACGTACCAAAGGCCACGATAGGGACTCGCTTTAAACGCTACAAAAATACATTAAATATTCAAAAGCGCAATGTTTGATGATCACTCGCTTGTGAAAATAGAACCCAAGCGATCCATTCGCTCAAGAGCCAAGCCACAGCCCCTAACAACGCAAGTTAAAGGATCCTCTGCCACCAAAACTGGCAGGCCTGTTTCCTCAGCCATCAATCGGTCAAGATCTCTTAATAAGGCACCTCCTCCTGTCAACATCATTCCTCGCTCAGCTATATCCGCCCCGAGCTCAGGGGGTGTCTGCTCTAATGCATTCTTAACGGCTGATACGATGTTGTTAAGTGGGTCAGTAAGGGCTTCCAAAATCTCGTTGGAAGAAATCGTAAATGAGCGAGGCACACCTTCACTTAAATTGCGACCTTTAACTTCCATTTCTTTAACTTCACTGCCAGGAAAAGCAGATCCAATTTGTTTTTTAATGGTCTCCGCGGTTGGTTCACCAATAAGCATTCCGTAGTTACGTCTAATGTAATTAATGATGGCTTCATCAAACTTATCACCTCCCACTCTCACGCTGCCCTTGTAGACCATACCGCCCAAAGAGATAACGCCAACTTCAGTCGTACCTCCTCCAATGTCTACCACCATAGATCCGCTGGCATCACTGACGGGAAGTCCTGCTCCTATAGCCGCTGCCATAGGTTCTTCAATTAAATAAACCTCAGAGGCTCCTGCACCCAATGCGGACTCACGAATAGCTCTACGCTCCACCTGAGTCGACCCACAGGGTACGCAAATAATAATCCTGGGGCTGGGTTTTAATAAAGACCTGGGGTGAACCATCTTTATAAACTGTTTAAGCATTTGCTCAGTAACAGTAAAGTCAGCAATCACACCGTCCTTCATAGGCCGAATTGCCTCAATATTGCCGGGGACTTTACCCAGCATCATCTTAGCCTCATGTCCAACAGCTTGAATTGTCTTTTTGCCTTGGGGGCCCCCCTCATGGCGAATCGAAACCACAGAGGGCTCATCTAAAACGATACCGCGATCGCGAACATAAATCAGCGTATTGGCTGTACCCAAATCAATAGCTAGGTCGGTTGAAAAATACCGACGAAATGCACCAAACATTAAATACCTCTCAAATATTTGAGTTTGAAAACCCTAAATCACCAAAATAAATCGATTTTGAACCAAAATTACCAAAATCGATGATCTTAATATGGATTTGAGGTCAATCTACTCAGTAAAACGTTAAAGGCGAGATAATACCCGATGCACGACGTTTAATGTGAAATTTTTACATAACCCTTGTAGATTAGACTCAATTGTCAGACTTTAAATAAAAATCATGGCCCTGAAACAAGAAGATATAACCCGAATTGCGCGTTTGGCCAGACTTGAGCTTCACCCTGGAGAAGAGTCACGAATGATGAACCAAATCAACGACTTTTTCGAAATTGTGGAGCAAATAAGCGCTGTTGACACGAGCAACATAGTCCCATTGGCTCACCCTGTTGAGTTGTTAACGCACATCCAACTTCGATTAAGAGAGGATATTGTTTCGGAAGCAGACAACAGAGCGGCAAATCAAAGAAGCGCACCAGCTGTAGAGAATGGTTTATTTTTAGTACCAAGGGTAGTTGAATGAGTTTTATTCACGATTTAAGCGTAACCGAGATGGCACACGCTTTAAAAACCAAAACAATCGGCGCTGTAGAAGTTGCAGAGCATTTCTTAAACCGCGTAGAACATGAAAAACTTGGGGCTTTTTTAAGTCACAACCGAGAAATAACGCTCAAATTTGCAAGAAATAGCCAAATCAAACTCGATTCAAATAATGGCGGTCCACTTGAAGGGGTTCCCATTGCTCACAAAGATGTTTTCGTCACCAAAGACTTCCCCAGCACTGCAGGATCAAAAATACTTGAAGGGTATATGTCCTCCTTTGATGCAACTGTTGTACAACGTCTTGCAGACGCAGGGTGCATCAACTTAGGAAAATTAAATTGTGATGAGTTCGCTATGGGCTCGTCTAACGAAAACTCTGCATATGGATCTGTTTTAAACCCTTGGGACACCTCAAAAGTTCCAGGGGGTTCCTCGGGCGGCAGCGCAGCAGCTGTGGGCTCTAGGTTGATCCCAGCTGCCACGGGAACGGACACCGGCGGCTCAATTCGTCAACCAGCTAGTTTTTGTGGTGTCACAGGAATAAAACCCACATACGGTCGAATCTCAAGGTATGGAATGATAGCTTACGCCTCAAGCCTAGACCAAGCAGGCCCAATGGCAAAATCAGCTCAAGACTGTGCTCTTTTACTCAGCGCTATGTGCGCAAGCGATTTAGACCGAGATTCAACATCCCTTGATATTGCTCAAGAGGACTTCACCAACCACCTAAATAGCTCTATCAAAGGTTTAAGAATTGGCATCCCTGAGGAGTTTTTTGGTGATGGCTTGGACACTGATGTCCGAGCAGCTATAGATGATGCAATCGAAGTCCTAAAAGAACTTGGCGCTGAGTTTGTAAGAATATCCTTACCAAAAACCGAACTCTCCATTCCTGTCTACTACATCATTGCCCCCGCTGAAGCAAGTTCTAATTTAAGCCGCTTTGACGGCGTACGTTACGGATTTAGAGCAAAAGAGTACACAGACTTAATTGATATGTACAAAAAAACCAGATCGCAAGGATTCGGTGAAGAAGTTAAAAAAAGGATCATGACTGGTGCATACGTCTTGTCGCATGGTTATTACGATGCCTATTACCTTCAAGCACAGAAAATACGACGCATGATTGCAGAAGATTTCAAAGTTGCATTTATGAAATGTGACTTAATACTGGGTCCTGTAGCACCAACTCCAGCTTGGGGACTTAAAGAAAAAGTATCAGATCCCCTTAGTAGCTATCTTGCAGACATCTTTACATTACCAGCCTCCCTTGCTGGCTTGCCAGCCATGAGCGTTCCTTGCGGCATGAGCCTAAATTCAAAACCACTTCCAATTGGTATGCAACTTATTGGAAATTATCTACAGGAATCTAAACTGCTCAATGTGGCTCATATGTTCCAGTCGCATACCCAGTGGCACACCATGATCCCAACTGAATCGATGATTGAAACTAAAACTGGAGATGCCCAATGAGCAAATCCTCTAATCATTCTAAACCTAGCATTGAAGACAATGCATCGACGTACTCTACATTAGTGCAAGGGTACGAGGTTGTCATTGGATTTGAGACGCACGCACAACTCTTAACAAATAGTAAGATTTTCTCCAGGGCATCAACCCACTTTGGGGCACAAGCAAATACACAGGCATGTGCGGTTGATTTGGCACTACCCGGCGCATTACCCGTCATGAATATGAAAGCGGTTGAATGTGCAATAAGACTCGGTCTCGCTTTGGGCTCTCATATTTCGCAAAGAAGCATTTTTGCTCGCAAAAATTATTTCTACCCTGACCTACCCAAAGGCTATCAAATTAGTCAATTTGAAATTCCTGTAGTTCAGGGTGGAGAAGTTTCTTTCTTTTTAGGTGATACCCAAAAAAGCGTTCGATTGGTCAGAGCGCATCTTGAAGAGGATGCTGGCAAGTCATTGCATGAAGATTTTGTGGGTTTGAGTGGCATTGATTTAAACAGAGCCGGTACACCCCTTTTAGAAATTGTCACCGAGCCCGACATGCGCTCTAGCCAAGAGGCAGTAGCGTATGCAAAAGAGTTACACAAAATTGTTACTTGGATCCAAGTTTGCGACGGAAACATGCAAGAGGGCTCTTTTAGATGCGATGCAAACGTATCTGTTCGTAAACCAGGTCAGCCCTTGGGTACCCGTCGAGAAATTAAAAATCTAAACAGCTTCAAGTTCATGCAACAAGCCATTGACTTTGAGGTTCGCTGGCAAATTGAACAAATCGAGGACGGCAAAACAATCGAACAAGCTACTGTATTATTTGATCCTGATACTGGCGAAACCAGAAGCATGCGAAGTAAAGAAGATGCAGCTGATTACCGTTACTTCCCCGACCCAGATTTGCCTCCCCTGGAGATTTCAAGTGAATGGATCGATCAAGTCCGCGCTACTATGCCTGAGCTCCCAAGAGCTATGGCAGACCGATTTGTGACAGACTATTCTTTGCCTGTATATGACGCCTCAACCCTTACTCAAAGTAGTCATATGGCGGCCTACTTTGAGGAGACGGTTAGTCATTGTGGACAAGCAAAATTAGCGAGTAATTGGGTGATGGGTGAATTGTCGCGAAAACTAAACGAGGAGAACATTGACATACAAGACTCCCCCGTCAGCTCCACAATGCTAGGAACTCTCATTTCTAGAATCTCCAGCGGCGATATTTCCAACAACTCAGCAAAAACTCTCTTAGACTCTCTTTGGTCCAGCCCAGACTCAGATATTGATCAGCTGATCCAATCAAAGGGGCTTAAACAAGTAAATGATATTGGAGCCCTAGAATCATTGGTGGACACAGTCATTGCAACGAATGCAGATAATGTTGCACAGTACAAGGCAGGTAAGGAAAAAGCCTTTAATGCCTTAATTGGACAAGCTATGAAGGCCAGTAAAGGCCAGGCTAACCCTCAACAATTAACTGAACTACTAAAGAAAAAACTTCAATAATAACTACCTCGGTCCGTATTGATCACGGTAGCTTTGAACGTTGTTTAAGTGCAGCTGTAAAGCGGGATCTTTGCTTCTTTTTAAAAACGATAGAAGGTCTTCAAGCAAAGCGACCGTACAGACCTTAAGACCAATCTCTGAGCGAATGTAATCGATTGCGCTGTTGTCAGAGTCTATGACCTTACCGTCTCGAATTATCGTGGCTCGCTCTTGTCGATCAAGAGCTATGGCAATCGCGTACGGTACAGCACCTGCGGTCTTGATGAGTTCGATAGACTCCCTGACGGCTGTACCTGCGCTAATTACATCATCAATAATTAACACTCGCCCCACTAACTCTGCACCAACAATATTGCCACCCTCTCCGTGATCTTTGATCTCCTTTCGGTTATAAGCAAAAGGTACGGTTTTCCCTAGCCTTGCAAGTTCTATACTTACTGCTGCACCAAGCGGAATTCCCTTATAAGCAGGACCAAAAATCATGTCAAACTCTAACTGGCTTGTTAGAATACGTTTGGCATAAAACTGAGCTAATTTGCCGAGTTTATGTCCATCGTTAAACAATCCAGCATTAAAAAAATATGGAGAAATTCGACCTGCTTTTGTTTTAAATTCTCCAAATTTAAGCACCCCACAATCTATCGAAAACTGTACGAAATCTTGGGCTAATTCATCCCTAGCCAACTCAAAACTTTGCATTAAAGGCTCCCTTTGTTCAAACTCATATCTCTAAATCTCAACGGAATTCGCTCAGCAGCCCGCAAAGGTGTTGAAGATTGGTTGAGTCAATCTAGTGTCGATTGTATTTGTGTTCAAGAGCTTAAAGCTCAAAAAGAAGACATCCAAGGCTCATTAGAAAATCTGGCCGGACTAGAAGGTCATTTTCATTTCGCGGAAAAAAAGGGTTACTCCGGCGTCGGTATCTACACCAAACACGAGCCCAGTGATGTTAGGGTTGGCTTTGGGAACTCTGAGTTCGATGCAGAAGGGCGTTATGTTGAGCTATGTTTTGATACTCCTTCAAGAAAACTCTCCATCATCAGTAGTTATTTTCCGAGTGGCTCTTCTGGGGAGGATAGGCAAGAGGCTAAATATCGTTTTTTAGATGCCATTGAACCTCACATTAAAACACTTAAAGGGTCTCGCGAATTTATTTTATGCGGTGATATAAACATTGCTCACCACGAAAAAGACCTAAAGAATTGGAAAAGCAACCAAAAAAACAGTGGATTTCTACCCCAAGAAAGACAATGGATGACTAAGTTGTTAAGCGAAACAGGGTTAACAGATGTTTACAGACATCTACACCCAGATACGACTGATGATTGCTATACGTGGTGGAGCAACAGAGGACAAGCGTGGACTAATAACGTGGGATGGCGTTTAGATTATCAAATAGCTACTCAGGCACTTGGACAACTTGCTAGAGATTTTCAAATACACAAGGCTGAGAGATTCTCAGACCATGCGCCAATTATTGCTAATTACGAATTCAAAATTTGATCATTGAATAAATCTCTTAGGTCAACTAACTACTTGTCTCTTTTAAGTGATGCATTTGTTTATTGCTAAGCGTTAATATTTTCAATTTTGAATGAATACGCCTTTTGGTAAACAAGCCCTGATTTCGTTTGTGATTTTTGAATTTTTATTGTACTCAGATATAAATTCCTTATAGCCAGCATCGCCCCAGTTTTTGGCAACTGTACCCTCTTCAGGGTTGGGAGTATCAATGTGCAAACTAATCACTTTCGTATTGTCTGCAAATATAGTATTTGTATTTGAGTCGGTCTTATAAATTTCACCCAAGACAAGACGATTATGTTTCACACCATTGGCTCGGTACCAAGACTCATGCATCTGTGTTGCTTTCTTTATGCCTTCAATCGAACCACCAGGAACTATATCTGAGATTCTAAAAATCACTTTAACACCCTCGCACCTATATGGATTGTCCATTTCTGAAAATGATTTGAATGAAGTCAATAGCAAAACTAAACAAAAACCTAATCTTAATATCTTCATAAATTATCCAATTTAAAAGATTTAATTCTCTTTGTTTTTTGTGACTGATTTATTTAAGAAAAACTCTATTTGTTCTGTTTTGATTCGACTTGCGAATTAAAGCTTATTTAGGACAAGTATTTACGCCAGATAATTATCAAAGTCTGTGAAAATATTTATTGACTAAGCGCTTTGAATAAACCATATTCTATTCAAAGAACTTTCGCCCTGATCTCATGAATTCGGCTTACAAATATTTAATCTCTCGTTTTAAACAGCCTCTAAATCATTATCTAGTCCCCTCATTGGTGTCATTGATATTTATCGCCATTTGTTTTTTATTATTATGGATTCAACTCTCAGAGGACGATAGGTCTGCAAAATCAAACATTCAAAATACTGCAAAAATTATTGCCGTACAAGTAGAAAGCTCGCTTGATCAAACTGAGTCAATCATGAATAACATTGGCTCAAGATATTTAGAAATGGATTTGTCTAACAAAATAGAATTAAATGCATTTAGGCTTCAAATAAAAGAGGAAATAGAGCACTTACCACTCAAAAATATGAGCTTGCTGATTTCAACACCCGAGGGGCTTGTCAAATTAAATACCTCAACAGATAAAGATCATGTTAGGGATAAGTTAAATCCTCTTTTGCTGAGTTTATTACCTTATATTTTTAACTCTTCTTCAGATTTTCTTTTCACTGATCCGATAAAAATATTACCAAACAGTGAATGGTCAATCTTTAGAGCGAAAAGGCTCTCTATTAAAAATAAATTTTATGGAGTAGTATTTCTTCAAATACCAATAGATTCAATCAATGCTTCCTTTTTGAATATCAATCTTGGTAAAAAAGGGGTTATAAGCCTTAGAGATAAAAATTTAATTCAAATTATCAGACTTCCAGCTGGCACAGGGCCAGGCGCTGGCCCTGGTTTTGCGAACACATCCAACAAACTTAAAGATTTTTTATACTCCAATATAGATGCGACTACAGCTACGTACTCGGCAGTTTCTCCCATTGATAATATTGAAAGAATTTATGCATTTCAAAGATTTAATCATCTACCCTTTGCAATTTTGATGGGTTTAGCAAAAAGTGATTTACCAAATTCTTGGCAGTTTAATTCAATTGGTCTAAGCTTATTAACTTCAATTTTTTGTTTCGTTATCTTTGTTGCTGCAAAAAACTCGATTAGAAGCAATAAATCAATTCTCTCGTGGTTTTTTAATTCAAACGCTCTACAACAAAGTAAATTAAAGACACAGGCAGAAAGCAACGCTAAAAGCAATTTTTTAGCTACGATGAGTCACGAGATAAGAACCCCCCTTAATGCTATCCTGGGCTTATCTCAGGCTATCAAAGAGGAGAGTATTGATCCAAAATTAAAAATCGACTTGCAACGTATTATCAACACCACACAAGTGCTTTCGAAAATTTTGAACGACATATTAGATTTATCCAAAATTGAAGAGGGCAAATTAAGTCTAGAACACCTAGAATTTAATTTAAAGGAGGTACTTGAGTCAACGGTATATTTATTCAAACAAGAGGCAAAACAAAAGAATCTAACCCTAGATTTGAAAATATCTGGGCTTTCTAAATATCTCCTTGTTGGCGATCCCATAAGAATAAGTCAAATTCTTATTAATTTAATTTCTAATGCAATTAAATTTACTCATACTGGAGGAGTTAAAGTAATTTCTGATTTGAGGAGAAAAAATCTTAAGCTCTTAACTCTAAATTTAAAAATTACTGATACAGGTATTGGAATTCCCCTTGATTCGATTAATCGGATTTTTGATAAATTTGAGCAAGCAGATTCTTCAATCTTTCGTTATTATGGGGGGAGTGGACTTGGATTGACTATTACCAAAAGCATAATTGATGCAATGGGAGGTTCTATTTCTGTTCATTCAAAGGAACAGTTTGGTACAACATTTCATATAGTTCTTGATTTTCAAGAAGCTTTCGCACTTCCGCTTGAAGTTGAAAATTTAGTAAATCGAGCCACCAACAAGCACTACAAAATTTTAATAGTCGATGACGTCCAGTTGAACCGGGAAATTATTATTCGTATTTTATCCAAGTACGGACACACTTTTTTTCAGGCTGCTAACGGCAAGGAAGCAGTCTCGCTTGCAATGAACACTAAGTTTGATTTAGTATTGATGGATTTGGAGATGCCAAATATGAGTGGTCAACAAGCAACTCGGATTATTCGCTCAAAAGGAATCAATAAGGAAACAAAAATAGTCGCATTGACGGGTTACGCTTTTCCTAATGATCTCTTAAAAATTAAAAGCTACGGCATGGACGGTCATATTTCTAAACCCATAAATATCCAAGACTTGAAAGATTGCATCTTAAAGCTCAAGGTATAAAGATTTAAGAGTTAATTTTGAGCTATATCAAGTTTTGCTTTTGATTTTTTTCGAACTGCTCAACTGGCAGTAAAATAGTGAAATTCTCTTTACCAAATAACCACTTTGGTTGATATCTGCAACTCAATCAACATGTTTAATCAATTGGATCAACAAACCGCTCCAAATACGCCTTTGTTTTTAACTGCGGCATTCTACAAATTTGTGGACTTACCTGACTTTGAGTCAAAAAGAGAGCCTATCCTTGAGTTTTGTGAAGCGCAAAATATCAAGGGCATCATATTACTAGCCCGAGAGGGCATCAATAGCACCATCAGTGGCTTAGAAAATGATATCAGAGCCGTACTTTCTTTTCTTAAATCGGATCCTGCCTTCCATGATCTGCAACATAAAGAATCATGGACACACCTCAAACCATTCAGAAGAATGAAGGTAAGACTGAAGAAAGAGATCGTAACGTTTGGTGTCCCTAATCTTAACCCCAACATCACAACAGGGACGTATGTAAAACCAGAGGATTGGAATTCCCTCATCCAAGACCCAAATGTTGTCCTTATCGATACTAGAAATGATTACGAAGTTGAATTAGGTACTTTTTCAGGTGCAATCGACCCCAAAATTAGGAAGTTCACAGAACTAGCTGAATGGGTAAAACACCAGCCAATACTTTTAAAAAATCAAAAGCCCAAAGTAGCTATGTTTTGCACTGGCGGTATAAGGTGCGAAAAATCAACCGCATACATGAAAAGTCTTGGTTTTGATGAGGTTTACCATTTACAGGGAGGTATTCTTAAATATTTGGAAACAATTCCTAAAGATGAGAGCCTATGGCAGGGGGAGTGTTTTGTGTTTGACGAAAGAGTTACAGTTGATCATGCACTTCGTCCAGGGCAGTACCATTTATGTAGAGTCTGTAGACAACCCATCACTAAAGAGAATGAAAATTCTATCAAGTTCGAATTGGGTGTGAGTTGCGATAACTGTTTTGATCAAACTAGCGAAGAGCAAAAAATTAAGGCTCGCGAGAGGCAAAAACAGTGTGTTTTGGCTGCTATTAAAAATTCTACGCATGTCGGTGATCAAAATTAATAAAAGTATTCTGGCGTCTCACCAAATCAATTATTGCAAGCCTTGGTTTTTTCTTGCCTGATGATAAAGAGGCATAACTCGTGATAAATTATTCTCAAGCTCTTTAATTCTGGTCTGAGCGGCGGGATGAGTACTGAGCCATTGGGGAGGGCTATTAGAGTTCATTTGAGACATTTTTTGCCAAAGCGTTATTGCAGCTCTAGGGTCATATCCCGCCCTAGCAGCGAGTTCCATTCCGATTAAGTCAGCCTCTGTCTCGTCTTGTCTACTAAATTTCAATAGCAACAACTCAGAACCCTGTCTTGCAACCATACCAGTTAACCTTGGGTCTATTCCAAACACCTGAGCCGCAACGAAGCCCCCAACCGCAGCCACCCCTTGGGTGACCTCTCCTTTGCCCATTCGCTCCCTTGCGTGTTCACGAACAGCATGTGTCATCTCATGACCTAAAACCATAGCGACTTCATCGTCAGTTAATTTGAGTTGCTGCAAAAGGCCGCTGTAAACTGCAATTTTTCCGCCCGGCATACAAAAAGCATTTACAGTATTTGAACCTATGACATTGACCTCCCATTTCCAATCTTGAGCCCTCTTATTCCATGTAACGGCAATCGGAATTAACCTGCGACTAATAGCGCTCACTTGTAAAAATAATGGATGTGAGGATGCGGCTAATGCGCGGTTAGATTTAGCTTCATTTAAAAGTTGATAATACTGTTGTTTGGCTGTTTGTTCAACCTGCTCTGCAGGTACAAGATTGGTAAACGCAGATTCAGCCCCAACATTGACCCCTTCCCTGGCTGCCCCCATCCGACAAAAAATTAAGAACAAGCACAGTATTAGTAATTTAAATTTGTTATTTTTAGGATTTTTTTGAAAATATTTCATTCTTTAATTTTTAGCTTTTAAGCAACCGAAAATTCAAATAAAGATCGTTGACAATAACACAATGTTAAAAAACTTTAAAGATTCTTTTCGCGTCCAGATACCTGATTGGTTAATTGTTTATTTTCGACCTGGTAGCCTGAGGATGTTGACGCTTGGCTTTTCTGCGGGTCTACCTCTTTTGTTGGTATTGGGTACTCTAAGCTTTAGGCTCAGAGAGGCAGCGGTTGACTTATCCACGATTGGCTTTTTAAGTTGGATTGGCTTGACTTACGGTCTAAAGTGGGTTTGGGCTCCTCTAGTTGATCAACTTAATCTTCCTTTCATATCCCGCGCTTTAGGAAGAAGGCGTGCATGGCTACTAATGGCTCAATCCATTATCATTATTGGATTAATTGGGATGGGTTATGTTGATCCACAAATTCATTTAGAGTTACTTGTTGGATACGCCCTTGTTGTAGCATTTGGTTCGGCTACCCAAGACATCGCCTTAGATGCTTACCGAATTGAGTCGGCCAGTTCCGAGTTGCAAGGTGCGCTTGCCGCATGCTATCAAACTGGTTATCGTATTGCCATGATATGGGCTGGAGCAGGTGCCCTTTGGATCGCCTCTCTCAATACCTCAAATGCAGCTGATATCAATGCTTATAACCCTTCAGGGTGGAGAATTGCCTATCTTTGTATGGCAGCTTCCATGCTAGTTGGAACTGTTACCGTGATTTTCTCAAGAGAACCTGCTTTCGCTCCAAAGGCTGCGTCACCCAACTTCAAATCTTGGTTGGCCTCGACTTTGATTGCACCATTTAAAGATTTTTGTATCCGTTACAAATGGCGGGCTTTCACTATTCTTGCACTAATTGCCACATACCGAATTAGTGATATTGTGATGGGAATCATGGCAAATCCTTTTTACGTAGATATGGGGTATACCAAAACCGAGATTGCAACAGTTAGCAAAGTCTACGGCGTCGTGATGACCTTATTGGGCGCTTTTATAGGAGGCTCTCTTTCAGTGCGTTTTGGAGTTATGCGGGTTTTGTTGTGGGGAGCCATACTCAGTGCGTTAAGCAATTTACTTTTTTCATGGCTCAGTTTCTACGGACATGACGTACGAGCATTAATCGGTGTTATCTCGATGGACAATTTAAGTGGCGGAATTGCATCTGCTGCATTTATTGCTTACCTATCTTCTCTGGTAAATATTAATTATTCAGCAACACAATACGCAATCTTGAGCTCAGTGATGCTTTTAATTCCTAAATTTTTGGCCGGATTTTCTGGCGTTTTTGTAAACCACTTTGGATACCAATATTTTTTCATAGCGACTGCCCTTTTGGGCATTCCAGTGATCTTACTAATCTCAGCCATCAATAAACAAAAACCAGAACATTTCCATTGAGTTATCTAACTATTTATCAAGCAATGAATTCGATGTTTCAAGGAAATTAACTCAATCGTCTTATCTAGGTTCGTTTACTTTTCTTTACTTTATATTCACATGAGATTTGGTTTAATAAGGCATGCTAAAGCTTTTAATGCTTTGGGCCAAAGTTCTCCATGCCCAAAAAAATAAGTCAAAATATGGAACGATTATTAATTATTGAAGATGATTTTAGACTCGCACAAATGGTGAGCGAGTATTTGACCCAATCAGGATTTGAGGTTGTACATGCATCATCTGGATTACAAGGTCTTCACGTTCTTGAACAAAGCAAAAAGGCTTTTGAATTAGTAATCCTTGATTTAATGCTCCCTGATATTGACGGTCTAGAAGTTTGTAGAAAAATCCGTGCATCGAGCGCTCCAATAAATTTGACTTCTGTTTTAATGCTAACGGCCAAGGGCGACCCAATGGATAGAGTTGTTGGCCTAGAGTTAGGTGCAGACGACTATATAGGTAAACCTTTTGAACCTAGAGAGTTGTTAGCCAGAATTAGGGCTATCTTAAGAAGACGTAACCCACTGCACACTGCCGAAGATCAACAACGCTCTCAAATTCTTAAATTTGGCTCTTTGGAGATTGACAAGAATTCACGTACAGTCTCTATCTCAAGTGTACCCTGTGACTTAACTTCTTACCAATTTGATTTGTTGCTTGTACTGGCGGAAAGAGCTGGTAGAGTTCTAAGTCGTGACCAAATAATGGAATCTGTCAGGGGCAGGGAACTTGATGCTTTTGATCGATCAATAGATGTGCATATTGGACGCATTCGTCTAAGCATAGAAAGGGATATAAAGAATCCGAAAAGAATTCTGACTGTTCGCGGAGTAGGCTATGTCTTTGCCAAACAACAAGACTGATTGAATGTTTTATCAAACCCTCACCACTAAGCTTTATTTTCGGATCTGGTTAGCTCTTGTACTTACTATTACGGTTGTAACTGTGCTGTATGGGTGGGTCAATAGGGCTACACATCAACCACTCCCCCGTGAGATTACCATACGAAATAATGAGGGAACAATCATTGCCCACGGCTTTGTTAGCCCAAGAAACATTTCTCAAACTCAGACCAACGATAAGGGAAGCGAAGTATCTAGTCAAAATGGCGGTCCTATCAATATTGATGGGCCATATGGATCCGGTACTGAATTTTTAGTTCAAACCACTGAAGGCACATGGCTTCATATTTTTTTACCCCACCGTGTACCTCCCTCTTTTTGGAACCGAAGAAAGTATGGTTGGCTTTGGTTTTTTATCCTCGTTGCAGTTAGTGTTTCAATTGCAACCTATCCCATTATTCGCAGACTGACTCGCCGACTTGAGAATTTAAAACAACGCGTAGCTCTTTGGGGACAAGGCCAACTATCTACCCGAATCCCAGTTGAAGGTCGAGATGAGATTGCTTTTTTGGCTCAGCAATTCAATCAGTCTGCTGATCAAATCCAATCTTTGGTTAATT
>Ga0164297_10001414_pt1 | contig 25556 bp, 21 predicted proteins | sample GEODES058metaG_FD_113539 | JGI IMG/M metagenome (GOLD analysis project Ga0164297, IMG submission 113539) | Dystrophic lake water microbial communities from Trout Bog Lake, Wisconsin, USA - GEODES058 metaG | ecosystem: Environmental > Aquatic > Freshwater > Lake | place: USA: Trout Bog Lake... | reverse complement strand
GTTCATGGTTTTTTATTAAACGGATTTCAATTTATTACACAAATTAATTACTTAGTTGTTCATCGTATTCTTTTCGTAATAATCAATTTCGGGTAATTGGTATTAATTCGTGTAATAGTTATTCCCATTCAATTGTAGCAGGTGGTTTACTGCTGATATCATATACCACTCTGTTAATACCTCTTACATTATTGATAATCTCATTAGATATATGCGCTAAAAAATCATAAGGCAAATGTGCCCAGTCTGCTGTCATACCGTCAACACTGGTTACAGCACGTAATGCAACAGTGAATTCGTACGTTCTTTCATCACCCATCACGCCAACACTTTTTACGGGTAATAAAATGGTTCCTGCCTGCCAAACTTTTTCATAAAGATTATGTTGCTTTAATCCTTTAATATAAATATCATCTGCATCCTGTAAAAGCTTTACTTTATCAGCAGTTATATCTCCCAAAATTCTGATGGCTAATCCCGGGCCGGGAAAAGGATGACGATTGATCATATCTTTTGGAATCCCTAATTCCAGGCCAACTTTTCTTACTTCATCTTTAAATAAAAAACGCAATGGTTCAACCAAACTTAATTTCATTGTATCAGGTAATCCGCCCACATTGTGATGCGACTTGATGGTTTGTGATGGCCCATGTACGCTTACACTTTCAATCACATCAGGATAAATAGTACCCTGACCTAAAAATTTTGCTTCACTTATTTTTTTTGCTTCTCTGTCAAATACTTCAATAAATAATTTACCAATGATTTTTCTTTTTTCTTCAGGATCTGTTTTTCCGGCTAATGCTGAATAAAATATTTCTTTCGCATCAATACCGGTTACATTCAGATCTAATTGTTTATATGTTTCCAATACTTGATTAAACTCATTCTTGCGCAATACACCATTGTCAACAAATATGCCGTGTAATCTTTTGCCAATGGCTTTGCTGATGAGTGTTGCAGCAACAGTGCTATCTACACCACCACTTAGTGCCATAATCACATGTGCATCACCAATTTGTTTTTTTAATTGTTCTATCGTTTCATGAACAAAGGATGCGGGTGTCCAATTTTGTTTGCATTTACAAATATGTACAAGAAAATTTTTGATGATCTTTTTTCCTTCGGTTGAATGATATACTTCCGGATGAAATTGTAAGCCATAAAGCGGAAAAACGGTTGACTGTTGACCATCGGCAATTGATTGTTTAAATGCTGCAACCGGAATACTTTCAGTGGTAGCCAATATTTCAAAACCTTCCGGCAATGCAACAATCGAATCACTATGGCTCATCCAAACCTGAGACTCATCAGTCACATCATTTATCAAAATATCTTCTTTCATCTTTTTCATTTTGGCTCTTCCATATTCACGCTTATTGCTTTTATCTACTTTGCCCCCAAATTCTTTTGCTGTTAATTGCGCACCATAGCAAACGCCGAGAACAGGTAATTGCTGAATGAAAGAAGGAATGTCAACTGCAGGTGCTTTGTCTTCATTTACACTAAAAGGCGAGCCGCTTAAAATAATTCCTTTTAAAAAAGGATCAACGGTAAATGCTTTGTGATAAGGAATGATTTCACAATATACATTCGCTTCACGCACAGCACGTGCAATCAGTTGTGTGTATTGACTTCCGAAATCGAGAATGAGTATTTTTTCTGTCATGCCGCGAAGGTAATTAAAGACTTAGTTTTTTAATGTTTTTGATAAGTGATGTAGAAAATTAGCCAATAAGTTTTATCTTAACTTTAATTATTCATCTAAATACCAGATATGAAAAAGATTTTTTTTATTGTATTGATCACCACTTTTGTTGTTTCTTCCTGTGATATTTTGGATAGAAGAATTGAAGGAAACGGACATACTGTAACAGAGCAACGCAATGTACGTGATGCAAGGCGTATTCATTTATCCGGAAATTTTGATGTAGTGCTTACACCCGGTGCAACCACTTCATTAAAAATTGATGCAGATGATAATTTGTTACCCTATATCGTTACCAATGAAGAAGGAGGTAAGCTTGTGATTAAAACAAGAGACAATACAAATTTATCATCTCACAACGATATTAAAGTAACAGTTACAACAGATAAGTTAGAAGAGATTTCGTTATCCGGCGCAGGCAGTATTAAAGGCACAGATAAATTTATTGGCGGCGATGCATTATCCTTAGATGTTAGTGGTGCAGGCAGTATCAATCTTGATGTGAACACACCTAAAGTAACTTCTCATTTAAGTGGTGTGGGAAGTATTAATATCAGCGGTGAAACAAAAGATGCCGATTTGCATATAAGCGGCGTGGGAAGTTTTAAGGGAAGCAGTTTAAAAGCAGAGAATGTAAAAGTACAATTAAGCGGAACCGGCAGTGCGTATGTGTTTGCAAGTACTGCATTAGATGTTAGCATTAGCGGTATCGGCTCTGTTAATTATAGTGGTAACCCAACAGTAACACAACATGTTTCGGGATTGGGTAGTGTGAAGAAAGTGGATTGAGAAATATTTTTTTGTAAAAAAGTATTATCCAGCACTCCAACCAACATTAATGTTTTTAAAATTTTCTAATCCTAAATGAACTTGATTTTTTGAATGGTCTTCGAATAAAATATTTTTAATTTGAATTGAGATTGTCATTTTGCTTTTATCCCATTCAATTAAAATTTTTCCGGTTTTTAGATAATATTTATTTGGAGGCAACGGCTTTTTGTTTAAATCTCTCATATCATTACATATTTCATTAATGTATCTATTCTCTTCAGGATATTCATTATAGTATACATTTATAAATTTTGAATATTGGTTTAAAACAAACTCTTTTTTAATAGGTAGGCTATCTATTTTGTTTATTTTAATTATCAGCTCATGTTGAGAATTTTTTGAAATTTTTTGAAAATAAAAAATTGAAATTCCACATCCAATCAGTTTTGATGTTGAGTCAAACTGATAATTCTTTATTATCGATATTGGGGAAGCTTTAATGTAGATTAAAATGACTACAGTAAAGAGTATGATAGTAATTATTGTAAAAAATGATTTTCGCATACTTTACATTCATAAGATTTAATTTTCCATATTTTTTCTTTTCTTAATTCAATCTATACACCGGATACCTCAAATGTGCAGGCTCATAATACGGGGAATTTTTATACACAAAATCTAATTGCATATTAGCAGATGCGGCAAATCTTGCATCGGCTTTTTTCTTTTCTTCCAATTTATCTTTTAATTCAGGGTGTTGTTGTACATATGTGGCAGCTACATCTTCCCAACGATAATTGCTGTATCCTTCTTTTTGTTGCAGAATGGCATCAAAAAAATTCCACGCAAAATAACTGTCATCGCCGGCGGGTTCTAATGTTTCTACTAAAAAACGATCCGCAGTTTGTCCGGTATAAATAATATAATCTCCTTTTAAAAATTGAATGGATTGCCTGCTGCTGCTCAATTTTAAATCACTGTGCCGGTAATGTTTTTCGTAGGCACGGGCAGAAGTTTTATAATCATCAATATGATAAGCAGCAACTTCTATCACAGAATCTTTCATCAATCTTTTCATTTCTACTTTATTCAATTTCAATAAATCAATCACATTATGCCAACCCTGCGGAATAATATATGCTGTTGGCTTGGTAACAAAATTCTCTGCAACAAAATGATTAAAATATTTTACTTGTTTGGTGAATGGTTTGGTATGATCATAAAACATTCTGTCCATTCCGGTTACCTCACTTTTCTTTCTGCCTGTTTCATAACCCATGAAATTGATGAGATCAAATTTTGTGGTATCAACCTTCCATGATAACGGAAATTCTTTTTGTTGTTGAATGGCAGCCAGTGATTGTTTTCTTTTTTCAATAATTTCTTTTGCATAAACAGAACCCTGCTCCATCATAGTTTGCATTAAAGCATAGGTAGCAAGGACTCTGTCGGCAAATGGTTTCAGCATATGCGTTTCAGGTACAAAACCGATTGTTTGAAATAAAGTGGTATAGCCGCTGCTATATCTTGGCGGATCATAAAATGCATCCCAACCTTTATCAGGATTGCCTTGTTCAAAATTTACATAAGGGGTCATCGGCCATTTTTTTTCTTCCATGCCTTTAAACAAAGCAGGTTCAAAAGTTTTGTATAAAAAATTACCGAGCTCGCTGTTTAATTTATCGTGTTGCGTCGTTAATAAGGTCATGGTATATTGATAATCTGCTCCATCACTTACGTGATTATCCATAAAAATATCCGGATTTAACCAATGAAATATTTGTGCAAATGTTTGTGCGTTGTAACTGTCATTCTTAGTAAAATCTCTGTTCAAATCTAAATTCTGCGCGTTGCCGCGAAAGCCATAACTCTCAGGCCCGTTTTGATTCACTCTTGAAAAACTGCCTCTGTTTAAACTGCCGCCAATATTATAAATAGGAACTATAGCTAATACTACATTGGTTGGGCATTTGATTTTTCCGGTGGCAATATCTCTTAATAATAGCATACTGGCATCTATGCCATCCGGTTCGCCCGGATGGATACCATTATTGATAAATAATACAATTTTATTTTGTTGATGCCATTGCTGCGGACTGAAAGTCTTGTCAGCACTGTACAATATCAAATGCAAGGGATAATCTGCATCGGTGTTACCAAAAGTTTTGATGCTAATGGTTGTAAAAGCGGCATCTAATTTTTGATAGAATTTAATACATTCAAAATAAGTTAAGGTATTATTACGTTTACCTATTTCAAAGGGTGTTAAAAAGTTTTGAGCATTTAATTCACATGCCCAAATAATCAATAAGGGAAGAATCAGTTTTTTCATTACTTTGTTGATTATAAAAATTATAAAAGTCCCGTGTTATTACTCAATCTGCGAGTTGGCACAATTACCATTCAATCCCTTATCCACGGGAAAACCAAATCATTTGTTAGCTAAAACGCATTAAAAGTAAATGGAAAAGCAATATAAAATATTATTGGCTGAAGATGAGCCCAAATTAAGCCAAATTATTCAGGAAGAATTAAACGGACATGGTTATAAAACCGATGTAGCTTATGATGGACTTATCGCTGAAAAGATGTTTAAGCAACATGATTACTCTCTGGTGATCTTAGATGTGAACCTGCCGTATAAAAATGGATTGGCATTATGTAAAGAATTCAGATCTGTCAACAGAACTGTTCCTATTATCATGTTAACTGCACTGGGTGAAGTACAGGATAAAGTAGATGCCTTTAATGTTGGTGCAGATGATTATATAGTTAAACCTTTTCATTTTGATGAATTATTTGCCAGAGTTAAAGTGTTGATTAAAAGAGCTGATACGGGAGAACAAGCTGTTAAAAAAATTGAGATAGACGATTTGACCATCGATTTCGTTATGAAAACAGTTACACGCGGAACATTGGAGATACCATTAACAGCAAAAGAATTTGCCTTATTAACTTTATTGGCTCAGAACAGAGGGAAGGTTATTTCTAAAACTGAGATTTTAGAAAAAGTATGGGACTTGAATTTTGATACGGGTACCAACACCATTGAAGTGTATATTAGTTTTTTAAGAAACAAGATCGATAAGCCATTTGAAGAAAAATTAATCCAAACAAAACCCGGATTCGGATACTACATTAAATAATATGTTGGCATGAACCTTAAATTTCGTTTCGCCTTACTCTTTACTTTTTTTGTTGCGATAATATTATTGATTACTTCTGCATCCATTTATATTCTTTATTTTAATTACCGGTCGGGAGATTATTACAGAAGATTGCGTTCTGAGGCATTAAATATTTCAAAAGAGTTTTATGAGATAAAAAAAATAAAAGACAGTATTGTATTGATGAATAATCTTCAACAATCTCATAAAAATGTTTTGTATGAAGAACGTGTTGCTGTTTTTGATTCAGGATTAAATGTTCTTTTCAAAGAGCCTGATACTTTAAGTAATGCAATTGATGCCAGCTTGTTTGAGCATATTCAAAAAAGCCCTGCCGGTGAATACAGATTTAAAAATGGAAATATAGAATGCTCAGGTATATATGACGATAGAACGGGTTTGTATATTTATATTTCTGCTATCGACAGGTATGGATTAAACAGATTAAGTACATTGAAATATATTTTAGCAGGTGTTTTTGCAGCAAGTTTATTCATTACTGCCATATTCTCTTTTTTCTTTGCCAGAGCGGCTTTCAGGCCTTTGTCTAATTTAGGCCGGCAAATGCAAAAAGTAAATGAGATGAATTTGTCTGAACGCTTAGAGGAGGGCAAAACAAAAAATGAAGTAACACAGATCGCTATCAATTTCAATAGCATGCTTGATCGGTTGAAGAAAGGATTTGATGCACAAAAGAATTTTGTTCACCATGCATCGCATGAATTGAGAACACCCCTGGCAACCATGTTAGCATTTACTGAATCTGCTTTAAGAAAAGATTTGGATAAGGATGGCTATAGAAAAGTATTATACTCTTTAAAAGAAGATCAGGAAGGAATGATTGAACTCACGAATTCATTATTGTTATTATCACAATATGAAAAGATTAAATTTTCTCGTCAGTGGCCTGCTGTCAGAATTGATGAATTATTATATGATGCCATTAGTATTGCCAGAAAATTATTACCGGGGATAGAAATCGAATTAGAATTTGCAGGATTGCCAGGTAATGAAGAAGATTTGATTATTCATACCAATGAAGCATTGCTGAAAGTAGCATTTACCAATTTATTTAAAAATGCTTGGCAGTATTCAATTGATAAAAAAGTGATTGTAGCAATTGATGCCGATGAAGGGAAATTAGAAGTACATGTTGATAATGCAGGCGAACATTTGCAGCCTGCTGAAATAGAACGTTTAAAAGTGCCTTTCTTTCGCGGAACGAATGCAGGCAATGTAAAAGGTTTTGGGTTAGGGCTTTCTATTGTTCATAGAATAGTTTCATTGCATAGTGCGGAATTATCTTATACACCTGTTCAACCGAATATCAATCGGTTCACCATTCATTTCCATCAAAACGGGCAGGAATAAAAAAACAGTCATTTTGCAATGACTGTTAAATATGTATAAGCTAAATTAAATTAAGCTTTTTTCTTAGCCAACTTACTTTTTAAGTTAGCAGCTTTGTTTTTGTGTATGATACCACGTTTTGCTAACTTATCAATCATAGAAATTACATTAGGTAAACTTTCGTCGTATGCCTTCTTATCAGCAGAAGCTTTTAATTCACGAACGGCATTACGGGTTGTTTTACCATAATACTTATTTCTGTCTCTGCGTTTGGCAGCTTGTCTGGTATCTTTTTTGGTAGCTGAATGATTCGCCATTATATCTCTTTTTAAAATCCCCTTTTTTGGGACGGCAAAGGTAAGGGCATTCGGTCAAAATGGGAAATTTATGACAAAAAAATTTCCACAGGGCTTACAGAATCTTTAATAATCACCAAAATCGTAACAATTTCAACAATTGCTTTTTATGTTATTCTCCGATCAAATACGATATTTGCAAACATTTTAGCAAGCAGTATAATCTCCAAAAATGAAGGATTTCTCGTATATCACTAATTCACATCCGGCTTTTATTGAAAATTTATATCAGGAATTTCTACAAAATCCGGCTACAATCGATCCGGATATTAGAAAGTTTTTTGAAGGATTTGATTTTGCAGTATCCAATGGTTCAGCATCTGCGAATGGTAATATTGCAGCATCCTTAAGTGCTGATATTGATTGGCTTAAGGAAGTTAATGTGTACAGGATGATCTTGGGTTACAGAAATAAAGGCCATTTGATTGCCAAAACAAACCCTATCCGGACAAGAAAAGACAGAGGGGCCAATTTAGATTTATCTTTTTTTGGATTTACAGAAACGGATTTAGATAAAGAATTCAATGCAGGTGGTTTAATTGGTTTAGGAAAAACTTCACTGAAAAATATTGTAACACATCTTGAAAAAACTTATGCCAGTAATGTTGGCATTGAATTTAAATATATTGGTGATCAAGCAAAAATTGACTGGTTAACCAATGAGTTGGAAAATAAATTTAATCAGCCCCTCCCATTAAAAAAGAAAAAAAGAATATTAGAAAAATTGAATGAAGGTGTAATGTTCGAGAAATTCCTTCATACCAAATATATCGGTCAGAAAAGATTTTCCTTGGAAGGCGGAGAAACAACGATTGCTGCATTGGATGCGATGATTAATGTTGCGGCAGATAATAGTGTTCAGGAAGTAGTAATTGGTATGGCACATAGAGGAAGATTGAATGTGCTGGCAAATATTCTGGGAAAGACCTACGAACAAATTTTTAGTGAGTTTGAAGGTACTGCTAAAGTAGATCAAACCATGGGTAGCGGCGATGTAAAATATCACATGGGTTATGGTAGTGATGTGATAACAGCGGATGATAAAAACATCCATTTAAAATTAATGCCCAATCCATCTCATTTAGAAGCTGTTGATCCTGTTGTATTGGGTTTTGCCAGAGCTAAAGCAGATGTGTTGTATGAAAGTGATTATGATAAGATTTTACCCATATTAATTCATGGCGATGCTTCTGTTGCAGGACAAGGCATTGTATATGAGATATTGCAAATGTGCAAATTGGATGGTTATTATACCGGTGGCACCATCCATTTTGTAATCAATAATCAAATTGGCTTTACAACAGATTTTGATGATGCCCGAAGTGCTGATTATTGTACTTCGGTTGCATCAATGGTGCAAGCTCCTGTATTACATGTAAATGGTGATGATGCAGAAGCTGTTGTAAAATGCGCAGAGATTGCTACTCGCTTTCGCCAACAATTCAATGCAGATATTTTTGTTGACATGGTTTGTTATCGCAGGCATGGTCATAATGAAGGGGACGATCCGAAATATACGCAACCACATTTGTATACATTGATTGATAAGCATCCAAATCCACGTGAAGTATATACCAGTTTTTTATTAGAAAATGGTGAAGCAGATGCAAAAGAATTGGCTAAGGATATGGAAAAAAAATTCTGGGCTGATTTGCAGGAACGATTGGATGAAGTAAAACAAAAACCATTACCCTATAATTATCAACCACCGGAATTGGTTTGGAAGAGTTTACGTAAAGCAACAGCAACTGACTTCGATGCATCTCCCGCTACTGCTATCTCGGTGGAAGAGGTACGCCGATTATTTAACCAACTGATGCAATGGCCAAAAGATTTTACACCATTAAAAAAAGTTGAAAAACTTTTACAGGATAAAATAAAATTATTAGAAGCCGAACAAAAATTAGATTGGTCAACGGGAGAGTTATTAGCTTACTCATCTTTATTGATCGAGAATAAAACAGTAAGAATGAGCGGACAAGATGTTCGCCGAGGTACATTCTCTCATCGTCATGCAACATTGCGTGATGAAAATACAGATGCTTATTATAATCGATTAGATCATTTTCAAGAGAATCAGGCATCCTTCAAAATTTATAATTCTTTATTGAGTGAATATGGTGTGCTGGGATTTGAATATGGTTATGCACTGGCAAACCCTGATGCATTGGTTATTTGGGAAGCACAGTTTGGAGATTTCAGTAATGGTGCACAAACCATGATAGATCAATTTTTAGCAGCAGGCGAACAGAAATGGAACAGGATGAATGGTGTAGTAATGTTATTGCCTCATGGTTATGAAGGGCAGGGGCCGGAACACAGCAGTGCAAGAATGGAACGTTATTTACAATTATGTGCTGAGTTGAATTTAATTGTTACCAATGTTACAACCGCTGCAAATTTCTTTCATTTAATGAGAAGACAATTGGCATGGCCTTTCAGAAAACCGTTGATCAATTTCTCTCCGAAAGCTTATTTGCGTTATCCCGGAAGTTATAGCCATATAAGTGAATTTACACAAGGCGGATTTAAAGAAACATTGGACGATACTTATACAGAAGATGCAACTACTGTTAAAAAAGTTTTATTCTGTACAGGCAAATTATATTTTGAATTAGCAGAAAGGCAAGTAAAAGAAAATAGAAAAGATATTGCCATTATAAGAGTGGAACAAATTTATCCGATACCTCAAAAGCAATTAGATGCATTGTTTAAAAAATACAATAAAGCAACCTGGTTTTGGGTGCAGGAAGAGCCATTGAATATGGGTGCAGCTTCTTTTTTAAAAATGAATTTAGCCAATATTAATTTTGGAGTGATTAGCCGAAAGGCAAGTGCAGCAACGGCTACAGGCTATGCAAAAGTACATGCACAAGAGCAGTTAGAAATTATTGATACGGCATTTAGTATTTAAACCCTAATCCCTGAAGGGAAATTAGGAATATTTTATAAAGGATTTTAAACACTCCCTTTCGGGAGATGGAGGGTATTATGATTGATATTAAAGTTCCGACAGTTGGTGAATCTATCAGTGAAGTCACTTTATTAAAGTGGGTTAAAAAAGATGGTGATTATGTTGAACGAGATGAAGTGATTGCTGAGTTAGAAAGTGAGAAAGCAACATTTGAAGTGAATGCTGAAAAAGCGGGTACATTAAAAACTTTATTTGCAGAAGGGGAGACGATTCATATTGGTGCTGTGTTAGCACAAATTGATGAAACTGCTGAGAAGAAAGCCGACAGTAAGAAGGTGACAGATGACAGTAAACAAAAAAGTAAAACAGAAAATAAAAAAGCTGCTGTTGAAGAGGTTGCTAACACCCCTTCTGGGGACGGAGGTATTAAAGCTACCCCGGTTGCCAGTGCCATCATTGCAGATAAAAAAGTAAATCCAACAGAAATTACGCCTTCAGGTTTTGGAGGGAAAATTTTAAAGAACGATGTGTTGGAAGCATTAACGCATCCGGGTAAAAAAGCTTTTGAAGGAAATGAATTGATGAGCAGAAATGTGCGCAAAGAAAAAATGAGTAATCTGCGCAAAACTATTTCGAGAAGACTGGTTGAATCGAAGAATACAACTGCTATGCTCACCACTTTTAATGAAGTGGATATGAGTGCCATCATGGATATTCGTTCAAAACACAAAGATAAGTTCAAAGAAATACATGGTGTTAATTTAGGCTTCATGAGCTTCTTTGCAAAAGCATGTGCCATTGCATTAAGTGAGTGGCCAACCGTAAATGCGTATATTGATGGTGATGAATTAATTTATCATGATTATGCAGACATAAGCATTGCAGTAAGTACGCCAAGGGGGTTGACTGTTCCGGTAATCAGAAACGTTGAAAGCCTTGGTATGGCTGAGATTGAGCGTGAAGTAGTAAAGCTTGCAGTTAAAGCAAGAGAAAGTAAATTGACTGCTGAAGAATTACAAGGCGGAACTTTTACCATAACCAATGGCGGAGTGTTTGGAAGTTTGATGAGTACACCAATTATTAATATTCCGCAGAGCGCAATATTGGGAATGCATAAAATTCAGGAAAGGCCAATGGCTATAAATGGCAAAGTGGAAATAAGACCTATGATGTATTTGGCATTGAGTTATGATCACAGAATTATTGACGGAAGAGAAAGTGTAAGCTTCCTGGTTAGAGTAAAAGAATTATTAGAAAACCCGGAATTGTTACTAATTGGCAAAGATCCTGTAAAAACTTTATTGGGATTGTAACCACCACCTCCTAAAGGGGGGGCAAAGCAATTAAAGTATATTTTTGAAGTCTCATTTTATGAGACTTTTTTATTTATTAAAAATTTCCCTTTAGGGGTTTATGCGTTTTCAATCTTATTTTAATACAGCCGTTAGTTTGATAAAAATGTATAATGGTAGTTTACCCTTGGCACATTTTTTAAAGCAATATTTTGCGCAAAACAAAAAACATGGAAGTAAGGATAGAAAATTGATTGCGCATTTATGTTATTGTTATTATCGGTTAGGGCATGCATTGAAAAACTTAAGTATTGAAGAAAAATTACTCATTGCCTTTTACTTATGTAATGAAGAAGCAGGAGAGTGGCAAATTTTATTTGATGAAACATGGAATGAATGGAGCAGTAACTTGAATGAAAGAATGGTATTCATTCAAAGAAAATATCCAACATCTCTGGGAAATGATATTTTTCCTTGGAAAGATGAATTAAGTGAAACTATTGATGCTGATGCGTTTGCCAGGAGTTATTTAATACAGCCTGACTTATTTTTGCGGCTTCGGCCTGATCAAGAAAGGATTGTAAAAGAAAAATTATCTGCTCATCAAATTTTATTTCATCAACTATCATCAACTTGTTTAGCATTATCGAATTCAAGTAAAATAGATTCGATCATTGAAACAGATAAAGAGGCGGTTGTTCAAGATTATTCATCTCAAAGAATAAGCGAATTCCTGTCGTCTGTTATCTGCCCTCCATCATCAAAACTATGGGATTGTTGTGCAGCAAGTGGCGGCAAATCTGTTTTAGCAAAAGATGTTTTACCAAATATTGAATTAACAGTAAGCGATGTTCGTCCATCTATCCTGCAAAATTTAAAACAACGTTTTGCAAAAGCAGGAATAGGTAATTATAAATCGTTTGTACAGGACTTGACAATTGAAAATGGTCAATTGTCAATTGATAATTTTGATCTCATCATCTGCGATGCACCCTGCACAGGCAGCGGTACCTGGAGCAGGACACCTGAACAATTATATTTTTTTACTGAAGAAAAAATAAACGAATACGCAACATTGCAAAAGAAAATTGTAAGGAATGTTATTCTGCATTTAAAAGAAGGTGGTTGTTTTTTATATATTACCTGTTCGGTATTTAAAAAAGAAAATGAAGAGGTTGTTGATTTTATTCAACAACAATTTCCTTGGTTACAATTAATTAAAAAAGAATTGTTAATCGGTTATGATACAAAGGCCGATACTATGTTTGGGGCTTTGTTTAAGAAAGTTTAATATTAACCTATTATTTCATGGCCTAAATCTTTTACATCATGTATTGCAGCATAATACTCAATAATACTTCTAATTTCTTCTTTTGATTTATCGTAATTGTCTAAAGGGAATTCAAAAAAATCTTTTTTATAATCAACACCTTCTTTTAATTTAATTTCAAGTGTATTCAATCTCCCGCCTCTACCCATGTTCTCATCTTTTGTATTAAAATACCAAATATCATCCCATAACAAAGTTTGATTATTTATAATCATAATTCCATCTTTATTTATTTTTAATTGAATTTGTTTTTCATAATAAAAAGACTTTGAATAGTAAATAATTCCCCAGATTAAAGCTACTAAAAGTGCAAATGTTCCTAAAGATAGAGGTTGAAAATCAAGCCAAAATTTTTTAGAAAGAATGCCTTTAATTATGAAGATAGATATAACTATAGAAACTAAAAGAGCAAATGGTATTGCCCATTTAATATATTTTGAATTACGAACTTCTAAACTTTGAATCTGGGTTTCTTTTTGCATAAATAATATTCAATATTAAATATTATTTTGAAATGATTAATTCTGAAATTTCAATTCCCCTCTCTGAATAATTCCACCACCAATTACATCATCACCTTCATAAAATACAGCACTTTGTCCGGGTGCGATAGATTTTACATGTTCATAAAACCGAGCATTGATACCGCTTTCTGTATTATACAAATTGCTTAATGCACCTTTATCTTTATAACGAATTTTAGTAAATGCTTCCATGCCATCACTAATGCCATCATATTTTATCCAATTCAATTTACCCACTTGCATATCATTTTTTTCGAGATCATTTTCTTCTCCCAGCACAACCGTATTCGTTTCCGGATTGATTGCAGTAACATAAATCGGTTTGCCCATCGCAATCTCTAAACCTTTACGCTGACCAATAGTATAAAACGGATAACCTTTATGCTGTCCTAATTTTTTTCCATTTACATCAACAAACCAACCACCTTCTACTTTTTCTTCCAATCCTTCCACTTTGCGTTTTAAGAATCCGCGATAATCATTATCAGGCACAAAACAAATTTCATAACTCTCACTTTTCTTCGCCAGTTCCGGATAGCCCATATCATGCGCCATTTGTCTTATTTCGCTTTTGTGATATTTTCCTAAAGGCAAAATGGTCCTGCTTAATAGTTCCTGATCCAATCCCCACAGCACATAACTCTGATCTTTTGTTTCATCCAATCCTTTGCTGATTACATAACGATTATTGGTATGTTTTCTGATTTCAGCATAATGTCCGGTGGCAATAAAATCACAATCCAATGCATTGGCTCGTTTTAATAAAGCACGCCATTTAATATGCGTGTTGCATATAACACATGGATTAGGTGTTCTGCCAGCCAAATATTCTTCCACAAAATTTTCAATCACAAAATCACCGAACTCTTCACGAATGTCTAAAATAAAATGCGGAAAACCATGATGCACTGCGGCTGCACGTGCATCGTTGAATGAATCTAAATTACAGCAACCTGTTTCTTTACTGTTGTTGCCGCTACTGGTTGCATAATCCCATGTCTTCATGGTTATGCCCACCACTTCATAACCTTCGTTATGTAACATCAAAGCAGTAACAGTACTATCAATACCGCCACTCATGGCCACTAAAACTTTTCCCTTCTTACTCATAAAGCAAAGATAGTTATTCGCTTTTAGCAGAAGGCTTTTAGCCAGAAAGGGGGTTTGCGATTGAAGGAATTTTTAAGAATTTAATTTTTTGTAAATTGATTTAAAATTGCATTATGAAAAATTCGCTTTTGCTGTTTAGCATGCTTTTATGTTTATTTCTGAACGCACAAACCAAACAGCTGAAGATGGATGCAAATACCATTGTAAAAGATTCAGCAGGAACTGTATATCAATATGCGATATGGACACATTTACTTAGTACGAATGAATATTCATTAAAATTTATTGATAGAAATCATCCTGACGAAGGGTTTATCATTTATAAGCTATCTGAAGATGAAAAAAACAAAAAAAATGCAGCTGCAGAAGCACGTGCAGCAAAGGCACCTAAACCAAATGAAAGTAAATTTTTTACAACCGGACAAACCATCAGTTCGTTTTCGGCAAAAGATATGGAAGGCAATAAATATGTTTTAAAAGATTTAAAAGGGAAGGTGGTTGTATTGAATTTTTGGTTTGTGAATTGCGGCCCTTGCAGAATGGAAATGCCCCAATTGAATAAAATTGTTGATCAATATAAAGACAATCCCAATATAGTGTTCTTGGCCATTGCATTAGATGAAAAATATGAGATTGAGGAATTTATGAAACAGATTCCGTTTAAATATCACATCATTGATGGTGGCAGATATATTGCGCAAGGCAAATATGGAATTAATTTATATCCTACACATGTAATTCTTGATAAAGACGGTGTTGTTACATTTCATACTTCCGGTGTTGGACCGGGAACCATTCATTGGATTCAAAAAACAATAGACACACTTTTGACAGCGAATTAGTGAGTATAAATTTTTTATTAAAAAAGGGTATTTTTCCCGGTAGGGGGAATGAATGTTTTTGTCTAATTTGGCTCACTTAAATTTATTTACGAATTAAATGTACAGTTATGATTAAGTTACAAGTTATCGGCAATCTCGGGAAAGATGCCCTCGTTAACAATGTTAACGGAAAGAATGTGATCAATTTCACAGTGGCTCATACAGAGCGATTTAAAGATGCACAAGGCAATCAAAAAGACAGAACCACTTGGGTAGATTGTGCTTATTGGACGGACAGAACAGCCATTGCACCTTATTTAAAAAAAGGAACACAGGTGTATGTTGAAGGAACACCTGATGTTAGAACTTATACAACGCAGGATGGACGTAATGGCGCATCATTAACATTGCGTATTACCAATGTTCAATTATTGGGAACCAGGAGCAATGAAAGTGGTGGCAATAGCAATTATACAACACCAGCGCCTGCCTATGCACAACCAACTGCTGTATCTGCACCTGCTGCAACTGAGATCACCGAACCTTTGGATGATCTTCCTTTTTAAAATACTTTTATCTTTTGCACAAGGGCTGAATTACTTTTAATGTTCAGCCCTTTTTTATTTTCTACTTTAGTGCAAATCATCGGTCAATGAAAAAATTATTGCTTGCATGTGCATTTATTTTATTTTTTCAATCATACATCTTTGCGCAACGATTGATTGATTATGTAAATCCGTTTATCGGAACTGCAGCACACGGACATACTTATCCCGGTGCAACCCTTCCTTTTGGAATGGTACAACTTAGTCCGGATAACGGAACATCCGGTTGGGATTGGTGTAGCGGCTATAATTATAGGGATACTTTAATTCAAGGGTTTTCTCATACACATCTAAGCGGAACAGGCATTGGGGATCTTTGTGATATTTCAATAATGCCATTAGTAAATGTTGATGCATCTGCTAAAAAAATAAAAAGTTCATTTTCTCACAAACAGGAAATTGCTGCACCGGGTTATTATGCAGTATTATTAAAGAGTTTTGATGTGTGGGCAGAATTAACTGCCACATTGCATTGCGGTTTTCATAAATATACTTTTCCGGATACCAAAAATGCAGCCATAAAAATAGATCTGGGTTTTGCCATTAATACAGATTCACCGGTTGAAGGGGTATTCAAAAAAATAAATGATTCCACTTTTGTCGGGTATCGATTTTCAACCGGATGGGCGAAGGATAAAAAAATATTTTTTGCTATTAAATTAAATAAACCGGTAAAAACATTACGGTTGTTTACTGATGATCAATCGGTAAATTCTGATGAAGCAAAAGCAAAAAATGTAACAGCATTTTTGCAATTTGAAACAGACAAAGGAGAAAGAGTTTTAATGAAAGTTGGATTGAGCAGTGCTGATACTGAAGGTGCATTAGAAAGTTTGAATGAAATAAAGGATTGGAATTTTGAGAGAGTAAAAACAGATGCAGAAAATATTTGGGAAAGAGAATTGCGCAAGCTGCAGATACGTTCCGATGATATTGCCTTAAAGCAAACATTTTATACAGCTTTGTATCATACCATGTTAGCGCCCAACCGTTATAGTGATCGATTTGGAAATTACAAGGGCATTAACGGACAAATTCGAAATGGTAAATCCATTTACACAACAAGTTCTTTGTGGGATACTTTTCGTGCAGAAAATCCTTTACTTACATTAACACAAACAGAGTTGGTTCCCAATATCATAAATTCTTATTTACAATTTTATGATCAAAACGGATTGTTGCCTGTTTGGGATCTGCAATTCAATGAAACCAATTGTATGACAGGTTATCATTGTGTCCCTGTCATTGCAGATGCCATATTAAAAGGTATTGCAGGTTTTGATTATGAGAAAGCATACAATGCCATGAAAGCCAGTGCCAGTCAGAATATTCGCGGTACAGATGTTTATCGTCAATATAATTATGTGCCGCAAGATAAAGTGCGTGAAAGTGTGACCATTACTTTAGAATATTCGTATGATGATTGGTGTATTGCACAGGTAGCAAAACGGTTGGGTTTTTCAAATGATTACAGAGAATTTATGAAACGCGGATTGTATTGGCGAAATGTATTTGATCGTAAGACAGGATTTGCAAGAGCAAAAAACAGTGATGGTAAATGGGTGGAACCTTTTGATCCTTATTATGCAGGCAATGACCCTAAGCGGGCTGCTTACACAGAAGGTAATGCCTGGCAACATAGTTTTTTTGTTCCGCATGATGTATATGGTTTGATGAATTATTCCGGCGGGCCCAAAAGATTTTCTAATAAATTAGATTCATTGTTTACAGTTAGTTCAATGTTAAAAGGAGAAAATGTTGCTTCGGATATCAGTGGAATGATTGGTCAATATGCACAAGGCAATGAACCAAGCCATCACATCGCATATTTATATAACTATGCTGCAGAACCTGAAAAGACGGCGGACAGAGTTCGGCAAATTGCTAAATTATATACCAACAAAGAAGATGGATTATGTGGTAATGAAGATTGCGGTCAAATGAGTGCCTGGTACGTCTTTACCGTTTTAGGATTTTATCCTGTTAATCCTGCCAGCGGCGAATATGTAATCGGTGTTCCGTTTTCGCAGGAATCGGTTTTACAATTGCCGGATGGAAAAGTATTTCGGGTAGTGGCTTTAGAAATGAATGAAAAGAACAAATATATTAAGGAAGTAAAATGGAATGGTGAAAAATATACCAAATCATACATTAAACATTTTGACATAATGAAAGGTGGTTTGTTAGAAATTATTATGGGGCCTGAGCCGGGAAAGGAATGGGGCAGAGGCGTAGATGATTTACCCGGAAGAAGTGTAAAATAAAATGTTTTTTTATCCTGATAGTTTGATGCGTTACCATCAAAGAGGATTATGAAAAGCTATTTGCAAATCTAAATGATGTAGAAGAAATTATTTTAAAAATCGATGCCTATTTAAAAGCAAACAAAACAAATCAATTAAGATTTGAATCACCCATCAATCATAATTTTAGCAAAGGCGCTTTTGTAAAAGCGGGATTGACCAGTCATAATATTCACAGCGCCTTGACTTGAAGGGAAGATGCTGTCCTTTTGAATAAATATTGTCCTTCGCTTTTTGTTTTACCTGTAGATTGTAATGGAAACTTACATTTGCAATTCATTTTATTTTTATGCTGACTATTTCTTACGAACAATTATATCAATTCACTTATGCTGTTTTTATTGCGATCGGTTGTAATGATATTGATGCAACCACTGCTACCAAAGCTTTGCTGGCTGCGGATTTAAGAGGAATTGATTCTCATGGGGTAGCTCGGTTGACAGGGTATGTACGTTTATGGGAAGCCAATCGTGTAAATGCAAAACCTCAAATAAAAATAGTTCATGAAACGCCAAGTACCGCAGTGGTAGATGGAGACGGCGGATTGGGTTTGGTAGTTGCTCCTTTTGCTATGCAAGTTGCGATTGATAAAGCAAAAAATGTTGGAACAGGTTGGGTAAGTGTTCGAAACAGTAATCATTTCGGTATTGCCGGTTATCATGCAATGATGGCATTGGAACATGATATGATTGGTATGGCGATGACAAATGCAAGTGCATTGGTGGCACCAACTTTTTCCATTGAAAGAATGTTGGGGACTAATCCGATTGCCGTTGCTATTCCTGCAGATCAACAACCGCCATTCGTTGCCGATTTTGCAACAACCACTGCTGCGAATGGTAAATTAGAAATCTTACAAAGAAAAAATGCAGACACACCGTTAGGTTGGGTGCAGGATGAAAATGGGAATGAATCAACCGATGCAAATATTTTAAAAAAGAATGGTGCATTATTGCCATTAGGTAGTGATCGTGAACATGGCTCTCATAAAGGTTATGCATTAGGAAGCATTGTAGATATTTTTTCTGCGGTATTAAGTGGTGCAAGTTATGGGCCTTGGGCACCTCCATTTCCTGCATATGTTGCGATGCCTGAAAATATGCCGGGTAAAGGATTAGGGCATTTTTTCGGTGCAATGCGAGTAGATGCATTTCGCCCGGCTGATGAATTTAAACAACATATGGATAACTGGATTCAACGTTTTCGTAAAGCAAAGCCTGCTGCGGGTTTTGATAAAGTGCTTATTCCCGGTGACCCTGAACTAGAAATGGAATTCATCAGAACAAAAGAAGGTATTCCGATGGTTAATTCAGTTGTTGCCGATCTGAAAAAAGTAGGCGATAAGTTTGGCATTGCTTTGTAATTTTTACTTTTTTTAACAATCCATTGTTAAACGTTCAGCTTATTATCCGGCTCTTATTGCAACTAAACACGATTAATATGAAGTATGTTTCATTCGTTGCCATTATTCTTTCGATCGTTGTATTTATGGCATGTTCAAAAAGTACAGATAATGGCGTATCCGTTAGCAGCAGTTCTTCTCTTTGGCCTTTAAAAGCAGGCAATACATTTATTTATCAGGATACAGCATTTGATGCAAGCGGTAACGTTTTGGAGAGTTATAAAGATTCTGCTTTTATAACCAATTTAACAACATCTGTTGAGGGAACCCCCTTCTTCCAAATAAATGATTCATTAGGTTGGTTTGGAACCGGCAGTTATGTTGGTGTAGGAGGTGCTAATACTTCTTTATTTGGATTGGATAGTTTGAATGCTGCACCATACATATTTTTTTCTGAAGCACCATATGATTCTTATTTGATTGGTTCCAGTCAGGATTTTTCCAATCCAACTTGTGTAAGCTTGGATGCATTGTATGGTTTTTTAACTACGTATAATGTAAAAGGATATACCTGTTATAAAAGTGTAGAAGATATAACCGATTGCAATAACAATATTACTTATGCTGTGGTATATTATATATCACCGGGATATGGCGTGGTAAGAATTGAAGAATATTCTCCAAACCCAAATTCAACAAATACTTTGTATTTAGATTATTCTCAAACATTGGTTTCAGATAAATTGAATTAACCAAATTATTATAAACTCATTCGCCATTGTGTGGAGCAAGTCATCTACTATCGACTTAGCATCATGCAATGGCGTTGACTATTTAGTAAATGTACAGGCCCAATACATCAATACAAATTGCAAAGGAATTCTGATCCATGCAATCAACGGAGTAATAGTGACAGCACCTAATTTTATCGGCGCTTCCTGAATCATATAAATATGTGCAGGTAAAAATGCGAGTAACATGGCAATGATACCCCATGCTGCAAAAGATCTTGTAATCGGAAAAAATAATAGCATGCCACCCATTACCTCTGCAAAACCTGCTGCGTAATTCAATGCTTCATGTGCCGGCAAATAAGGCGGCATTAATTTTAAATAAGCTCTTGGATTAATAAAGTGATTTATTCCTCCGGCAATATAAATAACGCTCATTATAATTAAACTCAATTGATGCATACAATATTTTTGCTGATTAAATGTATGACGAAGATCTGATAAACATTTGATCGTTGAACAATGAACAGAAAGTACAAGTGTGCGACGCAAGACTGTTCAATTAAAATACTAACGCTTGTTTACAAAACTTCTTTTCTTATTTAAAAGATTGAAAGCAACATTCGCCTACATTTGCGCTTGTAAAAAATAATAGTTTATGAAAGTGATGAAATTCGGCGGAACCAGTGTAGGTAAGCCCGAACGCATGCATCAGGTAGCACAATTGATTACCAAAGATGCAGAACCTGTAATTGTTGTATTGAGTGCATTAAGTGGTACAACCAACGCATTGGTAGAGATCAGTAACTTTTTAGCAAAGAGCGATAGAGCAGCAGCAAAGAAAAGTATTGATACATTAGAAGCACATTATAGAAATTTTGTTAAACAATTAGTAGCAAGTGAAGTTTTACAGGCAAAAGCCAATGCCATTGTAACAGAGCATTTTGAATTTTTAAATATTATTCTCAGAATTTCTTTCAGCGATGCATTGAATAAAGATATTCTGGCACAAGGCGAATTAATGAGTACTAAATTATTCTGTATTTATTTAGAAGAAAGAGGCATTGATCATTTATTATTACCGGCATTGGAATTTATGAGTATTGATGCCAATGAAGAGCCGCAATTATTAAGCATTCGTGAAAAGCTGTTGGACATTTTATCTCACCATAAGGATAAAAAACTTTTTATTACGCAAGGATATATTTGTAAAAATGCAAAAGGCGAAGTAGATAATTTAAAACGTGGGGGCAGTGATTATACGGCTTCATTAATTGCAGCAGCAGCAAATGCAAGTGTTTGTGAAATATGGACAGATATTGATGGAATGCATAATAATGATCCGCGCATTGTAGATAAAACGATCGCTATTGAACAATTGAGTTTTGATGAAGCGGCAGAGTTGGCTTATTTCGGTGCAAAGATTTTGCATCCCACTTGTATTTGGCCGGCACAACAAGAAAATGTTCCTGTTAAATTATTGAATACCATGCAACCGGAAGCTTTTGGTACAACCATTACTAAGGAAGCCGGAAGTATAGGTGTGAAAGCCGTTGCAGCGAAAGATGGCATTATTGCTATTAAAATTAAAAGCAGCAGAATGTTATTGGCTTATGGTTTTTTACGAAAAGTATTTGAAGTGTTTGAAAAATATAAAACATCTATTGATATGGTTACTACTTCAGAAGTGGCTGTATCTGTTACCATTGATAATGACACTTTTTTAAATGAGATTATTCGTGAATTAGAACCATTTGGTACAACAGAGGTAGATAAGAATCAAACGATCATTTCTATTGTTGGTAATGAAATTGAAGCCACTAATGATGTGATGAAAAAATTGTTTGATGCGATTGAAGAAATACCGGTGCGTATGGTAAGTTATGGCGGCAGTCCGAATAATGTTTCCTTATTAGTAGCTTCAGAATATAAAACCAAAACATTGCAGTTATTAAATAAAGGGTTGTTTGGTTTATAACTAACATAAAAGATAAATTATGCCTGCAAAGATTATCATCAATCGCAAAAGCGAATGGCTAAACAGAATGCGTGGCTTTAAAGTATTTATTGATGGAAAAGAGGCTGGTATTGTAAACAATGGAAGTTCTGAAGAGTTTACTGTTGAATCTGGTGTACATATCATAACAATGAAGTTCGGATTTTATAGCGGTCAACCGAAAACAATTAGCCTTAATGATAATGAAACCAAATTTTTACAAACAAGAAGTGCCTGGAAATTTTTCTGGTTCTTTTATATTTTATTTTTATTGGGGCTTCTTTCCGGTTTCATTTTTAGATCTTTGCATATACAAGAAACCAGATTGACTTCTATTGCAGGCGGAATATTAATAGCCCCTGCATTTTTCTCGGCATTATATCATTTAACACTGGGCAGAAAAAAATATTTATTATTGGAAGATGATGATAGTAATATCTTCAACTCATAAATAAAAAAGCCGCAACAATCATTGCGGCTTTTTTGTAAAATATATTTTATATGTTAGATGATCATCAATGCATCACCATAACTGAAGAAACGATATTTATCTTTTATGGCTTTTTTGTAAGCTTCCATTGCCAGATCGTATCCTGCAAAGGCGCAAGTCATAATTAACAGACTTGTTTTAGGCAGATGAAAATTGGTAACCAAACTATCTGCTACATTAAAATTATATGGCGGATGAATAAAATGGTTGGTCCATCCTTCACTTGGCTTCAATAATTTCTGAGCAGTAAAACTTGTTTCCATGGCACGCATAGTAGTAGTACCGATAGAACAAATTCGATGTCCGGTTTCTTTTGCTTTATTTACAATTCTGCAAGCTTCTTCAGGAATATTATAATATTCAGCATCCATTTTATGTTTGCTTAAATCCTCTACTTCAATTGGTCTGAATGTTCCTAAACCGGTGTGCAAAGTAACTTCAGCAAAACGAATACCCTGAATTTCGCAACGCTTAATTAATTCTTTGCTGAAATGCAAACCTGCGGTAGGTGCTGCAACTGCGCCTTCATATTTTGCATAAACTGTTTGATAGCGTTCTTTATCTTCTTCGTCAGGTTTACGTTTAATGTATTTTGGTAACGGAGTTTCACCCAAATGTTCCAACATGGCTTTAAAACTGGTATCATCATCATCCCATAAAAAACGAATCGTTCTTCCTCTGCTGGTTGTATTATCAATTACTTCGGCAACCAATTCTTCATTGTCGCCAAAATATAATTTATTACCTACACGAATTTTTCTTGCGGGGTCAACAATAACATCCCATAAGCGGTTAGGTTTATTTAATTCACGTAAAAGAAATACTTCGATCTTGGCACCGGTTTTCTCTTTTCGTCCATACATTCTTGCGGGAAATACTTTGGTGTTGTTTACCACAAACACATCTTTATCATCAAAATATTCTAAGATGTCTTTGAAATGTTTGTTTTCCATATGCCCCGTTTTGCGGTGCACCACCATCATTCGGCTGTCTTCTCTTTTTTTAGTAGGATTTTGCGCAATAAGGTTTAAAGGCAGATCAAATCTGAATTGTGATAGTTTCATGTTACGGCATGAATTTATTTAGTGATGAAAGTGTGCAAAGGTAAGGGAACCAGGGCAATATGCCAATTGGTTTGCGATAACAGGTGGTTCGTTTGTGAGCCAAACTTATGAAACACTTACCGGGCTTAGGTTGCGTCGCACTCTGGTACTGTATAATATCAAGCAACAATTCCCTTCGGAATAGCTTTGATCAGCCTTTTTGTATATTCTTTTTTGGGATGATGATATATTTCTTCTGCTTCTCCGATCTCTTCAATTTTGCCTTTATTCATCACCATAATTCTATCGCTGATATAACGAACTACTCCCAAATCATGTGAAATAAAAATGGCCGTAAAGCCAAATTCTTTTTTCAAATCATTTAATAAATTTAATACCTGCGCCTGCACACTAACATCCAATGCACTTACGCTTTCATCACAAATAATAAACGATGGTTTTAATGCAAGTGCTCTTGCAATAACAATGCGTTGTCTTTGTCCGCCGCTAAATTCATGCGGATAGCGATTGTAATGTTCTGCTTTCAAATCAACTTTGTTCAATAACTCCATTACGCAATCTTTTCTTTCCTTTGCCGAATGAATTAATCCATGCACCCGTAAAGGTTCTGCAATGGCATCTCCAATTTTTATTCTTGGATTTAAAGAAGAATAAGGGTCCTGAAAAATAATTTGCATGTCTTTCCTTAAAACATTCAATGCTGCATTTTCTAATGTTAGTAAATCAATTCCTTTGTAAGTAATGTTACCGCCTGTTGGTTTAATTAATTGAAGGATGGCTCTTCCCAAAGTTGATTTACCGCAGCCACTTTCACCAACCAATCCTAAAGTTTCTCCTTGCATCACTTCAAAACTTACTTCGTCAATAGCTTTTATATAATTCAATACTTTTCCTAAGAATGTTTTTTTAGAAGGGAAATAGACTTTTAAATTCTCAACAGATAATAAAACGTTGCCTGATACTGTTTTTTCTTTAGTGATAACAGGTTTATTCAATTCCCAAATTTTACCGGATAGCTTTTCAACTATTTCAGCTTCTTCATTTACATCCATAAAATCACTCACTACCGGCAATCTTCCTCCGTGTAAATGCAGGGTAGGTCTGCACGACAGCAATGCTTTTGTATATGGATGTTGCGGATTAGAGAATATATTTTTTGTATTACCCGATTCGACAATCTTTCCTTTGAATAATACAATTACTTTATCAGCAATATCTGCAACAATATTTAAATCATGTGTAATAAAAATTACACCCATATTATTTTGCACCTGCAAATCTTTGATAAGCGATAAAATGTTTTGTTGAACTGTTACATCCAGGGCAGTGGTTGGCTCATCGCAAATTAATAGGGCTGGTTGGCAACTCATTGCCATAGCGATCATTACTCTTTGTTTTTGTCCGCCGCTTAATTGATGCGGGTATCTGTCAAAAATGTTTTGAGGGTCGGGTAGTTTTACCTGTTCAAATAAAGCAATCGTTTTTTGTTTGGCATCAGCAGCAGAAATTTTTTCATGTTGTAAAATGGCTTCTATTACTTGTGAGCCGCAGGTAAGCAAAGGATTCAATGAAGTCATGGGTTCTTGAAAGATCATGGCCACCTGCTTACCTCTGATATTTTGTAATGCTTCTTTTTTAATTTGAAGCATATCAATCGTTATGCTATCTGTGGTTAATAAAAT
>Ga0164297_10001412_pt1 | contig 25580 bp, 28 predicted proteins | sample GEODES058metaG_FD_113539 | JGI IMG/M metagenome (GOLD analysis project Ga0164297, IMG submission 113539) | Dystrophic lake water microbial communities from Trout Bog Lake, Wisconsin, USA - GEODES058 metaG | ecosystem: Environmental > Aquatic > Freshwater > Lake | place: USA: Trout Bog Lake... | reverse complement strand
GTATTCCAGTTCTTTAGGCCTGGAGAATCATATGTATATACTGGAAATGCTTCAGCTACATTACCATCAAATTTTAGACAAATTAATAATTCTTCAATAGTAAATGGTATAACTGGAAATTATCCACCTGTTACACCAGTTATACAAAATCCAAGTTTTACAGTAGCTTCATCACCTGTGCCAATAATGAAAAATGTTTTGCCAAGTGACATGGCTCCATATAAGTATCACGTGTCTGATTTACCACAAGGTGGAGGAACTATCCCACAAAGCATTTCTGCTATATATCAACCAACAGTAAATGCAAACAAGATAGTTTTAAAATTTAATACAATAATGACAACACCCACGGTTAATGTATCTATAGATAATCATTTTGTGTCGGGTGTTCAACCAAATTCAGAAGGAATTTTAATACTTTATTGGAACGGTTCTAGTTGGAGCACTTCTGAATGGAGTGTAATGCCAACAATTGGTTCAGATGGTTCTATTACAATATATAACAGTTTTCAAAAAATAACAGTAACTCAAATATCCTATACAATTAATTCAGGTTTTAGCGGTTATAGTTCAAAAGGATCTTATGTAACAAATGATTTAAGTAGAATGCATGTTGTTGAAATATCTCCAAGAATTGAAATAGATCTTTCTAAATATGTCATGGAGTTGGATATAAACAAACAGCTTGATTCAAAAAATAACTATATTCCAATTTCATCTATTAATCCAAATGATGCTACTTTAATTTTGTCTGCAATACCACTAACAGTTTCAAATTCACCAGTACCTATATTTTCAAGTCAAAGTGATTTAAATGTAAATATTTTGTACAATATGATGAGAAAAAATATTAAATTTTATTTTGGCTGGAATATGATTTCATATTTTCAGGGATCAAATGAATTATTAAATGGCGGTAACGGACAGTACATACCCGCTGGCGTCTATTGGTCAAGTGCATGGGATGAGACTGATATTCAAACAGTTAAAGTATCATGTTACGATATAGTTAATTATCTTCAAACAATGCCTGCCCCAGATTATGTTGCAAATCTAAAAAGTGTTTTTGAGGTTATAACAAACATATTAGATTTGTCGGGATTTACAGATTATGATTTTGATTCACTTTATCATGTATGTAATAACAACGTTACCCCAGTAGACATTTATTACTACTATTGTAATTCACAAGATAGTACAGTTTATGACGTATTATCAGAAATATTTTTAGCCAATCAAATTGGTGCATATATTGATGAATTTGGTGTGATGAAGTTTTTAAGCCTATCAGACATAGTAAGCAATCCACCAGCAACAGTATCATTTAATGATGCATCAATAATTACAGGTGGATACTCCATCACAAATAAAGCTAAGCCTGGACTTATATCTGTAAGATATCAAGAGCCTAAGATCTTGCAATCATTATCTTTACAAAACGCTTCAGATGTTAACGTTGCAAACTCAACTTCCTTTGTATATACAACATCAAATGATGTAGTATGGCAACAGCAAAATATGGATTCGGTAGGTTTTAACTATCTATCATCAACAATGAATAAAAATGATAATAGTTTTACATTAAACCAAAATGACGCTCTTGATATTTTTCATACATTTAGCCTTAATAATAATGGTTATGCAGCAATTGAAGATGAAATAGTTTCTTTTGTTTATAAAGAATATACAATTTCTCAATATTCAAACCCATCTAATAGTGTAACTGTATCTGTTAAAAATGATATAGAGCTTTCTTCAGCAATTAATGCTTTTAATAAACAGTATCAATCTCAATTAATTGTAAATACTGCAACAATAACAGGTGCTGCATCTACAACTATGGTGTATAAAGGGTTAAATAGTAAAGTAATTAGATATACAACAAACTCATCAAACTTAAATACATTTTTTCATGTTGGTCAAAAAGTAACTATATTTGGTGCCTCTCCTATTCAATTTAATAGAACAAGCGAAATAATTGCAATTGATTCAAGCACATTTACAATATTGGGACCAACAGCGGGCACTTATTCTTCAGGCGGTACAGCAACAGTATTTACTGATTATGATATAAAGATAACTCCAACTGGAAGAATAACAAATGTAGAAAGAGGTTTGTTTGGAACAAAACCATCGGCCCACTCAGTCATAGATTCAGTTTCTGGTATTAGCAGTAAAAACTTAATAAAAGCAACACTTAATTCATCATATAGCATGATTAATGGACCAGTTTTTGAATCAATTTATTCAGAACCTCTTGCAAGTCCAGATAATCCATCTATTGTAAAAATACAAGTTACTCCAGAGTCAGGAACAAAAGCTTTAATTTTTCCTTCGGACACACAAGATTTAGGTTTTCAAACATATTCTGTTCAGTTTGATTTAAATGGTTCCGCAAGCTCTGGATCAGGCTTGTTCTTTAATTTATCTGCAACAAACAATCAAATAACAAATGCAACAGGAAATGCAAATGGTGCATATTTTATTGAATTAATACAATACGACAACATTTCAATAAGCGGGACAGCTTCAGACCTGAACCAAGATACAAGTACTGGTATTGGAGAAGCACTATCAAATCAAATATCCTTTAATCCTGCGATATCAGGAATATTGCCAGGCATGCAGATTACTGGTGCAGCAACTGAAACGGGTGCTAGGGTTGTAAGTGCTAAAAGCCAAACAACTCCTGGAGAATCCACAACGCTGGTTACTATAGACACTCCTTTAAATTCAAATGTAAATCAAGGAGATACTTATATTTTCTCAAATTCTAACTATGCAATGGCAGTATATCAAATTTCTTCAGGAACCCCTCAAGTTATAGCATGGTCAGATGTAACAAATACAGTTACAAATATTATCGCAAATTTTGAAAAGGTTTTGGTAAAAACTAATAGCACTAGTGGATCGTCAAATTATTCATATGCAACCGCATCTGATCAATCATTTAAAATTAAAGCTGTAACTTATACTTCAGATGGAACAGATGGCGAAACACCAGGCGTAGTTCTTGATGTATTTTTAAATAATATTGAAATATCTGGATGGCAAATAGTAACTCCTGTAACAGGAAGTGCAGCTGCTGATCTATATACTTGGAGCTATACAGGATCATTAAATAAGTTTCCTTCATTTAGTTCGGGAACTGTTTCGTGGCAACCTTCACCCATAAACCTATTGACTGGTGTTAGACAAAAACTTACAATACCATCGCAGGCAACCGTGGGAACAAACTTTGGTTATTATGCATCATCAACCCCAGTACCAATTAAAAATTTGTCCTACACTCCTGTAAGATCTAATGATGGCCCAGTTGGCAATTTAAGAGAAATCTATGCTGTGCAAAAACCATTAAAGGATAAAAGTGTTAACTATTACTATCAGGAGCAAGAATTTTTAAATTCTCTTGTTCAGAATCAAAATATATTTGCACAGTATAAGAGTTATATCATGCAAACTAATCCTTCCGTAAATTCTATTAATTATTATGATGTACAATACACTACACCTGCAGCTACCATTGTTGATGTATTGCCAGTACAGTATCTGTGGTATTACTTGCCTGGCACGGAACCTTTAGATCAGCAATATTATCAAAGTCAAGTCGTAGACGAATATTCACTTTCATATTCAACTCCAATAAATACTGGTTTTAGGGCAAGAATGGCAATTGCTAATAATTCTAGCCATATGGTTTATTTAAATAAACAATCTGATTCTTTAAATCAGTTTGCTGTAAGTTTAAATCTATGGACTCATGAAATTATAGCTTTATCAGATGCTCAAGTGATTCAAAAAGTTTTGGATCCTTCAAATACATCTGAAGTAATTCAAGTTGATTCAGAATGGATTCAATCAAAAGAATCTGCAAATAAACTAATAAATGTAATACAAATTGGAAATGACGGGTTTTCTAGGGATACTGCTGTCCAAGTATTCGGTAATCCATTGATACAGGTGGGGGACATAGTGAACTTGTCCTATACCCTAGCTGGAATAACTAGTGAAAAATACTTGGTTCATGAGGTTTCACATCAATTCAAGAATGGTTTAAAGACCACATTAACCCTAAATTCATTAAACAGGTACGTACAACGCTAAAATCTATAAAAATGGTATAATGTTATATAGACACAGGAGAAAATAATGGGATATGTAAAGATTTCTGATCCAAATATCATTGATATCGCTGCTTGGCACCAGGTTATAAATGTTGTAAACCAGCATAGCGATAGTATTGATGCTATAACAAACAACTTCGGTGGAACTGCCAGCGGTATTAGCGACTGGAGTGCTGACACTTTTGCTCACGTTTGGGACCCTGGTTCTCAAGCACTAGTTTATGGCAGAACTTTAATGACTACCAGCACAGCATCAAATAACAGCGGTAGCGGTGCTACAAAAGTTTATTACGGAACAATTCAATATTCAGATACAACAATATCTTCAACATTTCAATTTTCAGCTGCTCCAATAGTAACAGCTACATTACACTCTGGAGATGGCACTTCAATTACAACTGCAAATGATACTGCAGTTATAACAATATACAACATAACATCCTCACAATTTCAATGGAGAATTACCAGTTCAGACCAAAAGACAGCTTTGAGCGGTCAAATTTATATTATGTGGTCTGCGATGGGTCCAAGATAACTGGAGGGGTAAATGGCAAAAAAAGACTATTCCTCACATAAGAGTCCTACCTCTGTTGCAAAAAGACCTACCCTAAATATAGATCAAAAAGATAAGAGAGCTTACGATAAAAAGACAGCAGCTATCTGGGCTGCAAGATCTGGTTCTGATCAAAAAACAGTTAATCTTATAGGTCCAGGTTTGTCGGGAGTAGCATTAGATGCACAAGTAAATTCTGGTGTAAAATTTGGCCCATCTCCAGATGGGCCAAAAACAGATTTTAGTAAACTTGCACCGATACTTAGTCCTAGTGGTACATTAACTCAAATTCCAGGAACAGTTGATGTTGCACCTCTTGCAATCACAAATTTTTCAGCTGCATGGTCGGGTTCAAATCTTGTATTTACTTTTACATTTGATCCTAATGATAATGCTAACTCATATTTTCAACAATTTGTATTTTTAATGCAGCCTACAGGCTGGTCATCCCAGTATACTTGGATACCAAAGCAGAGTGAAATAGTAATCAACTCAACTACTCAAACAGTAACATTTTCTTTAGCAGATAACAATAATGTATTTAATAGTCCAGTAACAAGCTTTTCTTTGATTGAAGTGTCAACTTGGGATGTATTTGGAAATAAAAGTGCATATGTTCCATTATCTCCAATACCAGTTTATGTAAATGATTTACCAACACCAGTAATTAATGTTTCTGCTATTAACAGCGGATATTCTGTTTCATATACAAAGCCAACACAATCTGATTTTTATGGTATTGAAATTGATGAATTTGTTTCATCATCAACGACAGAACCAACGGGAACTTATACAACTGTATACAATGGAACTTTGAATCCAGCAAATGTGATTTCAGCAGATTTAAATAAAAGATGGGTTAAGGCAAGATTTTTATCATCAACAAACACATATACGGCATATTCTGAACCAGCTGTACCTGTAACTCCTATTGCACCAGTTGCAGTAGATACTACTGTACCAACCGAAGTAACAGTTGGAACACCGTATTGGTCAAATAATAATATAATAATTCCATATACACTTCCAGCATCAAATGCAGGAACCAGATTTATTATTACTCTTACTGCACCAAATTCTCAAGTAGGATATTTTTATATAAATACAGATGGAACTTCAAATTTAAATCAAAATGCAACTATTACACCAAATTCATTATACTCCGAATTTGGTGCATACTTCACATCCTTTACTGGTTTATTCCAAAGTGTATCTGCTGTAAATGTAAATAGCCCAGGGGTTTCCTTTTCAGTACCAACATTAACAAGTTCCTTGTCTTCATATGTTCCAGTAGCTACAGTATCAAATGTTGTAGACGGATATACGGTTCAATTTAATTTTGGAACTTCGGGTGCCACCGAAGGTCAAGTTTATCAATTTTTTACAAGCCCAACATGGATAGCTAGTATTGAAGATGTTCCAGATTATTTAGATTCAACTTATTCTTCAGGCGGTGTATCGGGATCAACAACAATAGTCGTTAATTCATTAACTGCAGAAAATGGCAATTTTGCTTTACCATCAGGCACATTACCGTACGCTGGGTATCAAATTACTGGAACGGGAATACCAGCAAACACTTGGATAACAAGCATATCTGGAACTGGCCCAACATACACATTAACATTAAATAATCAATTAACTCAACAAGCATCTGGTCAATATCATTTACAAGCAAAAGTATATGATGGAATCGGACCAGCAAATATATTTTTAAATTATTATTCAACAATTTATACATTTGTTACTTTTTATAATGTTTTTGGAATTAGATCAGAAAATTCAGCAATATATACAGTAAATCCAATTAACCCTGCACAAAGTGTTATTACAAACTCTATTCAAATTGGATCGGGTGGTTCAATTTATGTGGGTGGCTCTGCAACAACAGGGTCAAGAATAGTACTTGGTCCTTCTGGGATAAAAGGTCCTGACGGTACATCCTCATATTCTGGAATATTTGCATTTGATTATGGATCAACATCAAGCAGTGCAGCAAGTACAGCAATTATAACAAATCCTGGAGCTTCAAGCTATACATTTGAAACTACAAACGCTAAGATAGCAGACTGGACTATTTCAACAAATAAAATTGAAAGCACTTTGGTAAGCGGAATAACTAAATATACTGGTTTATCTGCATCAAATACATCATATGCATTTTGGGCTGGAGCCACAAGTTCTGGCAATTCAGATTCAACAGCACCATTTAGTGTCACACCGTTAGGTGCAGTAAGTGCAAGCAACATAACAATAACTGGTGGTTCACTAAGTGTTGGTGCTAATTTTTCAGTAAACAATTCTGGAACATTAAATGCTAGCAATGCTACTATATCAGGTACAATACATGCTGGCGGAGGTGATTTTACTGGAAATGTATTGTTAAATGGAGGATCATTATATTCTCCAAAAGTAGCAAATACAACACCAGGACCCAATGTACCTGGATCAATATTTAATTCGCAGGGACTTGCTTCATATAACTCAAATGGCGGGTATTCTGCAATGCTTACTACCCCACTATCAGATAAATCAACATTCGTATCAACTGCAGCTAATTTAGGTGGATGGCTGATAGACAGCACAAGCATACACGATTCTGCAAGTTCAGTAATAATAGATTCTGGAACAGGTACAACATATACAACCCCAGTAGTTTTACTTAATAGCGGAACAAACTATGTTGGAATGACTACTGGCGTTGGAGATAATATAGTATTTTGGGCAGGTCAATCATACACTAATAGATCAACTTCAAAGTTTTTAGTTAAAGGAGACGGAACTTTAACTGCAAGCGGTGCTACAATTACAGGAATTCTTACTTCAGGACTTACAAGTACAAATTCTGGAACCAATGGTTATTATTTTAATAACACAACTGGAGGATTTATTGCAGGTGCTGCTAACTCATACATCCAATATACAGGTGGAACAAACCCTATAACACTTGCTGCATCAGCTTCAAGATATACTGTAAATACAAGCGGTGGCCCATCAGCTGATGGTGCAACCTCATATTTTGCAACATCAAAAATATCTCTTGATCCAGTATACGGAACACAAATTATTGGTATACCAATTCAAGGAGATATGGATAACACCAACAATACTTATGTCTCAACAAACCCTTACCTTGGGGTTTCTGGATTTGGCACATTGCCAAGACAAAGAACAGTAGTTGAAAATCCTACCAATGGTGTGCTAGAATTAGGTTTTGGTATATACTATGCAAATAGTCAGTATCACAACTCTACACCAACAGGCACGTCAGGCTATGTTGGAGATATTTGGATTCAATATTAAATGGGAATTTTTGTAAAATCATCAGGAACTGGAAACTGGTCTTCAGTAAAAAAAATTTATGTGAAGACATCAAGCAGTGGTTGGTCATCTGTTAAAAAACTTTATGTAAAAGCCGCTACAAATACGTGGAGAATATTTTGGCCATCTTCAGGTCCACAACCAACAACTGATCCTTATTTTTCAACAGATTCTGCGGGAAATACAAGTTATACAAATCCGTATGTTAGAATCGGATCATCATTATATGGAAATAACGGAGCTTGGGATAACACAGGATTTACTGGAGTAAGTTATGCATATCAAGTTCAAACTTATCCATTATTAAATAGTGGTACTGCAACAGTTATATCATCTGGTACTTATACAATTCCAGTTTCAATATCTATATCAACTTCAGGATATTCTGGCACATCTTCATGGGCAGGAAAATATTTAGATTTTCAAATAACTGATAATAATTCTCAATCAGAACCGTCAACAGATTTTGCATCAAATACAGGCGGTAGACTTTGGGTTATAACAAATCCCCCATCAAATACATCTGCTTCTTTTAACTCCTTTGTTAATTTTAGCCCAGGAAATATTTTAACTTATACTGGTATTTGGAATGGTGCAGAAGCTTATTCTCCAGATAGCACAAGAAGCTCTGTTACTTGGTATAAAAGTTCAAATGTTTATACTACTGTAAGTCAAATAACATCAAATGCAACAATGATTAGCTCTTCTTTAGTCTCAACAACATATTCTTCAGGTGCAACTACATTTACAACAAGTTCTTCTTATACAACTTCAACTTCTGATGCAAATAATTATTTTTATGTTGTGGAGTCAGAACAAAATAGTGGAACTGATTATGCAGCTACAGGTGCTGTTCAAGTTTTTGCAAAATCACAATTATTAAATTATCCACCTGTAGTACAAACATATCCTACTTTAACTGCAGTTTCACCAGCAGGAACATATGGAAAATCAAATTCATTTACTGTTGGTGCAACAATAACTGTAAATAATGGAACCTGGAGTCCTACTCCAACTTCTGTATATTCAGGTGCAGTTTTTAATTCAACAAATTCAGGAGCACAGAGCGGTTGGACATCCTTATATACAACACCAAATCTTATTTCCACAACATTTTATACAGATTCTTCACAAAATACATCTCATAGTTTTACATTGGGTGCAAACCTTTATTATACTTCAAATAATGGGCAAAGTTTTTCTTATGTGCCAGCAGCGGGATACTATTTGGGTTATGCTGTTAATGCTTATAATGGAGCTTCAGAAAGCTTAGAAGCAGATGCTACAGCACAATTAATTTATCCAGCCCCAACAACAATTACAAATTTAACATTTCAGTATAATTCTCCTACTTCAGTAGGTTTGTCTTGGACGGCGGGTTCAAATTATTCATATTCAGTTCAATCTTCTTCAGATAATATAAGTTGGACAACATTATCAACTGGAATAACAACAACTAGTTATTTAGCACCAGTTGCAAACAACACAACAACATACTTTAGAATACTTTCTTATAATGCTGATGGCGTTTATGTTATAAGTTCTTCTTATCAATATAAAAACTACAATGAAAGTTTTTCTTTTGGAAATACAATTTATGTAGGTACAAATGGATATATATCTTTTGATACACCTAATACAACATCAACAATTTCATTAACATCTGGAAATGTTTTTGCATTCCTTCCATATGACTTGGTGTTAGATTATATAAGCTATGCATCAGTTTATAGCACTGCAGATAACATGAATTATTGGGTTATTTTATGGCAAGGTCATAGATATTCAGGAAGCACGGGAACTGCAGAAATACAAATTGAAATATGGTTACCAGCTGGATCTTCATGGAATAATACTAACTCTGTTTATGTTAAATATTTAAAAATGCCAGGTTCAGGTTTTGCAGTTACTCCAGGATATTACTATAATGGGGCATTAATTAATGGTGGAACAACTACACCAGTTACAGGAACAGTTGCACAATATAACTTAAGTAATAGAACATTTTCTGTTAATTTGCCACAATTTTCATATCAAAGCACGGGCTGGGCTGGCTGGCTGGGAACTACAAGTGGGGTTTCTGGAGGTTCAGCAGATGATGGTTATAATACACAAAATACATTTGCAGCATCATATCCTTCAGCACCACAATCTGTTTCTTATTCATCTGTAGGGACAACAACAGCTACGGTATCTTGGAGTCCTCCAGCAAATAATGGTGGAACAAATATACAATATTACACTTATTCACTTAATGGAGCATCAGAAGTAAATATTGGAAATGTAACTTCTCAAAATTTTATTAATTTAAATCCTGGGACAACATATACTGTTGACATTAGAGCTTATAATTATAGTACTCCAAATGGATCTAATAATAATAATGGATCAACTTCTTTTACAACTACTCAGCAATATACTGTGACATATTCAGATTCGGTTGATAGTGCAAGTGGTAGTGCAGTAGTTAATGCAGGAAGTTCAGTAACATTACCTACACCAAGCTCAGTAGGCGGTTACTATTTTAATGGTTGGTATACTGCATCATCAGGTGGGATTCGTTTGGGCTCTGGCGGAAACTCCTATACTCCTTCAAGTTCAATTACTCTTTATGCACAATGGTCATCTCTATATAGTGTTTATTGGTATGAAGAAAATCCTTCTGCAGAAGTAACTACTACACAATCCACACCTGGAGTAAGTGTAACTGGCCCAACTGTTTCTTATAGTGGTTATACTTTTAATGGTTGGTGGACAGCATCAAGTGGAGGATCTGTTGTTTCCTATAGCAATCCTTATACTTTTTCACCAACATCTTCAGAAAGTTTATATGCACAATGGATTCAGGCAGCTCCAGGAACTCCTTCAGTTTCTTATGTTTCATCTACAACAAGTTCAATAAGAATAAATATTACAGAATCTGGAACTGGAAGTTATGGTTATGTTTATTATTCAACAAACTATTGGAGTTCTAACTCTGCAATTCAGTCGTATGCTTCGTATGCTGGGCAAGTTACAGGAAATGGCGGATTTACAGTAAGTGGTCTTGCTTCATCAACAACTTATTATATTTATGTAATTCCATATAATTCAAGTGGTGTAGCAGGTAATTTTGGTTATACCACAGGCACAACATCAACTGCTGTTGTTGCTTATCCTCCATATGCATTATCTTCAGTAAGTGCATTTTCAAGCGGTAGTCCTTTAACTTTTAGTGCAAGCTGGACAGCACCTTCAACTGACTCAACCCACGGCGCAGCAACTGGATATCATTTTTATGTTCAAGCAGGAAACTCAAGTGCTGGACCATTCAGCAATGTGTCTACTACAATTAGTTCACCATATCCTAGCATTGCAAATACCTCTAACACATCAATAAGCGGAACAGTGACTACTTCTGGCAGTTGGAGTTGGATTAGAGTTTATGTAGAGCCATATAATTCTTATGGTTCCGCACCTAACTATGTTGGAGGGGTAGGTTAAAATGTATTTAACTATTAAAGAAAAAATAGAATTTATTAATAATTTATTAAATAATGTAAATTATCAAATAGATGGAATTAATGATTATTTAAATAATTTAAAAGAAGGAGATACGTGGGAAAGTTTGGCAAATGAAAAGTTTAAAGAACTTATTATAAAAAAGAAAGTTTTAGAAGAAGAACTAGACAAATTAAATAACCCATGATATACTTTGAAAGGAGGAAAAAATGACTATAGAACTAACAAATGAAGAAAAAACAAGCATAATAAATCAGCATATGCAAAATGTTGCATATACCCTTTATAATGCTCAGCTAAGCTTAATAGAGGCTAATGCGGTTTCAACGCCAAATGAATCTAATGTGTCCAGCATCAATGCTCAAATTGCAGATGCTACATCTCAGATGTCAGCCTTGCAGTCTCAACTTAACGCATTAACTCCAACATCTAACTAATAGAACAGGCAATAAATGGAAAAAGCAGAATTAATCATTGCTGCTCTACAGCAACGTATTGGCGAAATCACAGCAAATTACGAATTGCAGCTAGCATCAACAAGAGCAGATTACACACAACTATATCAACAACTTGAAGAATTAAATAAGCAGAAAGCGGAAAATGAATATTCTGAAAGTATTTCAAAAATCGCAGAACAAGCAATCGCATAACTACAGCCCACTAGTACCTAGTGGGTTAATTGCTCATACAGAAAAAGGTTATTTTTATGTTAAGGGCAAAAAAAGATTTAAGTTTGTTTCAGAAAAGGCTATGAAATCTTGGAGTCTTCCAATTATTGAAACAAAAGAATTTGCTATGGCGGGATTTTTAACAGCTGGAGTTTTAGGATATCGTGATGGCAGTTTGCTTCAAGACATATCAGATGGTAAAATATATTTGATAAGCGATTCAAAACGCAGACATATTACAGAGCCAGAAGTATTAGAATGGCTAGATAGTGAAATCATTAAGGTGGGTCAAAAAGAAATTTTTGTTCATGCCGAAGGAGATAAACTATAAAATGTATAATCCTATCAAATCTTGGACAAAGAGAGATAGGAAGATTAGTAAAGAAGGTTATGTTCTAATTAAAGTGCCAGAGCATCCTAAAAATTTTAAAGGCTGGTATTATGAACACCGCCTAATAATTGAAAAAGAAATTGATAGAGTTCTTCAAGATTGGGAAACTATCCATCATATAAATGAAATAAAAATAGATAACAGATTAATTAATTTATTTTTGTGTTCACGAACAGAACACAATAAAGCACACGCTGCTTGACAAAAAATAATAATATACGCTACAATTAACTAAACCTAAACAAAGGATTATATGACTACTGACTTAAAGTGGATGATGGTATCGGATATTCATTTCCCCCGCCATGATCCAAGAAAAGTTGAACTATTCATGAAGGTCATGAAATGGTTCAAGCCAGATGCAGTTGACCTGCTCGGCGATATTGATGATGCAGATTCAACTTCTCGTTGGGCTGCTGATTATCCCGCAGAATTTACAATTCCAGTTTCAGATGGCGGAGTTACAGGAACAAGAGATTTTCTTGCCGATCTTCGTCGTGTGGCGGGACCAGATGCAGATCTTCATTTTCATGACGGTAATCATGGCTGGACAAGACATGGTGATTACCTTGCAAAGAAAGCTCCAGCATTTCTAGAATTCATTACGCCTGATTCACTCTATGAATATAAAAAGCATGGCATTAACTGGCACGAATATAACGAACCTCCAGTTAAACGCTTTGGTGATATGTATGGTCATCATGGCGAGTCCATTTCCAAACACTCTGGAGAATCAGTACGTAATGACGTTAACAACTGGGGCGTATCCCTAGTTCGTGGACATTCCCATCGCATGGGTGCTTATTATCAAACATACAATATTACGGGGCAAGAGCTTCGTGGATATGAGATTGGGCATCTTTGCGACGAGGATAAGATGGATTATTCCATCCAAAAGAATTGGCAGGCAGGATTTGCAGTGGCACACGTTGTCAATGATTATCCACATATGCAGCTAATTCAAATAACACAGGATTATACCTGTGTCGTAGACGGTAAAATTTTTACCGCATAACATAAAGGAGAAAACGTGGCTAAGTTCACACAATCAGAACGTGCTCTTGTTGAGCACTATGTATATGCAACTGCAGCTTCTGCAGTGGCTATCTGGCAAACTGGAAATCACAGCATCAAGCACGTAGCTTGGTCAGCTTTGATTGGTACAGTAGGTCCACTTCTTGCAAAGTTCAACCCTAAGGGTGTTGTAAATGATCTTGCAAAGAAGGAGCATCTTGATGCAGTAACAACTGCAGCACTGACATCTGTAGCTACAACTGCAGTTGCAGATGCACAAAAGGCGGTAGCAAAGGCTGCTGTTGACGCAACAACTACTTCAGCAACTACTAAGTAGCAGGCAAGATAAAACTTAATAATGCTTAATTGTAAAAGATGCAAAGGGCGAGTCTTTGTAGATAGAGTTTATGCTCAAAATCTAAGAATTGAATTGTCTTGCCTGATGTGTGGTAAAAGATGGTTTATTAAAAAGGATACAAGGTTTGGTTCATGGCTAGCAGAACAAGAAACAAGACTAACAAGAAACCTGAACGGTATTTTTACCTAAACGGGTTTCTTCACAAAGTTTTGCGACGCTCAAGAGCAGAAAACCTTATAGTCGCATGGAACTATCTAGAGGAAAAGCGTGTTGCTTATAATTTTAATGATGTTATGAAAAATAAACAACACGCTTATCCTATATCAGAAGTTGTCAAAATGATTGGCAAGCATGAAGATACAATTAAGTGGCATCTGTATAGGGGAGATTTAAAATTTCCCCAACAGATTTATTCTTTAAATGGAAAGAAAACCCCAGGAAAATATTTTTGGAGTGAAGATGATATTCGTCACATGCACGATTTTTTTAAGACAGTTCATAGGGGTAGGCCAAGAAAAGATGGTACAATTACTCCAGGAGATATGCCCAGTAGGGCAGAACTTGAAGCAATGATTAAGCAGGAAAATATTTTGTATATTAAAAACAACGATGGGGAATTTGTCCCAGTTTGGAAGCAACCTGAATGGTAAGTAAATCTGATAAAAAAGCAGCACATGTCCTAGATCAATCACTTAAAGTTCTAGAATTTACAATGGAACTAGCACAAGAAAAAGGTGATATTGATGCCATGATAGGAATTGCTGATAGATTAATGGTTCTTTATCAACATCTTTCCGAAGGTAGTGTAAAAAAGTTTAAGCCAGGATTTGCTTTCGCACCAATTGATAAGGTAGAATTAGAAGATGAATCAGACTAGTGTTAGAGTTGAATTACAGTTCACAAAGAACTTAGGTAATTATGAAAGCTTAAAGGTTTCAATTGGTATTGAGGATTTTAAGCGTGAAGGTGAAACGACTGATGAAGCAACAAATAGAGTTTATGCTTTTGTTGAAGGCAAAGTCATTGAAAAGGTTGAAGAGATTTCTGCTGAGTTAAAGGGTAGGAAATGACAAAGGATGAAGCAAAGCTGGCATATGGGTTAGTCAGCCTTTACTGTGTTCTTTACAAAGAGCATTACGGCAAGACACCAATTGTCAATAAATATCGTGAAAAGTGGGCAATGCAAGACGTCATTGATAGTGTAGGATATGATCGTGCAAAAGTTCTGCTTGAATATTATTTCAAGGTACCAAAGTCACCGCATAACATACAGTGGTTTTTTTACAACTTTGAAAAACTAGATATTACTTTAAAACAAGTTGAAGAAGATAAAACTCGTCGTGAATTAATAAGAGCAAAAACAAAGTCTATGGTTGAAGAAAGAGATAATGAATACTGAAGCAGCAGTCATCACATCAGTTTGTAAGAATAAAGATATATCAACTGTTCTTGCAAATAATATTGATGAGGTGTTTACTTCCCACAGAGATGTTTGGGAAGGTTTGAAGTCATATTATTTAAAGTTTAAATCTGTACCCGATGTTTCAGTTCTTACTGAAAAATTTAAAGATTTTGAACCAGCAAATGTCAAAGGCGAGACAGCGTATTATCTAGATCAACTAAAAAATGAATACCTTGCTAGTCGCTTGAGGAATCTTCTCCTATCCTCAGGTGCTAGCTTGAAGACGGAAGCTTCTGGCAGAGTAATATCAATGATGCAGAAGGAACTCTCATCTTTAGGAAAGCTTACATCAAATGTAAGAGATGTTGACCTAACGGATTATAAAGAAGCAGAAAAGCATTTTGAAGCAGTAAAAAATCGTTCAGATGCCATGGGTGGTAGTCCAGGAATTCTAACTGGCTTTAAGGCTATTGACTATGCATACCCTACTGGAATGGCCCCAGGACACCTTATCGTCATGATTGGTTGGCCAGGTAGGGGTAAGACATGGCTGTCGTCTTATTTGGCCTGTAAGGCTTGGGAGCAAGGCTTTAAGCCTATGATTATATCTCTTGAGATGACACCAGAAAATATGCGTGATCGTATTTACACAATGATGGGTTCGGGTCTTTTTAAAGCTTCAGATTTTGCAAGAGGTAGTATTGATATGGCTACATTTGATGACTGGGGTTCAAAAAAGTTTGCAGATAAGAATAACTTTATTCTTGTTTCAAATGAAGGTTCAGGAGAAGTTACTCCAGCAGTTGTACAAGCAAAAATTGATCAGCATAAGCCTGATATTGTTATTCTTGACTATCACCAATTATTTGCTGATAACCAAGGTTCAAAAGCTCCAACAGAGCGTAATATGAATATTTCTAAATCATTCAAAGCACTGGCTATGAACAATAACATTCCAATTATTGATATCACTGCTGCAACTATGGATGATACATCAGATCAAGATGGCCCACCAATGCTATCTCAAGTAGCTTGGTCTAAAGCTATTGAATATGATGCTGATATGGCAATTGCTGTTCATAAGAATCCTGACTCAAATGTTATGGAGATTGTGAGCAGAAAAAATCGTCATGGCACTGAATTTGGGTTCTATATTGACTGGGACCTTAATCGTGGAATTATCACAGAACTTTACGATAAGGGTATTCAGTAATTTTATGTAATCAATCTTTAACTTGATATAATTATCAGGAAAGATTGGTGAGCATGTACCCACGCAAAATACATGATTTTTGGATTTCAGGTACAATTAAAGATGACTCTAAATTCCAAAGCTCAAGAGAGAATTATGAAAGACTTTTGGTCCAGCAAATGCGGGGCAAAGGTTATGTTCCTGTTCTTGACATGCAACCACAGTTTAATGTAAAATATAATGAAGAGAAAGATCACTACACCTTCAACCTAGTAATGTACGGGATGTATTTAGGAAAAGCTAAGGCTTTAAAATACGAAGGTTTCTCTGGACAGAGCCTAATACCAAAGGGATAAAAATGATAGATGCATATAGTAAAGCGGATCTCCGCTCTATTTTGCGTTCCTGCGGAATTGAAATAATTTCACAGACTGGCACTGATTTTCTTTGCCTATGTCCATTTCACCACAATACAGATTCTCCAGCATTTGCAGTAAGTTATTCAAAAGGTTTATACGTTTGCTATAATCAAAACTGTAACTCTTCTGGAACTGTTCTTGAATTAGTTAAAAAACTAACCAATAGAAATGATTTTGAAGCTTTACGTTTTATATCGTTAAATAAACAAACACAAGAAGAGGCTTTTGAAGAAGGTTTAAAAGATATACTTGATGATAAGCCAGAGTTTGAAGAATTTCCACAAAAGATATTGCAAACCCTTAACTCAGGACTTGCCAAAAGCATAGAAGCACAAGAATACTTTTTATCAAGAAAAATCACATCAGAAGCTGGAAGACATTTTAACTTGGGGTATTCTGAAGTTCAAAATATGGTTACTGTACCACTACATTCTCCAGATGGTTTACCTGTAGGCATTATTGGTCGTTCAATTCAAGGCAAATCTTTTAAGAACAGCCCAAATCTTCCACGTAATAAAACTATGTTTAATTTGCATAGGGCTAAGCGTGAGGGTGGAACAATCATTGTGGTGGAATCAAGTTTTGATGCTATTCGTTTATGGCAGGCGGGATTTCCAAATGCTGTAGCCACATTGGGTGGTAGCATATCAGATATAAACATTAATCATTTAAATAAGTATGCATCAACCATTATTATTATGACAGACAATGATTCTGCTGGTAGAGCATTGGGAAATACTATTGCTAATAAATTAAAGAATAAAAATATTATGTGGGCAAGATATGATAGTAATATTGTTTATCCACATAACGCAAAAGATGTGGGCGATCTCACAGATGAAGAAATAAAAACATGTGTTAAAAATGCAATTCCGCATTTTGAATACGCTATTATGTGATATAATGAAAAAGCAGGGCAATTTATAGCCCCTTACACTAAGGAGAAATACAATGGGAATCGTTAAAGGTTTGAACGCTCTAACAGAGCAAATGGAACAAAAGTCACCACACACAGGTGACTCGCAAAAAGGAAGATGGCTGTCTGTCAAGGATGGTCAATCAGTAAAAATTCGCTTCATGCAAGAACTAGATCCAGACTCAAAGAATTATATTGAAAAGGCTGGTCTAGCATTTATCGCAGTTGAGCATACCAATCCAAAAGATTACAAGCGTAAGGCATTGTGCACAATTGAAGACCAAGGTCGTTGCTTTGGCTGTGAACAACATCGCCGTGATCCAAAGGCTGGATGGAAAGGTCGTTCACGTTTTTATGCAAATGTTCTTGTAGACGATGGCAAAGAAGAGCCATATGTTGCAATTTTTTCACAAGGTGCAGGCCCAAAGTCTGCAACACCTGAAATCATTAACTATGCTGGAGAAACAGGAAGCATTTCAAATCTTACATGGAAGCTAAAGCGTACAGGTACTGCAACTGAAACTAATTATTCAATTATTCCTTTGCCAACAGCTGACGTTGCTCCAATTGATTTGGATAAGTATGAATTGTTTGACCTTGAAAAGTCTGCAGTTCGTGATGTTCCTTATGCAGAGCAAGAAGCATTTTATTTCGGTATTACATCAGATTCTGATGAAGAGCCAGCATCCGCTACATCATCAGCAGTAGAATGGTAAAATAAAAAATAATGAAGTTTGCCCACTTACACGTCCATAGTCATTATTCACTAATGGATGGACTAAACACACCTCATGAGTTGCTTGAGGCTGCTCAGAAGGTTGGGCAGACTTCTTTAGCTATTACTGATCACGGCACGTTATCATCTCATAGAGATATGCAGATTGCTGCAAAAAAGCTGGGGATTAAACCAATCCTTGGACTTGAAGCTTATATTTCTGCAACTGATAGATTTGACAAACGTGCCGTATCTAAGCGTGAAGATAATACTTCGCTATACAATCATATTATCTTGCTTGCTAAAAATGATGATGGATTAAAAAATCTTCAAAAGCTTTCACAGATTGCTTGGACTGAAGGTTATTATCATAAGCCACGTATTGATATGGAATGCTTATTTGAGTTTGGTGACGGTATAATTGTAGTATCTGGTTGCATGAATGGTCTTATATCCAAAGCAATTGAGCGTGGAGAGACAGATAAGGCAAGAGATTATGTAAAGAACTTTAAAAACCGTTTCGGTGACGATTTTTATATTGAAGTTCAAGCACATAACCCAGAAAGTTTAAATACTGCTCTGCTTAATTTAGCAGACGAATTTGGGGTGAAGCCAGTTGCTACAGGAGACTGTCATTTTGCAAAGAAAGAGGAGAGGGATTTGGAAGAACTCCTTCTCATCCTCTCTACAAAACCAAATCAAAACAAAGAAGCAGACTATGCAAGTAGTCGTCAACATAGCAATATTATTGATCGCTTTGATTATATTTATCCCGACCGCCCTATCAGTTTCGCTGACATTAACGTTTATATTCAATCCTATGATGAGATTGTATCTGATTTTGAAAAGGCGGGAATTACTAGAAAAGATATCTACGAATCATCAGTAGAGATTTCTAATAAAGTTGAGGCATATGATTTTCATGAGAACCTTGACTTGCTACCAGTACCAAAAAAGAATGCATTAAAGACATTAAAAGACATGTGCGAAAAGTCTCTAGTAGATATGGGGTTAGATAATGAGACATACAGAGCAAGGCTACAAGAAGAACTTCAAGTCATCGCTGATAAAAATTTTGCTAGTTACTTCCTTGTTGTTGGCGATATGGTTAGTTGGGCGAAAGAAAACGAAATCATGGTTGGCCCAGGTAGAGGATCCGCTGCAGGAAGTCTAGTATGTTATTTGTTAGGAATTACAGAAGTAGATCCAATTAAATTTGACCTTTTGTTTTTCCGATTTATTAATCCAGAGCGTAATGACTTTCCCGATATTGATACAGACTTTATGGATCGTCGTCGCAGTGAAGTTAAAGATTATCTTAAGAAAAAATTTAAGCATGTTGCTTCTATCTCTACCTACACATACTTTAAAGATAAAGGTGTAATTCGTGACGTTGCGAGAGCTTTCTTAGTGCCACTTGGAGAAGTTAACAAAGCACTTAAGGGTGTTGAAACATTTGAAGAGTGGGAAGTTTCTCCAAGTACTGCAGAGTTTAGAACTAAATATCCAGAAGTCACTAAATATGCATCAATGCTTCGTGGCAAGATTAGATCTAATGGAATGCATGCTGCGGGTGTTGTTGTAGCAAAGGATGATATCAGTAAATATGTTCCTATTGAAACACGCAAAGATCCAAATGAATTAGTATCTGGACGTATTCCAGTTGTTGCATATGATATGGAACAAACAGCAGACTTAGGATTAATTAAGCTTGACGTACTTGGACTTAAAACATTATCAGTTATTGATGATGCAATTAAAACAATTGGTCATATTAAAAAGAAAAATATTAATCTAAAAGAAATTCCACTTGATGATAAAAAAGTTTTTGAAATGCTTTCAAGTGGTTTTACTAAGGGAGTTTTTCAGGCAGAAGCAACACCATACACAAACCTACTTATGAAAATGGGTGTCAGTACATTTGAAGATTTGGCTGCATCTAACGCTTTGGTTCGTCCAGGTGCTATGAATACAGTTGGAGGATCTTATATACGCCGTAAAAAGGGTGAAGAGATGGTTACTTATGCCCATCCAATAATGCATGAATTTACAGAGCGTACATATGGTGTTATTATTTATCAGGAACAGGTTATGCAGGCTTGCGTATATTTGGGCGGGATGTCATGGGCTGATGCTGACAAGGTTAGAAAGATTATTGGAAAGAAAAAGGATGCAAGTGAATTTGACCAATATAGAGAACAATTTGTTACGGGAGCTTCTAAGCATATCACACAAGAAGATGCCGAAAAGTTATGGCATGATTTTGAAGCCCACGCTGGCTATTCTTTTAATCGCTCTCACGCTATTGCGTACTCTATGCTTAGTTACTATACTGCTTGGCTTAAGTGTTATTATCCTCTTGAGTTTATGTTTGCCATTCTCAAAAATGAAAAAGACAAAGACGCACGTACAGACTATCTGCTGGAAGCAAAGCGGTTGGGCATTAAAGTCTTGCTCCCACACATTAACGAGTCTGAGCTTGATTTTAGCATCCAAGGCAACTCCATAAGATTTGGGTTATCTAATGTTAAATACATATCAGATAATATCGGAAGTAAAATCATTGCTAATCGTCCTTACAAATCAATGTTGCAATTTTCTACAATTGCTTTGGAAAAGGGCAGCGGTATCAACTCAAGAGCGATAGATTCATTAAATGCTATTGGTGCTGCAGCATTTCCAGATAATCCACGTAAGGGAACAGAGAATGAAAATCTTTACGAGTACCTTGGAATTCCTAAATTTGATACAGGAAAGTTAAGTCCAGCAATTAAATCTCAGGTTAATCCTCTTGAAGAATTTCTTGAGCAAGGCTGCTTTGTTCTTCTTGCTATGGTTAAGTCAATTAAAAAGGGTCCAACTTGGGCACGTGTTGAATTAGTTGACGATACAGGTTCTGTAGGTATATTTCATGAAGTAAATACTGAAATTGAACCAGGAATGATGTATTTCTTTTTAGTTGGAGACAATCGCATCCATAAGTATGTTACAATTGATGATGTGGTCAATAAAATTAATGACCCATTTGTACAATGGTTGTACAGAGATAAGTTAAAGATTGATGATGGTAAAAGATTGGTTCTTGATTTTACGCATTATAAAACAAAGCAAAACAAAATGATGGCTCATATTATATTATCTGATTCAGATAAAAATTTAGAGCGTGTAATTGCTTTCCCTAAATTTTATACAACAGCTCTTGGTAAAATGAAACCAGGAACTATTTGTGATCCAGCCATCTCAAAAATGGATGATGGCACTTTATTTGTAAAGGAGGTGACAGCATGACAGAGGAGACAACAACAGAAGCACCAGCAAGCCCAGATCTATCACAGGTTCAAATTACCCTAGAGCAGATTTGTGCAGCTATTATCGCACAATCAGATAATCGCATCTCAGTTCCGACAGCAGTTCTTTTGCAAGACTATTCAAAGTTTAGTATTCAGATTACTCATGATGATGAGAATAATACTATTATTTTTGAACTCGCAGAAGTTCCAGTTCAGGAAGTAACAGTTACAGAATAATTATGTCAGCTGCTTATATTTTAAAAGGTAGTAACGATCAAGAGTATCTGATGGTCTTTAGAACTGAAAATGAAAAAGACATAAAAGATGTTATTGAAGCACTCTCTGCCAGCAGGGTGGAAAAATTACAAGATTTGGCAATTGAATTAGAAAAGAGTTTATATGACAATCGTGACGGAAGAGATACTAGCAAAGCTAGATCCCAAAACAAGATCAAGACTACAAATAGCAACAACGGTAAGCGTAGAAAAACAAAAGACGCCTAGCATTGGTTTAACAATGGGGTTAAAGGGCGGACTAGGTTTTGGTCGTCAGGTACTTATTTGGGGCAACAAGTCTGCTGGTAAATCTTCATTTTGCTTACAAATGATTGGTGAGGCACAAAAGGCTGGCAAGACGTGTGCATGGATTGATGCGGAGGCATCTTATGATCCAGTATGGGCAGCACGTCTAGGTGTTGATTCAGACTCTTTAATTTATTCTCCTGCCAAATCTATTAATGACATGGTAGATGTTGCTACACAACTTATGGAGGCGGGAGTAGATATTATTGTTGTAGATTCTATCTCAGCACTACTCCCCGCCATCTATTTTGAAAAAGATAGCTCTGATCTTAAAAAGCTAGAAGACACCAAGCAGATTGGTGCAGAAGCAAAGGATATGACACATGCAGTCAAAATGCTTAACTATGCCAACAAAAATACGTTACTCGTTCTTATTTCTCAACAGAGAAATCAATTTGGAAGTATGCATGCGTCGCATATCCCGACTGGGGGCATGGCAGTTAAGTTTTTCTCCAGCACCGTTATTAAACTATGGGCATCCGAAGCTGATGCAAATGCTATTAAATCTGGAATCCAGGTTGGTGACAAAATCATTGAACAAAAAGTTGGCAGACCCGTTAACTGGATCATTGACTATAACAAAACTGGGCCAATGGGCCTCAGCGGTCAATATGATTTTTATTTCCAAGGGGATAAAGTTGGAGTTGATTCCGTTGGAGAAATCCTAGATGTTTCTGAAATGATGGGTATTGTACAAAAAGGCGGGGCTTGGTATACAGTTGGAGAAGAGCGTTTTCAAGGACGTACTAAGGCTGTAGAATATATTAGGGAAAACAAGGATGTTCAAGATAAGTTAATTAAGGAGATCTATGACAAGTCTTGAAGATTTTATTGGAAAGAAAGAATCTAATTATCAAAAAAACATTTTGTCTGAAGTTGAAGGAACTTTTGTATGTCAGGATATTTTTTGTAATGAAATTGTTTTAAATGGATTTATGGATGTTGATAAGAATAAAATATATTGGTATTGCAGTAATAAGCATGAATCAAGCATGGTGCTTTAATGTCTGAACGTGGAGAAGTTAAAAGAGATGGTGCAAAAGCTCAAAAGAACTCAGGAAGAGGAAACTACCAAAAGGGTGACGCTGTATGGCATGATTTTGTGGTTGACTATAAAGAGTATTCAAAGTCAATATCCATTAGTAAAGAAATTTGGGCAAAAATCTGTACTGATACTTTTAAGGTATCACGTGAGAAATATCCTGTACTCAAACTTATCTTTGGCGGAGATGGAGCAAAGACTAGACTTGCTGTTATAGAGTGGGCATTGTTTGAACAAATGGTAGAATGTTGGGAGAAAAATAATGATAACTGAAGAAAATCAAGCTGAGTTTTTGATTTGGTTTAATAATGGTGTTGAAAGAGGTTGGATTTCAGATATAGTTTGTGCAACTCATGATGGTATAGAGCCTATATCAGAAGAAGAAGTGAAGCAGTGGGAAAATGGAGAAGATCCATGTCAGTTTGTAGTTAGGATATTAGAATGACAGAAAAGCCAGTTATTGATTTAATCAGCGAACTTACAGAGTTTAACGATATGAAAGCATACATGAATGATGCAGATCTAGATTATGCACTTGATCTTATCATTAAGCTTATTGCTAAGCCTGATGTTCCTTCTACCAAAGCTCCCGATCTTATTGTAAAGATGCAGGCTTTGTCTGCAAAGTTTGCTATGATGTCACGTTATTACACCACCTTTGAAAAAGGCGGGGAAAACTCAAAAAAGAAGAACGTATACTACACAGCAGAAGAAGCAATTAATAGACTAGTGGATGCTCTTAAGTATTCAGCAAGGTATGGGGCATAATGGGTAGAGATATAATTGCAAATTTAAAGTTTCAAAAAATTTCAGATCCAGATGGGTTTGATCCTGATGCATTTGCAAAGATGTATGAAGAGGCTGTTTTAAGTGAAAAGAGACCAAATGAATTTACACAAAAAAAGACTTTTAGTCCTAGCTCTGTTGGTTATGGTAATGGTAACTGCCCTAGATATTGGTTCATTGCTTTTACTGGTGCTGAATTTGAAAATGAAACCGATGCTATGGGTGTCGTTAACATGGATAATGGTACGTACGTGCATGAGCGTATACAGAAAGTCATGGCTAAAACACCAGTATTCAAAGCAAATGAAACAGAAGTTACCCATAATGATCCACCAATTAGAGGATTTGCAGACACATTTATTGAATGGAATGGAAAAGAAGTAATTGGAGAAATAAAATCTGCTAAGGAAGAGATATTTGCAATTCGTCAAGCAGAAATGCAAGGCCTTCCATATCACAAAGTTCAACTTCTTACATACATGAAGATACGTGGTGCACAACAAGGTTTTTTCTTTTATGAAAATAAAAATGACAATTCATTCTTAATTATTCCAATTAACATGGATGAAAAAAATACTAAATTGGTTAATGGTGTTTGGGACTGGCTTAGAAAAGTTTACGCAGCATATGAATCTGGTACTTTGCCAGAAAGAACTTTTACAAAATCACAATGGGCTTGTAAAGGTTGTCCAGTAAAGAAAACCTGTTGGGCTGATAAGAAAGATCTTGGCGAAGTTTACATAGAACCGTTGGTGTTAGAAAAATGATATGTGCTTATGAAGATTGTCAAGGTATAAAAGAGTTTGAGCCAAAAACTCACAATCAAAAATACTGTTCTGATGAATGTTGTAGAATTGCAACAAATGCAAAGTTAAAGCAAGCTTATTATGATAAAAAAGCAAGATTAGCGGGCAAGCAAAGAATTTGTAAAAATAAAGGGTGCAATGTTATTTTAAGTAGATATAATGAAACTAGTATTTGTGATAAATGCGTCAGTGCTGAAAAAGAAAAAGAAAGAACTCAGCTATTAGAAATGATAAGAAATGTCTCTGGCAAAACTAGTTAAACCTAAATCAAATAAAGTTCTCGGCATAGATGCAAGCACTAATAGCATAGCTTTTTGTTTAATGAATGGTAAAACTCCCATAAAATGGGGAGAGATTATGTTTGAAGGTTCAGATATCTATGAGCGAATACTAGATGCTAAAAAGAAAGTTAAGTCTTTTAAAAAAGAACTTGACACAGATTTTGTTGTAATTGAAGCTGCAATCTCTGTAAAATCTGTACAAACTGGAATTAAGATGGCT
>Ga0164297_10001411_pt1 | contig 25581 bp, 9 predicted proteins | sample GEODES058metaG_FD_113539 | JGI IMG/M metagenome (GOLD analysis project Ga0164297, IMG submission 113539) | Dystrophic lake water microbial communities from Trout Bog Lake, Wisconsin, USA - GEODES058 metaG | ecosystem: Environmental > Aquatic > Freshwater > Lake | place: USA: Trout Bog Lake... | reverse complement strand
TGCTAAATGGACATCTTGTTTATTGAAATTAACATACATGTGTCTGGTAACATATGATATTTCTGGACTAAAGCTTTTACTAATTAAATCATTCGGATCATTTGGATTAGAGGGTACATTATACAAAAAGAAGACTACATTAACAAATGTGTTTGCATCATATTTTGTTGCTGGATAATTATTATTAAGATATGTCTTTGCTAAAGAAATTAGATTAGTATCTGGAAGATTTGTGGTAGGACAAGTGATTTGAAGATTGTTTAATAAAGAAATATTAAGAGGATAATGTACTGAAAATTCATGTTTAGCCCAATATGAACTTAAGAGATTAACAGTAGCAGATACTAAATTATATCGGTTTGGGTTATTGAATAAATTGTTACTTTGTACAAAGATACTAGTATTTGAAATAAAATCTGAAAAAATTTGGAAATAGTTATTTTTTACAGTAAAATACTGACTAGAAAGGTTACATATACTAGAATCTAATGACAAAAGATTATAGTTATGTTTGGCAGAAGAATCTCCCACACAATCCTCTTTGAATATTTCTTGTGTTAATGTACGGCTCATATTATGCTGTTAAAAACTTATCAAATTGCCAATTACAATTTTTAATTTTAAAAACAATGGCATTGATTCTATCACTTTCACTTCTGTCCTGAAAATTCATTTGTATATTTGCTGAAATAAATCCGCTCACAACTTTATTATTTCCATAATTTCCAATATATGGCGGTGTATTATAGTAACAACTTAAATATCCACAACTTTGACAACTTGATGATCTTCCACCACAATCTGCCCAAGAATTAGTTCCACACCATGTACCACCATAATAATAATCTACACAATATGCACAAGCGGTTTTATCTGCTGTATAACATGTTGTGGAATCTTGAATATATTGATTTTCATTTATAGTATTACCATATAACCAAGAGTGATTATATATTATAGCAACTTGATTTTCTACATAATTTGGTTCTAATAAAACAGGATCAGTTGATGGAAAATATGTAGCAACCCAAGACGAAACGGTACTAACTACAGTGTTTATAGGAACACTTGTTGGGAATATAGAAGGGTAAAAAATCGTAATAGGTTTTATCCATGCAGCAGAACTACGCTCAACTGTTGTTGCTGCACTTATTAAAATTCCAGAATTATTTTGAGCTATTGTTGTTGTACCCTTTAGGAAAGGAGAGAATGTTAGATAATAATCTAACATAGGAGCCCAAAGATTATCAGAGCTTAACTTTGTTGTTAAGAAATCATTTTCTAGATTTAAATAGTTTATGTTAACACTCGATAATGAGTCACCTATTGTATCAGTTGGATTTATGGTTATATAGTTGTTCATGATGTTATTACCCAATTGTTACCATTTACTGCGAATTTTAATCTAATTACACTTGCTACATTTTTTTCAGAAGCTGCTCTATTGAGTCCTATATTTAAAAATCTACCTCCACCACCAACACACGAAACAGGAGCAGGTGCAGAAGCATGTGATTGTACAGAACAAGCATCAAAAAGATTAGTACAAGGACCGACACCTGCTTTTCCTCCGTGGTGGTTACAACCTTGGAAAGGCTTTGGACAACCTCCACAACCTATACTCAAACCTCCTCCATTAGGAATACAAGTTTCATAATAAGATCTATTGAAGTTAAAAGAAAAATTATATATTTGATTCAAATAAACAACTACACTTATTACTTGATTACTATTAACCTTTGAAGCAGGAAAGTTTAAGTTTAACCAAGAAATTATTGTATTATTTTGATTAGTAGATCCTAAACTGTTCCAATAACCAACATCCAACATTTTTGGATAATAAAGTGTATATTCCTTTGTCCAAGTTGCACTAAGAGCATTTACTGTAGAGGCGGTGTTTATCCATTTTGCACTAAAAGTTTGTATATTTGTTGCTGTTTTGATCCATTGAGCACTATATACTGTGAACAAACTGTATAAATTTGCCCAAGTTTTTTCATATGCTTTTAGGTTTAAAATAGCAGAAGATAGAGAAGCTGTATTATAGTTAATAACTTCTAGTGTATTTGATAGACAAAGAGTTTCATCTATCAGATACACATTAGAACAGGTTTTATCTATTTTATCGAAGTTTATCATTTTACATCCAGTTTATTTTATATAAAGAAGATTCCGCAGGAGTTATTTTTTCCACATTAGCCTTTATGGAATCTTCTATAACACTCTTACATTCGTCATTAATATTTAGGTTGTGTATGTTAATATTAAAGTACTTGCTCTTACTACCGGGAAGTTGCATCTTATACCAGTGTTTTATTTCTTCTATAAATGATCTTTCACCTACTCTCATATTCCAATTCAAGTCTTTACGAGCATCAGCAAAGTCGGAAGAATAATAAATTTGTTCTATTTCTCCCTGTGTAAGTGTTTTTGAATACATTCTTAAGTCAGAAACAGATCCTATGAATTTATAACCATTATCAATCCCTATAACATCATTTAAAGTTGTGTTTCTTATGGTAGCAGCACCTAAAAGGAGAGATGATCTATAATCATAATATAATTGATAATATCTTGGTTCAAATGTGACTTGATTAACCTGTATCGAATCTATATAATAGTTTGCAAACCCATTCAGACAGTCAAATACCAAAGTAAAATGATGCCAACCCGGAGGCAATGAACTCACAGGATATCCTAAAGTTAATAATTGACCATTATTACCATTTGGTTGAGCGATCTTAAATTTCCAACTTAAATTTTTTGTAGTTCCACCATATTTTCTAATATATTGATAGCCAGTAAAATCACCATTTGCATAAAAGTCTAAAGCAGCATTTGGATTTGCTAAAATAGCTCTTAAATCAAGCTTAGTTAAAAGGTTTCCAGATTGATCAATTAAGTAAACTTCATTATCTCTGTTGTCAACAACAACAAGTATGTCTTGATACACCACTTCTTGGTTACATATAGAAGAACCATTGTCATTTGGTATTCTAACAAAATTCATAAATCTGAATGTATAATTTGGTGTACAAAAATCCAATGGTAATGAAGCTCTTTTTCCTATTCTTGCACTAAATGTGAATAAATTTACAGAAGTATCAAGTTTTGAAATTTTATCTTGTTGATGAGCAAACCAAATGTTATTACTAGAATCACAAGTCAATTGTTGTGTTGGTCCCACATTAGCAAATATTTGCTTATTCTTATAAAGATTTCCACCAACAACTTCCCAAAGATTATTACTATTATCTATAACAGAAGCAGTTCCATTTACTGTTACTAAATTATTATTCTTATCTATTTCAATTCTGTTTACACCAGAATTTATACCCAAATTGGTAAAAGATTTGAAATTACCCAAAGAATCGGTGTTTACATAACTTTTAAGTGTATTATCATAAAAATAGAAATTTTGGTTTTGGTCTATTTCTACTTGACTTATTGTTGATATATAATTGCTTAAAGAAAATGATGATAAAGAATTAACTACGGTATTGATAGCATTATACTGTATACCTCTTAAGTTTGTAGAATCAAAAGCCCAAAATGTATAATCAGGAAGTCTTTGTATTATATTATAGTTCTTGTTGGTATCATTATATGGAATAGGTGATTCTGAAAGTTTAATGAATTTATAATTTAAACTATATGCTGCTGCTGATGCGTTATTAATTAATGTGAAAATAGGAGCAGTTAAGGAACTTTCATTTATTAGACCAAATCCGCTATTATAATAATTTCCAAAAATCTGATCTCCGTAGATGTTATTCCAATCATCTACTTTTACCCATAAAGATGTTGTAAATTTATCATTCTGTAAAAGTGATGTTTTTGAAGGGAATACGGCATGGTTAGTACCATCCAAAGTCCAATAACTTCCATTAAAATTCTGTGGATTATTAAAGAATACCAATCCATCATTATGATAATTTGAATCATCTTTTAGAGGAGAAGATAACCAACTAGTTATACTTAAAAGTTTAGCTCCATTTGCATTATTAGCATCATAATCCAAATGTTTAATAAATTCTTGACTACTATCTTTTCCTGATCTGTGATATTTGTAAAGAACTCCCGGTTCAAAATTCGTAGTTGACGGAAGATCATATGTAAATGGTTTTGTTGGGTCTATTTTTTCATTATAGACCATTGCTTTTGCTGTAAGTGCTTGGTCTAATGTATAATATGCAGCATTATAATAACGATCTAACCAAATTTTATCCCCTAAATTAGTTCCAGATAACCAAGAACATAACCAAGTATTATCATATTTGGTTATAGAAGAAGGTTGTGGATCACCGGGTGTTATTTCTTCATAATTTTGCCTATAAACAAAAACTCTATCAGAAGTAAATGGCAACTCACCAGCAGTTGCTCCATCCTCTATAAGACCAGAACTACTAAGAGGTGTAGTTTGTGTTACTGATGGGAAATAGAATATATTATCCTGATCTACTTTGAAATTAAATTCTTTAGTATCAGCTTGGAACCCTAAATAGACATTATCATAACCTTTTGCTTGGTTTGTTCCTGTGAATATTTTGTTATAAAATCTTCTCACAGAATCCGAACCTGTTATATAAGGATTTGAAGTACTATAATTGTACTCAGGTGTTTGATAATTTTTTAATCCATGAATCTGTAATGTATAAGATGCAGAAGTGTCTCCTTGTATTGGATTTTCTACAGGGAATAATCCAAGATAATTTTGAACTAATAAATTTGAATTAAGAAAGTTCAAATCAACTATTAAAGAAGATTGTTGTTGTAATGGGTTTGTTTTATATTTTACTAGATAGTTATCTGATAAAGCATTATCAGAATTTACATTACTCTTAACATAAGATGTGAATAATAATAGATTTTGATCAGCTATATCAGAGCCTTCTTGTAGTATAGTTGAGCTTAAAACTAAACTATTAGTAGTTGTATCATTTGTTACTATATTTTGGAAATTTGTATTACTTTGGAATAATGTTATTGAATTATTACCAAATATATAATCAAATAATTGACTATTATCGGGTGGATATAACTTTAGAGAAAATGTTAAACCACCAGTTCCTAAATGATAGGAAGTTAAAACTCTTCCATTTTCATCTTCTACAAAAACTTTATTGTTATCCGTAAAATTAAAACTTAATGTGTTATCCTTTGTAAAACTTTTTGAGTTAGTTTTTACTAACCAGTTTGAATAATTTACACTAGAAAGTGAGTATATAAATCCACCTTTATCAGATATAGGAGAATCTATCTTTATTAGATTATTTTTTATATTAAAGTCTGTAGTATTCTCTAAAATTGCAGTATTGAAGGTTGGATTAGTTAAAATAGTTCCTGTTCTTCTATTGAAACTAAAATCTTGAGTGTTTTGTAATAAACCATTTAAATAAAAGGTAAGTCCATTATTAAAAGCTATAGGAGTCTTTTTAAAACTAAAATTTCCATCTATTGTGGTAAACTCTACGGGCTTCCAATAGGCAGATGAAACATTTTGGTATATGCTAAAAGAGTTGGACATTAGAAATATTTATTAAAAAAGTCCTTAATTTAATAGCTAGAATTGGTAATATCTAAAATCAGATATGGTAAGAATCCCGATACTTGAGAGATTTCTGGTACATCTTTGTTTAAGATGTTTATACTAACCAACCCAAGCTCTTTTGCTGCATTTCTTAGTATAAAAGATACATTAAAGGTTTTTGTGTCACCATTCAAGGTTATTTTTGGATCTTCTATTGTAAAATTATTATCGTCCCAGTTTCTTATGGAAGTATATCCTATCTTTATAGGTTTTAATAAAAGAGGCTTTATGAGACCTGTAGTGCAATCAAATTCATTAAAAACCAAAGTAAAGCTTATATACATGTCCGTTGGTTGTTTGTTTGGATCTTCTACATATGCTATCTCTGTATAATAAATTTTATTTTTAGGTTCACTATACCAATAATCAACTGTTGTATTTTTTCTAAAATTGAACAGATTTAACTGGTTAAATGGTCTTATATAACCACTATCTATGTATATTTTTTCAAAAATGAATCCAGTATTAGTTTCTATAAAAATAGTGTCATAAATAACATCAAATCTGTTTATATTATTTGATGTTAAATCAGAATAAAAAGTTTGATTAATATTTTCATATTTAAAATATATAGAAGACAAAACAGCACTAGCAGTAGTGACATTATTTTTTAAGTCTCTTAACCAAAGCTCACCGGGGATTTGTTTATTATAGTAGATACTCATATTAATTAAAAGGTACTCCAAATGGGTATGTGTTTCCTTTTCCTAAATTGTATAAGAAACTTACCTCACCTTGACTCAATGCTCTATTCCATATTCCAAATTCATCTAGATAACCAGAGAATATTCCATTGTATGGTGATGCATTATAATGCCCTAAAGTATAAGATGAACCAGAATTTGACATGGGTGCTGTGTATCCTCTACTTGCAACAAGTTTTCCGTCATAATATAAATTAACATTAGACCCATCAAAAGTAACAACAGCATTATGCCAAACATTTGCTGTTGGTACAATATTAGAATATAAAGGATACCAAGAATAATAACTGGAATCGTAAAATATACATGCAAGCTCAGAATTACCTTCTATATAGAACGGATTAAGATCGGTTTGATCATTACCTGTACCCTGACAGAGTATCCACTGATAACCTATGTTGGTTTGATTTAATTTAAACCAAATGGAATATGTTTTTTGTCCGTAATCAAAATCACAAATACCCTCTGGTATTGCTAACCAAGAAGTGTTATTTCCATCTGTTATATTTGCAGCATTTCCTATAATTCCACTACCATAACCAACTGTTCCATTTACTTCGGTTATGGTATTACCAATTCCAGTATAATCTCCTCTATCACCAGAAGTTTCTTCAAATTTCCAATAACCTATTAAATCAGTGGAAAGCGGGAAATAGTTATAATAATTAACAGTTGAATGTGTTCCTATTTCAGCATCATATGCTGGATAATAGAAATCAGCATTTATAACCGATCCAAAGTTTTGTGAATTTCCACTGAATACCGCATTTGTTAATGTTCCTAAATTGAAACTGGTATCGTTAAAGAAAGCAGTATTTGAAACCATACCAGTAATATATGGATCATTAGTAGGAACTGATGTAGGTGGTATAAAGTTTGTGGTGTATTTTCCAATACCTTTAGTAACTTTAAAGTATTCTATAAATCCTTGAAAATTATAATTATCAAAAGAACCACCGATCAAGGGATGATCTATTTCTGATATATAATTTCTTGTATCACTAGCAGTTCCTCCAGTTTGAATACCGTTTAAGAATAATCTAGTTTGGTTATCTTTTCTAGAAACTGCTATATGGTTCCATGTATTTAAAGGAATATAATCACCATCAATTACATCACCATATCCATCATGGTAAGTCAAATAAAGACCACTTCTTAAGTATAATAATGGATGGTAATATCCATCCCACCAACCTTGATATCTAGTATCATAGAAACATTGTGAAGTTCCATTGTTTCTTGTTGGGCATATCCAACCTTCTATTGTAAAATCATCTATACCAAAAGAAAAATCAGTCCCTCCACTTAAAGGTTGTATTTTTGAGTTTCCGTCAAAGTATAAGAAACTACCAAATGGGCCTTTTCCAAATCTATTTTTCTTTGCATTATAGTTTTGTAAAACTTCTAATGGTGCAAGAACTTTATTATAAATGCTTATAAGTCCTACTTGTCCATTTAGATATTCAAATCCACCATATTGATTACAACCAATAGAAAGATAAGCATCTTGAATTGTGTTTACATAACTTGCTATATTTTGTGTATCTGTCAACAAACCATCTATATATGTGTTAGAAGTACCATTCTGATAAGTTACAACCACATGTGTCCAATTATTTAAACTATAATGAGCACCATTTAAATAACTTCCTGTGTTTACGTCAAAACGGAATTGTCCATAATATGTGGTATCTAAAGAATACTGTTCACCTTGTCCGTTACCAAAATCTTCATATCCTCCAGTAGCAAGGGAAATGATACCACCCCATTCATTATTGCCTAATACATTCACCCATGCTTCTAAAGAGAAATTGTTATTAAGATTTATAGCAGAATTCCATCTTGTGAAATTGAATGCTTGTGAGTTGCCATTTAAATAAAAATAACTTGGACTTGTTGCCACATATGTAGGGGAATTTTGTGCAGTTCCTACTATACCACTAATAGTGTCTACCCATGTGCTTCCGTTTCCTGTATATCCTTCTGCATCAAGATGGAAAACTAACCCACTAGTTACTAATGTATTAGATGTGAATGGATAACTTGATACATAGGGATTTCCTATATTTGTAAAAATTCTTCCATATGATGAAGAATCTATATTAGGAGTTGTTATAGCAAAAGTACCATTGGAAGTAAATGTATGAACCCAATTTTTTTGTCCATTGGAATCTATATAATTTGTAACAGTTCCTCCAGTAGCTATTTGTGTAGGGTATTTATAAGATAAAATCACAACACCATTTCCACCGTTACCACCATTTGAATATGGTCCTCCAGTAGGTCCACTAGTACCACCTCCACCACCTCCACCACCAAAACCATTAATACCAGAAGTCCCGTTAGTACCATAACTATGGACTTCACCTCCTCCATTTCCTCCTCCGCCAAAACCACCAGTACCACCTGTGGTAGCATTACCACCTCCACCACCTCCTGCATAATATGCCGATACTCCTGTAATAAATGAAACTAAACCATTTCCACCATTATTACCAAATCCAGTACTACCAGCACCACCACCACCTGCACAAGAAACACTACCTCCACCAATTCCTCCATTGTTTCCTTGACCGGGTGTACCTAATCCTACTTCAGAAGCAAGAGTACCAAGACCACCACCACCAGATCCTCCATTGCCACCTGTAACACTATTAATTCCAGCACCCCATCCACCACCAATAGCAGTAAGACCAAATACTATTGAATTTTGCCCTTGGGTATTTGTAGTACCACCCGAAATACCACCTAAACCACCATTACCAACAACAATATTATAACTATTAGTTACATTTGGGCTTATTATATTATATGAACCTTGTAACAATCCACCAGCACCACCACCAGCACCAGCACCAAGTCTTTTTCCTGCTGAACCACCTCCGCCACCAGCAACAATTAAGTAATCTATTTCTGGCATAGTATTTAGATTAAATAAAGTTGGATAATATCCTTGGTTATATGAATTATCCAAGAAATAAGCATTTCCACTTATGCTACCCAAGTTATAACTATTGGAATTGAATATAGCAGATTCTTGAACTACTATTGTAGAATTCTTTAAAAACGTGTTTTGATTAAAGTTTATATTTCTAGCATTTCCTACACCATTGGATGTAGTTTTAATTGGTGCAAACACTTGAACATTAATAGAAGTTGATGGTAAGGATATAGAAGGGTTATTACCATCATCTTTCCAGTTTGCTATATTAAACCAATTACTATCAATTGTTCCAAAGAACTGTGAAGCAACGGAATTTCCATCATATATTTTAATTTGATTTATATTACCACTATCTGGTAGATATTGTCCTATTCCATCTGGTGCAGAATATACATGGCTACCATCATCAATAGATGTTACTGCTTCGTTCTCAAATGGTGCAAGCAGTTTAAATGGACGGTAATCAACAGGCATATATGGTTCTGGTATAGGTGCAGGTTTTTGTGTCCAGTTTACAAGAACAGGTAAAATATAACTAGGATTAACGGATTCAAAATAATAAAGAATATCATTATTAGGACCAAACATTCTAGATCCTACTAAATGAACTTCTTTAAAGTAGCTATTATTACAATTATATATTTTTAATATTTCTTCTTCAGGAAGACCTATATTCCAAATACCAACTTCATCTAATATTCCACTGAAATATTGATATGTCCATCCGTTCGATTTACCTAAAGTAAAGCTGCAAGAATAATCAGTAGAATCACTAAACTGTTGATCAAATTTTCCATTTATATAAACTTTAAAATTGCTACCACTTCTTGTTATAGCAACATGTGTCCAACTATTTAATTCTATTTTAGTTGTTCCTAAAAATGGACCAACAACACTGGGAGAATCAAAACCTAATATCTGACCACCATTTTCACAACAATCTAAATATATATCTATTCCACGATATCCATTTGTATTAGTTGATATTATTAGATCTCTGCTACTATTAATAGAATTAGGATTAATCCAAAAAGAAATAGAAAAATCACTACTAAAATCAAATACAGTAGAATCTGATAGATATCCACTATTATCAAAAAGAGCACCACCATTTGAAATGCCTTTAGTTAAATAAACAGAACCATTTAATGAAAGATTATTATTACTACTAGAAGAATCCATTAAACTTACAGAACCTTGTCCATCATCATCGAGATTCCAATACGAAACCAGACCATCTTCTGGATAATATAGACGAGTATATGGTTCTAGATTGGTAGTTTGAAGTTGAAGATTTATTGTATATGTAGTATAATTTGATGTATTGAATGTATATACATTCGCATTAATCTCTATGTTGTTGATAGAAGATCCTGTGAGATAATATTGATGAGTTTGTGGGAATTTTAAAGGACTACTATTTGCATCAGTGGTTACTACTTGATCATATGTAGATCCATCACCAAAATCATAAGATATTTTATAAACTTTATTTGAAACAGGAATAGAACCCGGATCTATAGTCAAAGAAAATGGAGCATATGCACTTATGCTCTGTACCAATCCACTACTGAGAAAAACTGTTTGACTATAACTCATTAATAATATTTAATGAAAAATACCAAAAATAAAGACTATTAGACAATCTTTCTGGCTATTAAATAACTTCCTGTTTGTGGGGTTGTGTTTCCAGCAGAATTACCTGCATGTTGGAAATAAAGAACACCACCAGTAGCACCAGTTGTAATGAATCCACTTCTCTTATATGTATGAGTTTCAGCACCAGCACTGGTTTTAGTACTTGTATTGGTTGTTATGGTTGTACTTGCAGGAGTTCCTGTATATGTTGCTCCAACACATGCAGTTGATGCTGAAGAGTATGAGAATTCTTCAATAGAAACTACAGAGAATACTAAGGTTCCGTCACCAGCAAATGTTACTTTAGAACCACCAGTTGTACTGGTTGCCAATATTGCTGCTGCTTCTATTTGGTATGTAGTATTAGCTGCAAGAGTTACAGATCCTATAACCAAGTTTGTAGTATTGAATGTAGCTGTAGTATTTGCACTACCAGCAGTACGATTGTTTACATAGTTACCATAACGAGTATCACCTAATGTTCCTGTGATAACTGTAGCATTAGCAACAGTAGATGTTTGGTTTGGAGCAGTAATGTTATTACTGTTTAATGTGTGGGAACCAGTACTATTACCTTCGGTCATGTTAAGACCAGCAAGAGTACCAATATTAAGAGTTGATGTTGTAGCAGAACCAATATTAACTGTTGTTCCATTAACATTTACGGTGGCTCCATTAAGAGTTACAGTTGTTCCACCTAATGTTGTGGTTGCACCATTAATTGTAGTAGTTGCACCAGAAGTGTTATTACCAATAGTTACAGTTCCTGTGGTTGATCCAGTACTAATATTTGTAGCATTGGTACTAGCATTATTATTAATATAAATGTTTGCACCAAGTTGTGTATTATTTCCAGTAGAATTACCAAATGAAACGTTATTAGTTCCAGTTGTATTAAGATTTATATCACCACCAGATGTAGTAACAGTACCATTTACTGTAAGTTTTGCAGATCCAGAAGTTGTTCCTATTAAAAAGTTTCCAGAAGAATCAATTCTTGCTGCCTCTGAAGTTGTTGTGGTAGTAGCTGCTGTTGTTTGGAAAGTAAGATAAGTTCCCTGTGCAGTATCTGACCAGTTTTCAGCAGCATTGATAGTCATTCTTCCTCTTGAAGTTGAACTATAATTTGTTGCTCCATATCCTTGACCTGTAAATTCACAAAGTACGGTATCCTGTGCAGTGGCAGTTGGGGTAGCAACAGTTCCAGCAGCAGTTCTACCAGTGAATGAAGCTCTTGCAGTAGAAACACTTCCAAAGGCATCTACAAGAATTCTACCAGCATTACCTTCTACCTGAGTTACATGGACAACAGTACCTGCTGCATTTGCTACAGATTTTGGAGCAGATGTACTATTACTGATATCTAATCTAACAGAAGGACTTGTTCCAATACCAACCAATGCTGCTGTAGAACTTGTAGTATTACCTATTTGAATGTTTCCAGATGTTGTTCCTGTAGCAATATTTGTTGCATATCCAGCAGCATTATTGTTGATAGAAACGGGAGAACCAATAATAGCCACACCACCTGTAAGTCCAGTATTACCGATTGTAATTGCACCTGTGGTTGTTCCTGTACCAATATTGGTTAGATAACCAGCAGCATTATTATTTAAAGAGATTGGTGAACCATAAGCAGATATACCACCTGTTAAACCAGTATTACCGATTGTAATTGCACCTGTGGTTGTTCCTGTGCCAATGTTTGTTACATATCCAGCAGCATTATTGTTTAAAGAGATTGGTGAACCATAAGCAGATATACCACCTGTAAGTCCAGTATTACCGATTGTAACAGCACCTGTAGTAGAACCTGTAGCAATGTTTGTTGTGTAACCAGCAGCATTGTTATTTAAAGATATTGGTGATCCATATGCAGATATACCGCCTGTAAGTCCAGTATTACCGATTATGATTGCACCTGTTGTATTTCCTGTTCCAATACTTGTTGTATTGGTTGTACAGTTATAGTTAACAGTTGTATTTCCTTTTACATTAACATTAGAAGAAGCGGAGCCAGTAGTACCTATGTTTACTGTAGCAGTATTAGTATTAGCACTATTGATACTGGTATTTCCACCACCATCATAATTGATTCTTGTTTCTCCACCTGCTATAATAGCACCATAAGTAGCACCCCATGCAGAAAGTGCGGTATAGTTACTTGTAGAATCATTAGCATATATTGAGAATTTTGTATTAGATCCATTTATATCATTGATACCAACATTACCATTTGATTGAATTGTGATTCTTGCATCATTATTTGTAAGAATATCAAAAGGAACAGAATTTTCAGTTCCAATATATGGATTGGTTGTACCACCGGGGTTTGATCCACCATTATTAGTACCATATGTACCAAGGATGATCTTATTGGTAGTTCCATCATATATTCTAACATGAGGTTGGTTTGCACTTCCTAATTGATATGTACTACTGTCTTTTACTATATTTAAAGGAGCAGTAGGAGTAGCAGCACCAAGAGCAACCCATCCATTAGAAGCACCATCAACAATAAGGGATGGTTTTAAATGATTAGGATCAGCATCGCCATCAAAGCATCTGAAAATTGGTTCTGGACCAGTTTGTATAACTGTAAGAGCAGCATCAGTTCCTTGATTATTAACCAACATTGAACTAGTCACACCTACATGTGTATCGAGATATGACATTGTTCCATATGCGGAGAGATCTCCCATGATGGTACAAGCACCATTGATCCAAACATCTCCACCAACATCAAGAACCACTTGACCAGATTGAGCTACATTTGGTGGATAACCATAATAATCACCGGGTTGTTTATAGATACCAGTTCTACTATTGAAAATATTGATACCACCACCACCAGTTGAAAGAGAAATTACAGGACTACTAAATTGTGCTGCAACCTGATCTGCCTCTAATTTAATACCTGTGAGTGGACTATAACCAGAAAGACAAAGATTATCAGAATAAACTTCTATACCAATTCTTGATCCATAAGCAGATAGTGCTGTTCTTGGGCTATAGATCTGAGCACCTACTAATCCTCCATTAGCACTAAGAGCTATAAAAGGACTTCCAAACTCACCAGCAACTCCACCACCATAAGCACTTATGGCACGGGTTGGGGAATATGCTCTTATAGCATTATAATCAGCATATGCACTCAAACCTATTGTAGGAGAGGTTGCAGCTATGGCAACATATGGAGCATAAGCAGAAACACCATATACCATTGATTCAATATTTGCTCCCATATATCCATAACTATGAATGAAAGCACCTACACGACCTGCATATGAACAGAGACCTGTATTGTTGGTGTATAGATAGGCAGCAAAGGCACTAAGAGGTGCTACTGCACTAAGGGAACCAGAAAGGGAGAAGTCGCCTAAGAAGGGTTGTTCGGGACTTGCTATTGGATCATGACCAGCATCAGGGTTACTATTGTTCCCATATGTGTGGTGACTACGTCTATGCCATTTGTTGTGAAATCTATTGCTCATATTATTCTCAAGTCACAGCTTTCGCTGGAACCCTTTCGGGTCACTTTGTTGAATGTAAAAATACTTATACTGGAGGGATTACTTTATTACAACAATCAGAAGTTGCAGCAGCCCATGTTTTAGTAGGTGCATAACTTACTGGGAAATTTGCTTCCAATTCAGTATATGTTATTGGATTTATATTACAAATTCTAATAGCAGGAAGAGATAGGTTATAACAAGACATACCTTTCCATGACCAGCAGAATTGATTTGTACAATTTCCATTATTATTGGTATTGTTTTGTACATTGAAGTTTGTTATATCCAAAAAGGTTTTCATACTGTAAACTGCACCATACAACAGTTCTATCATTTTGTTTATAACCTGTGGTGTGTGAAGTTCATTACTACCAACAAATACTGATTCATTTTCTATTAGAACATCAAATATTGGACGATCTGCAATAGCAATAGGAACAGCAGCAAAATAAGTTACAACACCTGTATTGGTTTGTTCAGTCGCCAAAACTAATTTTGCATTCATTGAATTTCTAAAAGATTTCATGTTTTGTGCAATTCTTGTCAAACATCTATTGTAATTTACTTCAGATGCAAATTCATCTCTTCCAATAGTTAATTGATCTTTTGTCCAATAGTTTGTATTTAAACCTTCACCAATTCTGTGTATGGTTAAAATATCTTGAACCTTTGTTATTGCATTTTGTGTAAAGAATAACAATGAACGGTTATAAGATTTTTTGGCATTAACATAACTAATATTAGTAGGTAATGAAAGGCTTGTTATATAATATCCACTTGAGGAATATTTGTATACAGTTGTCTTTGTAACTACATATAAAAAGTCTCCATGTTCATCCAATATTATTTTTATTATTGGATTATTAAAACCTGTTACTACTTCTGGTAATGAGAACGAAGCAAAATAACCATTAGTCAAATGATCAAATACATATATGTTTTTTGATTTAGTTAGAACATATATAAAATTATATAAAGGATGTACTGTTATATTTGTAGGGGTATCTGTTTGGAATTCATCTGCTGTGTATGTAAAGATCCAGTTCAAATCTATATTATATTCTTTTACACAATAGTTGTTATAATCTAATATATAAAGGCTTCCATTAGCATATGCAAGTTCCGAAGGAGAATTAAATTTATTTGTATCATTTGCAGTTCCCAATCCTCCAACATTTAAAGTATAATTTAACGTAGGAGTATCTGTGTATAATTCTAAATCAAAACGATATACTTTATTTTTTAGCGGATCTGCTACAAATGCTATTGTTCCTGTTTCGTCTGCTTCTATTGATATAGGACTTAAGAAGGTATCCTTAAGATCAGAAACACCAGCAAGAGGAATTTCAGTTGCAGTATAATCTGCTGAGAACGCTCTAAACGTAGTACCATCAAGAACAAATATATGATCGTTTGTTTCGACAGCATCAATAATATTGCCAAAATAACTTATTCCTGATAAAGACGCTAGAGATGGTGTCTGGTAATAATCAGATCCATAATCTTTAGTATACCATCTAATACCATCTGCAAGATTGGACTGATTAGATCCTAACCAACCAAAATAAACTGTTGGAGAATTTGTATCAAGAGTTTGAACATTACCGATCAAATAATCAAGGTTATCTTGTAATTTTGTTATGGCATTATTAAAAATATCAGCATCACCCCATTCATTAGGTTGTATAGAAACTTGATCTAAAGTATAAGGAAGAGTAAGAATTGTTTCAAAATTAAATCTTAAAGCATTAGGATCATAAACTTCCCATGCTGGTGATATAGTGAGAGGGTTTGGATGTTGGAAAGTTTCAACAGATCCATCATTATATAAAGCACTATAAGAGATATAAAACGTTCCACTATTGTTGTAGCTATAAAATATAGGAGAATCAAAAGCAGTTATTGTTGTGGAATTAGGTTCACCAAAATCTGTTATATATGCTATGATTTCAAATGTATCAGATTTGAATGGAGTATAGTATTGTAAAAGAACGGGAACACCTGTAGTTGTATATGTTGTTGAAAGGTAAACTTCAGGTTGTCCTGTTGTACTATTTGAAGCTAATGGAGTATCTCCAGATATAGCATTTATGTTTTGTGTAGCAGAATTCCAAAGATTTCTATCTCCTTCATATACTACATTATCAAAAGTAGAAGGGAATATTTCAGATATTATACTTGCACTTGCAGAAAGGAAAAGATTGGTTTTTTTGTTCCATTTACGGTTAATGGAATGGTTGAATCCCCAATCAAAAGTTCAAATATATCATAATAACCATTTGTTATAGGAAAGTCTTTATTAACACTCCAGTTTAATGTAGAAAGAGTATATGTGACTGTCCCATCATATGGTATAGCTGGTGTAATAGATGGATTAGTGAATATATTCTGATACACTGATATAACACGTTGCGTGTCAAGATTTATAGAAGTAAGAGAAGCAGTAAAAGCAAGATTTATTGTGCTATAAGGGACTGCTCTTGGAGATAATTCAAAAGGATGTGAAGAATTTTGTGTTGCAGGGGTTGTACTTGCTACTATATTAAATGGTAAACTGACAAGATTGCCACCAACTGGCATTGTATAATAAGTTCCATTGTTTTGTGGATAGAAAGTATCATTAAAAGCAGTTAAACTTAATAATAAACCATCGTTTGTGAATATTTCGTTTTGATAAGGAATATCAACCAATTGATAATAAGAATCCACACCATCAAGTGCTACATTTTGTGCTGATCCTGTATAATAAAGGTAATTGTTTAGATATGATTTATTAGAAGAAAGATAAAATGTTTGGCTGTTTGAAACTTTATTTGCATATGCTGTAGGAGCACTCGCTAATGTAAAATTATTTGGAGTAGATAATGTTAAATGTGTATCATTTAACCAAAAATATTCTGGTATAACATTAAATTCTAAAGGTTTGTAGAATTCTCCTGTATCCAGAACATAAAAGTTTATTGTAGCTTGTGTGCTATGTGGATATCCCCATCCGGGCAAAGTAGCACTTAATGCACTAAGAGTAACAAACGATTGACCAGAATTTAATATAGTTAATGCATTGCTTAAATTGCCATAACTTAAGGTTCCGTTTATATTCCATACTATTGCACCATCGGGAAGATAAGGAATAACATCATTATATGCTGAAATATTATAAATGTTGGTTCCATTATTTGGTCTAGTCACAACAGTATTACCAATTCTTGTGTCAGCAATTTCTGTATAATCATAGCCTGTGTAATAAACAGCAAAATCTGTATTGAAGATAGAAGGATCAGGGAAATCATCTACTTGTAAATCATAATCCCCCTGAAGTAAACCTACATTAGTATCAATAGAAGCTACTATATTAACATCATGAATTGCTGGGTTTTGGGTAGCATATGATGGGACTATTTGAACACTTATAGAACTTAATGTTGGGCTATTTAAATTATTGGCATAGTTATAAAAGTTTCCAGATATATCATATGCACTAATAGGTACATTATCATAATCAATACTGCCATCATATGCCCATGTCCAGTTTATTAGTGTATTAGGTGGCAAATTATACTGTCTTCCTTTATAAGGAACAGCAGCAGTCAATGAAACTGTTCGGATATAATCAAAATTATCAAGAGGCTGACTTGCACCAACTAAAAGTTTACCTTCTGAGAAATAATTAAATAATGAAGAAACAGAAGTTAAACTAGTTGTTTCATTATATTTTTGTGAAGATAAGGTTATTACTGTTGATTGTGGACCATATCCAGAAACCACAACACTCCAAGTTTTAGGTCCAAAAGTAACAGAACTTGTAGGAGGTATTTGTTGTATGTAATTTCCACTAAGATCAACAGCATTGATAGTTACAAAACTATTTGGTGGATAAAAATTCCATGTGATATTAGATCCTCTAAGATCTCTGGTAGGCCATGAGCTTGCTGAATTTAAGAAAGAAGAATCAACTTCAATGAAATCTTCTCTTTCTTGTGTTCTAGAAATAAAAATAGGTTGACCAAGATTTACTGGCAATTGACCCTTTGCAAGATTTATAGGTGTTGCATTTACGGAATCCATATAACCAGCTATGGAACAAAGACTTGGTCTTATTGTGAAATTAAGTTCACCATGAGAAACAACTGGATATGTGATAATAAAATCTTTTCCTTGATATGCAGGAATCCAAGGACTATCGAGTATCGAATAGTAATTGTTTAGGTTAGGCCCATAAAAACAACTCAAAGAAGAAAGAACAACAGAAGGTGTGTTTAGAACAACAAACTTAATATAATCATTTTGACCTGCTGTGAACAGATCATACTGCATGAAATTAAAATCAGAAGTTACAAAAGTGGATAAGGTAACTGAAGTAGTATAGTTGGATTGGGTATAACAAGCAGAAATCGCAGAAGTATAAAGATAGAATGTTAAGCTTGCAGTTTCTAAATTAGCACCAGTGTCACCATATGGGTTTCCAGAATTTCCAATTAAAGAAGCCTTGTATGAATAATAATGAGGCGGATACTTTGTTGTCCAATTTACGGTGGAAGGTAATGAATTGGTTGCAATAGGAACACCAAGAGGACTGCTAACAGAAATTGCAGTGTCTTGCCATCTCTCAAGAGAGAATTTCATGGTAGGACAATCTGCTATATAACTGACACCAACAGATGTACCCGGTATACCAGTAACTGTGTTTATTATTGTCTGGTTTGTTTTCTGATAATTCTGAGCATAATACTTGAAATTAGTATTAGAAAGATCAAATACACCACTCAATACACAATATCTAATATCACTGAGTTCTGGTGTTGGACTACCATCAGTTTTAATTTGTATCAATTGATATCCTTGTAAATTGGGTGTAGAACCATATGGATTATAATTCATTATATAACCAGATTTTAATGTTGGGAATGGATTCCAAACGGTATCTGGTCTTGCCACACCAAGAGTATAGAGACTAGTTATGTTATTTTCATCCGCTGCATAATACTGCACAGCATATGAAACAAAAGTTGAATCTGGTCTTATTCTACATTTATCTACAGTACTTGGAGTATCTTCCAAAATTTGGGTATAATAGACAGGATTATTGCTTGTAGTAAAGTTAATAACAGGATAATCAACTCTTGTTCTTACTGCACAAATATTATAAACTATTGAAAAATTAGAACTTGATGGAACATTCTCAACTGCTGGTGGAGTATTGATGAATGCTTTATGTTGATTGGTTGCATCATAATCAACTGTAGAAGCATTATAGAAATAGGTTGCTTGTGATAACATTACCGTTTTTGTTGGTAATGTCCAATTTGTTCCATTATATACTGGTAATCCATTAGGTACTAAAAGTAGTCTATTAGGATACAATAGATAGTTATAATAATTTGTTTGACCTATTATTGGATTACCGGGTCTGGTGTTTATACTAAGAGAATTAAAGGTTTTTCCTATATCAAACAATCTTCTTTCTGCACTAACATTCCAAACCAGAAGAGAATTAGGATTAGTATCTATTTGAGATAAACCCAAACCATCTGTTGTTATACTTGTATTCTGATAATCATACTGACCCAAATAATTTGTAGTTAATTGGGGATCATTAAAAAATCTAAAGAAGTTTTCTGCTGGAAGAAAGCCTAAATCAGGATTAATAACCTTTGCAGATATGGCTACAGCATAAACCTCATTAGGCCATGTGCCTGATCTGTTTATATAATAAGCCTGACTAGTTGCCATAGTACTCTAATATTTAGAACAAAGATGCTAATTTTAAATAGGTATATAATAAAGACTCACATCTATGTGTGTCGTGGCTGTGAAATTATTATAATAAGATATTACCGTAACTTCACCTGCATTCACTGCCATTCTGTAAGAAAACCCATGAGCACCATTCAATGGAGGGTTACAATCACCAAAAGGTGATGCACCCACTATCATTTCACCATTTACATAAACATCATCATCAACATTTCCACAGATATATAAGTTTGCAGGTACTCCTAAAGGATTTTCAAAAGATTTTGACCCAACAAGTGTTGGAGTACACCATACATATGGGCTATAACCACTCTCACTCCAGTTATAATCAGGTGATTTTTTTGGAGAATTACAGAATGCGATAGAATCATCATCTTGTATAGGTCTATTATTAAAAGATGTTGTGTTTGTAATTATATTTTTTATAGGAGGTAATATTAAACTCGTATTTGTATCCAATCCACTACCACCACCTTCAAATGCTATAGGTGTATTAATACCTTTCTTTGTAACTCCTCCAGCAGATACAGCACTTAATGTGGTAAATGTCCCCACAAAATCACCACCACAACCTAAATCTATAGTATTAATTTGATTTATATTTGTATCAAAATTTACAGCTTTTATATGTGGAGCTTGTGCAGAAACTCCCGGAATTTTTAATAGTGCATAATCGTTTCCGAAGATATCATTCTTCCATTCATAAACTAACCCTTTATTAACGAGAAGTTCTATCTTTCTGTTTTGATAAGAAGAAGCAAGAAGTTCGTTTCTAAAAGTCAAAGGATATTTTTCAGGTTTGTTCCAAACACCCGGATCGGTATTTGTCCAAAATTCAAAGTCATCATCTTGTCTAGAAACACCTACTGTGTTTTTCTTAAAAATTTCATACTGTGATTGATATGGTGTAAACTTTTGATTATTCTGAACATCAGTAATAGTTCCTGCTGCACTCGAAGAACTATATGATTGCATCATCCATCTACTATCAATATCACTTATAACAACAGGAGAATATTGATCATTCTTTGTTAAACCTCTATGTCTTGGTCCATATTTGTCTGGATTGAGGAACATTCTTTCAGCACTGATACTATCTATAAAAGAAAGGGTATCACCACTTACATTCATAGAATAACCACGACCACGATAATAAGAAACACCCAACTTTTCAGGTAATAGATACTCACCAGTTTCTTTTTCACTTGTCGCAAGTGAAGGTAAAGAAACTGTAGCTACTGTTGGAAAATGGATATTGTCTAAATTTGCATGAGGGGCATTGGCTTCAATAGCAACACCTGTATTGAATTGTACAAAACTAGTTAAACATTTATTGGTATAATAAAGATCTTCTGTATAAGTGAAATCCTGACGAGCATAATAATTGTATTTTGCTGGCAAGAATGATGAATAGCTTTCCAAGATTATATCACTTGGTTCTGGAGAACTATATGCAATTGCATCTAGATCATTTCCGTTTCTGAACATATCAGAAAGATTGGATATATCTTTGTAGAAATTAATCTTATTCCAACTATAAGTTGAAATACTGACATTAAAAGTTAAAGGCTGTGTCCAGACTAAATTTGTATTTCCTCTTCTCTTGTATGTTAGATATGATCCATTTGTTAAAACCATATCAGAAACTTCTGGTTGATGTATCGGTACATAACCATCTATAAATCTTACTTGTCCACCAAATTCCATTGTTCCTTTATCGAAGTGTGCATCGGGATCTGTTTGTGGTGTAGTATATGCCTTTCCCCAAAACGGTTTACCACCATAATTTAAACCAAAATTATTTGCATTAAATGTATTAGTACTATAATCCCAACCATCAAGTTTCATATTGAATGCAAATGAAATTGCTGGCGTTGAGAAAGATGTATTATTAGGACCACTATATGCAGCATCAGCTTTATGGACATATGACAAATAATCTCCGGGATTTAATATCATATCTGATATTTGTGTTGTCGATGCCCAATTACCATTAGTGTCTCTTGTAGCCTTGTACCAAGTCGGTACAATAGAAAGTTTGTCTCCACTAAATCTGGAAATAAGATATTGTACGAAACTGTTTATATCTCCATCGTTATTATTAAGATATACTTCAAGATTAAAAAAATCAGAATCAGAAGCAATCTGTTGCATGTTAGTGTTAAAATATGAATTAACACCAATATCCACAGCATATATTTCTACACCAGAATTCTTTAAAAGATTAGAATAAGGAACAGCTTTACCTACATTAATATTTTCAAATCCATCACTGAATAATATTATAGATTTTGTTGAAAGACTTCTTGGAATATTTCTGTTAGTAATGAAAGTACCAGCTTTTAATATTGTTGAATTTAAATGATTACAAAGATCATATAAACTTCTTGGTTGATTATTATCAACTATTGTTGTTGTAAGAACAGCATCAGCAAGTTGCAGAGCATCATAAATATCAGTTTCATAATCTGGATATTTTGATGGAATTATAATATTATCTATATTATAATTAAGAGTATTTAAATCATTAGTAAGATAAGAAACTACACTTGAATCTTTAGCAAAAGAAACAATAGATATTTGAACATCTATTGTTGAATTGGTTATTATACCATTTACAAATTGTTTAACAGATTGTATTATATTTTGAATACGATTTGTTTCTGAATAGCTTTTATCTATTACTATAACTATATCATATATAGTATTACTATTTGTATAGTTTCCTTTGATATTCTTATAAGGGTAATTTACAACGAGATATGGTTCATTATTTGAAGTGGCAATAGTTGCTAAATCTGAACGAAGTGAAGTTCTATAATAAGTGTATCTTCTTCCTGTCTTTAAGATCATTTGAGATCCGTCTCCTGTTTTCCAGAATCCACTTCCCCAACCAACTTCATTATCTCCTGTATTTCCATCGAGATGATAGAATGAGAATTGTGGACTTGTCAGTGCATTATATCCACGGGTATCGATCCAAGAATTAAAAGAAAAATCTGAACCCAATCCTTGTGGATCAGCAAAAAGATAATCCGCCATTCCGTTGAAATCTGTGGGCTTTTGACCAGAATGACCTATAGGTGAATAGTGAACAGATTTACATCTACACTTTGTCCATCCTTGTAAATCATTTAAAGGTGAAGCGTTTTGATAGTCCTGATTGGCATAATAATCATAAGGAGAATTTTTTAAATAAGGACAATCTGCTGCATGTTGTCTAAAAAATATAACTTGATCAGCAGGAGTGTCTTGATCCATCCAAACAAATGAGATCTTTTCTGTTGGTCCGATTTTAGTAGCAAGTGATCCTTGCACTGGTCCATCAATATAAGAAGCACAATTAGTTGCTGGTGAATTATAAACACTAATGGTTGAATCTGTATTGAGATTCTGTAAAGATCCAGAACCCAACCAAGCAGCTTCTACAGGATCTCCTGTTCTTGTATTAAATTTATAGATTACGTCTGAGTTTGTAAAATCACTTCCAGCAATAGCACCGGGAATTGTAGCCAGAGGATCAGTATCACCAAGTTTTATAGGTAGACATGCATCATTTAATATAGTTATAGGTAAATTCTTTGTGGAATCAAAAGTACCTATAGGCCATTTGATATCATTTATACCAACCAAAACAGGGAAATCAGTTTTATTTAATTTGAAAAGATAAGCGTCTTCTGATACACCTGATAAAGCTTCACTGTATATTTTGTTTATTGTATTGTTAAAATTTTTCTTATTGATTAAATCTGCTGTGTCCGAGAACTCGTCAGCATAAGCATTGTTATATATCAAATTACTATCATTGATATAAATCGGTAATGAAGAAGAGATAGGAAGAGCCTGTGTATAATAATCTGTTAATATTACACTTCTTTGTTCGGGTAATAGTTTTTCATATATAGTATAATCAGCATCATTTATAGCATGTCCACCCCAACGTGTTCCTTTTGAGGTTATTTTGAATCCGGGATATGGGTATATAAAATCCTTTGAAACTCCAGCAGGAATATTAACTTGCATGTTATCTTTTGAATACTCTGTTCTTGGACCTTGTAACCATGCTCCTTCTACAACACCGATCTTATCACTGAATAATAAATCCGAATTAGTGAAATCACTTCCACCAGTTGCACTACAATTTATAAAATTAGTAGAATTAATTTCTAATGGTGAAAAAATATTATTAAACTTTGAATCATCAACAATTTTATCACCAGAAGGCCAATAGAACCAGTTATTTCCTTGTTTGAAATCAAGGTTTAAAATATAATCAGGTGTATCAATTTCGCTTAATCTGACTGCTGTAAGTGAGTATACTGTTTCTCCTAAATATTTTTGAGAAGCACCTATTTGGTTATAAATTGTATTTGTAGCTATACTTGATAAAGCAGCAGTTGAAAGAGTTGGTACTTCTAAAAGATATTGATTAAAGAGTCGGGAAAGAGGAGTATCAGAAACTCTTGAAAGATAACGGGTTGAAAGCAATCCTAGAACTTCTTGTTCTGTTAAATTTTCAAACGGAATTTCTCCATACACCTGTTCAACATCAAAATATTCATTTATAGAAACAGAGGGATCAGAATCATGATAAGATTGAGAATCATGAAGTTCTTCGAGTTCTATGAAGAAATTACCATTAACAGAAGAAAGTGCAGGGAAATATTGAGCAAGAGAACTAATAGGAACTTGAGTTATATTATTTTCTTTCTGAGTAAATCCATTTAAAATATACTCATATAACAACTTTTCTAACCCCTGATTAGAACCAATAAGATTATATTTTAATTTTGCATTTTTAACTGATTCTCTCTTATAAGAGAAAATCTTACAAATCTCCTTTAATTTCTTTACAAAATAAGGAATAGCAAAGATGATTTCTTCATCATTGGTATAATCAAGATTAGCTAAAAATAAATCTTTTTCTTTAGTTCCGAATAAAAAGCTGAGATCCTTTAATAATTGTATATAATTGTCCTTTAAGGCATTACTATTACCAGTGGTTAATAAAGTATTGTTTGCATACCATTCATGCAAGTATTCAGTGTATAATTCTGGTGCAGAATCTGGATTTAAGCTACTCTGATACTTTAACCAAGTGGTATAAGTTAAAGGAGAAGTTGTATTTAAAGGTGCTGACATACTTTATAATATTTAACTCGAAGTATATGTTAATGTAACATCTATTCCATTACTACAACAATTATGATCAATATAACCTATTACTGTAGTTCCATTCGCAGGAACGGATAAAGTATATGAAAACGCATGACTATTTGGTATATTATCTCTGGTCCCATTTAATACTAACTCATCATCAACAGTACCTGTTATTAATACTTTGGCTCTAACACCTAATGGGTTTATAAAAATTTGTTCAGTTATTTGTGTATTGAAAACAGTACTATTTCTATTTTCTACCCAATGGTAACCATA
>Ga0164297_10001410_pt1 | contig 25581 bp, 24 predicted proteins | sample GEODES058metaG_FD_113539 | JGI IMG/M metagenome (GOLD analysis project Ga0164297, IMG submission 113539) | Dystrophic lake water microbial communities from Trout Bog Lake, Wisconsin, USA - GEODES058 metaG | ecosystem: Environmental > Aquatic > Freshwater > Lake | place: USA: Trout Bog Lake... | reverse complement strand
TGTTACTGGTATCACTGTCTCTGTATGTGCTTGATGTAAATCTTGGTATTGTAACGAGCTAAACAAATCCGAATTATATTGTTGGGGAGCTCCTAGTGACAAATCTGAAAATCCTTGCCCACCTCTCCCACCATAACTGGTAATATCTTGAACCTCTTGGAAAACAGTAACTGCGCGCACGTCACGTTTAAGCCTGGCAAAATTATCTGCCATATTTCCTTCTGAACTTGTGGTAAAATCCTGAAACTTGTTTTCTTCTGATTTCAACCAATCTCCATATCCTTTCTCCTGAGCTTCTGTTGTTATCTTGTTTTTTTCAAATTCTTTATTGAACCAGTTATTGAAATTCTTTGTCTTTTTTAGATTTTGATTTGATTCAAAGAAAGAATCCAGTAATTCTTTCTTCTCTTCTTCTGATTGATTGAGAGAAAGCTCTGAATATTCAGTATTTTCATTATTGGGATTCTTTTCGGATTTACATCTAAATTCCCAAATAGAATATAACTTTTTATATGCCTTGGAGAAAAAACGGAAATAATCTGCAGGCAATTGGGATTTATCTGGATGTGTTTTTAAAACCATTTGTTTGGCTCTTTTCAAATCTGCTTCTGTGAAATCTGTACTATAAATCTTGAATAGTTCTAAAATATCTTCTAATTCATAATTCTCAATTTCTAAATCTAATGCTTCTTTTGCAGATTGGGATTTATTTTTGTTTGAATTGTTCATATAATTTATTATTATGATTTTTTTAATATTATATGAACTTACTTTTATTTTCTTGTTTTTCTAGTTTTCTTGTTAATTTTCTTGAATTTTTTATTTGATTTTTTATTGATTTTTTTATTGATTTTTTTGGTTTGCTTTCTTTTATTAATTTTATTATAAGACCTCTTGGATTTTCTTCCTCCCCTTTTTTCAACTTGTATGTTTAATTGAGGATATTCTTCAGCAAATTCAATTATTGTATTTAATATATCTCCATCTTCTTGTCTATCATCAAATAATTGATTCATTAATTGTCCATGAATTTGTCTATCCCCAAAATCATATTCTGGTACATTACCCCATAAACGATTTACTCTATCTGCACTAAAATCTAAATAAGAATTTTCTACTCCATTATCTCGTTCTAACTCATTAATCAAATTATCAAAATCAAAGTTTTCTAGACCTAATTCAGGAAATTCATGAACTAATGCTCTTCCTCTTTCTATCCATATCAAATATCGTGGATCTCTTTGTGGATAAGTTCTTAATAGAAAATATAATGTATCTATTATATCTGCATCAAAACTAGTATTTAATCCTTCAAAATAATCATTCAACAAAGTGTCTTCTCCATTTACATTTATACTTCTATCTTCAAAATTGTATTCTGGTTGTTGATTGATTATTCTATCTATACTATTATCTAAGAGTTCTAATGCGCCCTCCCCTTGTAAAAATCCTATTAAACTATCAAAATCAAACCCATTTAATCCTAATTCAGGTAATTCATCAACTAATGTTCTTGCTCTTGATATCCAATACTCTCTAGAAATTGGGTTTAATTCAGGGAACAAACCTACTATTTCTTCTAATGTTGATATTATATCACCATCAATTTCATTATAACCTTGTCCTGCATTAAGATAATTCCCTGCTGCAGCATGCATTTCAAAGAGGTCATCTATAGATTGTCTTTCTCCATTTATAGTTATTTGTCTATCTTCAAAATCAAAAAATGGAAATTGACCATTTTCTCTATTTACTCTTTCTATACTTTCATGTAATAAATTCAAATTATCATTCTCTCTTAAAACTCTAATCAACTCATCAAAATCAAAATCACGAAGATATAATTGTGGCAATTCATGAACTAGGACTCTAGCTCTTGCTATCCAATTATTTTGTCCCATATCTTCTTCATCAAAAGCAGCAACATGTTGAGGTGATTCTGCTGACCACATTATATATATATTTATTTTTTATTTTTCTTAGATTTCTTGTTGATTCTTCTTCTAGATTTTCTTGTTTTAGTTTTTATTGTTTTCGCTTTTATTTTTCTTCCCCCTACTACTTGGGCTTGGACAGGAGGCGGTTGTGGATTTAATTGAGGATATAATTCTGCAATTATCATTATTGTGTAAAGTATATCTGCATCAAGCTCTAAACGTCTATCATGAAAATAAGTATTCATAGAATACAAATTTCCATCTACTATAAATTCTCTATCTCCAAAATTATAATATGGTTCATGTCTTTCAATTCTATAAAGACTTGCTGTTATCAGGTCTAAATCATCACCAGTTATTAAAGTATTTATTAAATTATGAAAATCAAAATTCTCTAATTGTAAGCTAGGACATACATATGCTATTAATGCTGCTCTTGATACCCAATTTTGTATCATTTCATAATTAGATATTGCAGTTATACTATGTGGGTCCATTTTGTTTTATTAAATTATAACTATATTATTTATTTTTTATTTTTCTTGGATTTTTTATTGGTTCTTCTTCTAGATTTCTTAGTAGTTTTCTTAGATTTCTTATATTTTCTATTAATTTTCTTGGATTTTTTATTTCTTTTTCCTCCTAACTTATCCACTTCTTCATCTAAATTAAATTCAGCTAAAGCAGCTGCAATTTCTTCATCTTGATTTATATTTGATTTTTTTACCGGTCTAAATTCAACTAGTTCTAATCCACCTAATGCTTCTGCTTTTCCTGCATTATCGTCAATATCCATAGCACCACCTGCTCTTTCTCTTGCTGCTGCAACTGCTTCTCTCGCTTCTCTAAAAATTCTTCTTTGGCTTGGAGGAAAATTATCATTAGCACTAGTTTTTTCAATTCTTGACTTCGGAGTTTTATAAAAAAAATATTCATTTCGTCCATTTATATTAATAGTTCCATTAGCATTCAAACTAATATTTACACCTTCAGCTATTCTTATAGGTTCTTCATTATTTCTATCCCTTAATTGTTCAAGTTGAGCTTGTGTAATACTTTTAAGTGCATTATCAACCTCTCTATCTGGTTGGAAAGCTTGCAATCCTGCATTCCAATTATAACTACCAATATGAGGATTTTGTGATACATATTCTAATAATTCTGGGGTTATTGCATATCCATCAATTCCAAATACTAGAGATAATTGTGAAAAAAATTCTGTTTCATTTCTTTTTCTATATCTGTCTTCCATTATATATAAATAAATATTATTTTCTACTAGGAACATTCAAAAGTGCCTCTGCCTTTTGAATTGCTGCCAAATGCAATCCACAACGCTTAAAAAATGCGTCTAAATCAACTGGATTTGCACCTGTAACCGAATCATCTGGTGCAAAATCATGATTACCCTTCTTATACATAAGCATAACTGGTATTCCATTTACCATGCGACGGTGCTTCAAATAAGCATATAAATCTATGGATTCATCCACATCAATATCAGCGCATATAACATTACTAGGAGATGTAGCGAAAAAAGCTTCAACAATATGAGCAATTTGCTTGCAAGGACCGCACCAAGTTGCACCTAACTTTACAATAACAAGTCCTGGATTCACCTTTAGAAGGTCTAAAAAAGCCTCTCTGCTTTCAAAATTAGAAATGATTTGTTTAGAAACTCCTCCATTAGAAAATCCTCCATTAGAAACTCCTCCACTTAACATAAATATAATCATTCATAATATTATTATTTATTAACTTTAACTAAAAAATAATATTGCCATATTTTATATAATAATATGGATATATTACTCACAAAAATAACACTAAAAGAAGGTGATAAGTATTCAAATAGGATATCTTCTTTCACTCCACAAGAAAAAAAAAACTTATATGAATGGTATAAAAGTTTAACTAGTAATGAGAGAAAAATTATTGATGATGGCTACTTAAATGATCGTTCTCAAATGAAACCTGGAAGAGTATTGAAGAGTGGAAATCACAATAATGACCCAAAAGATCCTATGTATGGAATTGATGATGGGAATGTTAAAGCTATTAATTATTTTGTAGATTTTTTATTAATTCCTGCAATAAGAGTTGCAAATGATAATGAAAGAACTAGTGAAAGGTTGCATGAATTATTTAAAAAAGTAACAAGTGGCTCAAGTGCTACTGCAGGCGTTAGTGGAGGCGTTAGTGGAGGCGTTAGTGGAGGTCCTGTGGTTCCTAACCAACAATTAGAAGAATATAAAGATGTAGAAGTTGCAGAAGTTGCAATAGTTGACCATGCTGATGATACTGTAGTTAATAATTTTTGTAGAATTATGGAAGAATTTATTGATGAAACAAACGAAACAGGACCTCAAATGTGTCAAAATATAATATCCCTTTTATTAATATGTGGTGCTCGTGCTCTGCAATTAATAAATTTTATAAAGTATGATGATAGAAAAGAGTTTGAAAATACAGATTTTGAGGGAAGAATATGGAAGATTTATGAAATCTTTTTAAAAGCTTTTGATAGATTAATAAGTTATACAATTGGAAGAACTCTTTTATTTATAATTATAGTTCTTGTTTTATATCAATTTTCTTATGGTAAAATTTTAATAGATGCTATATTAGTTGCATTAAATTTATTAATTTTAAATATTACTGGAATAGATATTAGATTATTAATAACTGAAATTAAAGAAGAATTTATTTTATCTTTAACAGATTTTTTTACTAATATTATGAGAGAAGTACTAGAAAGTTTGTTCCTCCATAAAGGTAAAGGAATATTAGGTGAAATTATAGGACAGGAAGTTAAAGGAGCTGTTGGTGAAGCTGTCCCACAAATTGTAGAACAAGTAACTAATGTAATTGCAGATAATACTGCTGCACAAACAGGACAAATTATGGGAGCAATCACTGACTCAGCTGCTGCACAAACAGGACAAATTGTTGGAGCAATCACTGATACTGCTGCTCTTCATTCTAGTGAAATAGTCCAATCTACTACTATTTTAGCTAGACAAATGCTAAATGCTAATGGTAGACAATTATTAACATTTCTTGGACCAATTGCTGCAATTCCAGTATCAAGAAGATTAGAAGGAATGTTGGATGGTATCGGAGCTGCTTCTGTTAGCATGGATGAACTTGCTGAAAAAGTACGAGAGGCAGATGAAGTTTTAGATAATATATTAAGACAATCTCATTTTACCTTATATGAAGCGATTACTGCTGGTCGTGACTTAAATCCTTCTCAAATAGAGCAGATAGTTGAAATGACTGTTGACCGTTTAAAAACCGAAGACCCTAATTTAATTAGAGCAACTATTCAAGGAGTACAACAATTATTAACAACTACAACAGCTAGAGCATTAATGGCTGCTCCTGCTATTCAGGATTTATTGAATGTAGGACCAAGAAGACTAATGGAACGAGGAGGAAGAAGAACACGTAAAAATAAGAGAGCAAGAAAAGGTAGAAAATCAAGGAAATCAAGAATTTCTAGAAAGGCTAGAAAGGGTAGAAAATCCAGAAGATACAAAAAATAATAATATTATAAAATCATTAGTTCAATTGAATACTAATTATTTTATTGATAACAAATTCATAGTTATTTGTTGATATGAATGACTTTTGCAATATTTGAAAGTATTTTACTATGTAATTTTTCATCTTCTGCAGCATCAGAACCTCCAGTACATTTCAAACGAATCCCTACATATTGCTCATGTTTTTTCGTTGAGATATCCTTCGCTTCTGGATATTTATCTGTCCATTCCTTTATTTGTTTGAAGTTTCTACAACCAATATGTTGGATAGCTTTTTTAACCTTAACATTGTTTTCATCTTTTTGCCATACATCATTATCTTTGACATAAATTACTTCTCTCTTCAAATCACTGCAATGAATGGGTCTTTTATGAACATCCATGTTTTTCAGTCCTCTAATAACAATATCAGTGAGTCCTTTCACATAACCAACTCTTCCAGTATTTTCAAGGTCTTCCAATGTTAATGGAAGACTATTAACAAACTCACCAATATTGAGTGCATCTTTACATTGTTCATTCAAGAATACGTTCATATTGAAGCTTTGATTATTAATTGTGTTATTAACAATAATTGATTTTTCTTTACATAACTCAATAACTTGCTTTTGAAGTTCAATATTCTGTGTTATTAAATTAATCATAAGTTCTTCATAATTCTTACCATTATGGTCTTGCAACTTTTCTACACATATTATGTCTGCTAGAGAGTCATCAATTTTATTATTACATTTATTTTTATGATACCATAAACTGTTTCGGCAATTATATTCCTTGCCACATATATTGCAACTTTTTTGTTCTAAAGCAACTTTTTTGTTCAATGATTTGCAACTTTTTTGGGCATTTTGATGCTTTGGTGTGGCATTATGTTTAACAATACTACTTTTTCGTGATGTATAATAATCACAAACTTCGCAAAAGTACTTACCTTCAATATTTACTGAAAAAGACATGTTCTATGCGTTCTATATATTATAGAACAAAAAGTTGCTAAATTACTTTGCACAAAATATATGAAAAATAATATGCTCACAACTTTTTCAATGAAAAAAATGGTTTTTAGAGCATTATGCTGACAATTAGAATTTCTGTAATTTTTTTCAAAAGTCGGAATCCCCTTTTGAAAAATGGACATTTATTTTTGTCCATTTTCGAAAAGCCAAAACACTTTTATAAAATCCTTCAAAAAATGGGGTTTTATATATATTATTTTAAAAGGTACTTAAAGAAAAAGGGGGCAATATATTATTTTAAAAGGTACTTAAAGAATTGACAGGCAAATATATTATTTTTAAAAAGGTACTTAAAGAACCGCAAGGCAAATATATTATTTTTAAAAGTACTTAAAGAACCGCATGGCAAATATATTATTTTGCATTGCACATTTAAAATGCAAATTACTTATTAAAATTATTGAAAAATATTTACACCCTTAAAGATTTAAAACCGCACCTTTCTGTATAAAATGATTATTATTTTTCTTATAATTTATGTGGAATATATAACATTATATCATTATCAGTCATCGGTTCGCACATTGGTATTCCAGTTATAATATTTATTTCTTTCATAGATGGTAAATACCTTTGTACTATACCATTTTTCTTACATGCGTCTATGTAATGCGTTGAAAGTTCTTCTAATTGAGGTTTATTATTTGGAAATAGGTTGAATGGTGAGAATACTGGTGTTTCTTGTCCGCTACGAACTGGAACAACTGCTTGTTCCTCAAAATATTTTAATAATTTTGATCGTTTCATATATTTTTTATTTGTTGGTCTATCATGTAGTGGTATTGGATTTTCTGATAGTATAAATGAAATATGCTGTCTTAAAATACATTTTTTAGTCGGTGGATTTTTGAATACAGAATGTATCAATGTTTCTCTAAAAATTAAAGCGTGTCCTGGAGGTATTTCTACTAATTTTTTTCCTTGTTCTTTCCAAAGATTTTCTAAATAATCATAATCTTCTTTTGTCTTAAAATTAGCATACCCACGACGACCACCATCTTTTTGTTTTAATACATCAAATATTGGATTACTTGATATATGTGTTCCTGGAATACATTTGAAATATTGTGTTTCATCGCAATTTAAATTTACCCATCCTCCATAACATTTATCTTCTGGTGTAGAATTTGCTGCGTCATCTTGATGCCATTTTCCTTTTTCATTTACTTTTTGCGTTGGAAATCTAATAAGTGGTCTATCTGGAAGCATAGATAGTAATATTTTTTCATTTTCAAAATAGGGTTGAAATATTTCTTTAGATTTTTCATAGACACATCTATTTATATAACGAATAAGCGGATTGTAAGTTAGAGATGCAAACGGACAATACCCAACGGCACCCATTACAAATCTTGAATGTTCCAAATTTGTAACTAATTCGGGTGAATTTAATGCTGTTTGCAAAAATTCTTGTGAAATTTTTTCTATTTCTTGTGAATTAAATATTGGTAAGACAATATATCCATTAGTATCAAAATCAGTCATAGTTCTTAATTATACTATTGAATAAATTATAATAAAGACAATCAATTTTTTGTTACATGATTTGCTTTTGGATTTTTTCATTATTATCTAATTCGTAAAGTGTATAAGTATTCTTATTTTCTAAATCTAGTATGATAATTATTTTATCTACAATTTCTTCCTGTTCTTTTTTATATAATTCACTTTTAAGACGCATTCGTTAATATACTCAAAATACACAAATAAATTTTTAATTTTCTTCTTCGTGTTGATGGTATTCTTTTCATTTCCATTCCATCTTTCAAATTATAAGCATATTCATATTAGTATTTCATTTATCAATATGAATGACCTTTGCGATATTGCTTAGTATTTTATTTTGCATTTTATTATCTTCTGCATCATCAGAACCCCCAGTACATTTCAAGCGAATACCTACGTATTGTTCGTGTCTTTTTGTATTTATGTCTTTAGCATCGGGATATTTTTCTATCCATTCTTTTACTTGTCTATAGTTACGTGTACCAATATTTTGAATAGCCTTCTTAACCTTAACCTTAACATTATCTTCATCTTTCTGCCATACATCATTGTCTTTCACGTATATTACTTCTCTCTTCAAATCACTACAATGAATTGGACGCTTATGTACATCCATTTCTTTTAAACCTCTAACAACAATATCGGTAATTCCTTTTACATAACCAACTTTACCAGTATTTTCCAAGTCTTCTAGTTTTAATGGAAGACTATTCACAAAGTCTCCAATATTCAGTGCATCTTTACATTGTTCATTCAAGAATACGTTCATATTGAAGCTTTGATTATTGTTATTGGTAGTATTAACAGTAATAGAATTGTTATTAGTATTTTTAGCCAATTCCATGATTTGTTTGGATTGTTCAAGTATAACATCTTTAAATTCATTATTTTGTTGAAGTATCATTATGATAGTCTCCTTATCAAGAACTAATGGAGAGATTTCTCCAATTATTTGTTGTGAGCATTGTTGCTTATGTTTCCATAACCCTGCACGACTATTATACGATTTATTGCAGTGACATATATAGGTTTTTTGTTTCCAAGTGTACACTTTTCTCCATTCTTGTGTTTTTGTGTCAAAATGTGTCTTTCCATCTCATATTTTTTAGAGCATGATGTATTGCATATATTGCAGAAAAATTTGCCTTCTTTTTTGGAGAAAAAATCGTTATCTGATGTTTCCATATATAGTTAACGGAATTTTCTCCTAAATAGTTTACACAAAATATATATAAAAAGTATGCTCACAACTTTTTCAATTGAAAATTGATTTTTAGAGCATTACGCTCACAATTAGAATTTCTGCAAATCTTTTTAAAAGTCGGAATCCCCTTTTCAAAAATGGACATTTATTTTTGTCCATTTTTGAAAAGCCAAAAGACTTTATAAAATCCTTCAAAAAATCTGGGGTTTTATATATATTATTTTAAAAGGTACTTAAAGAACCACGGGACAATATATATTATTTTAAAAGGTACTTAAAGAGCCGCTGATGGCAAATACATTATTTTAAAAGGTACTTAAAGAACCACCGGACAATATATATTATTTTAAAGGTACTTAAAGAACCCCGGATGGAGGCTCTGTATTTAAAAATTTTGATATATTTATTATAAAATAAATATATAAATAACATAATATGTATTTATACTTAGCATTTTTAACATTTATTAAAGCATTTAATCCATATTTAACAAAACATACATTAGATATATTAGAAAGTCACGAAGTATTGTATATTGATTCTATATTAATTTTTACTATGATATTATTTATTTTATTTTATAAATATTTTTTCAATAAAAAAGAAATTAAAACAACTTTTGATAATGTTCAAAAATTATCTTTTACTCAAAAAATATCTTTATTTGCTGGAGCTTTTTTATCAATTATTACTTCTATTTGCATTTATGAATTAGATAAAAAGCATAATAATCCATTTATTAATCATACCATTACAAAAATTGCGTCAATGATTTTATTATTATTAATTAGTGTAATCTTTTTCAAAGAAAAATATAATACAAGAAAATTAATAGGAGCAATTTTATCTATTCTAGGAGTAGTTTTATTGTTATTATAATTCACTAGTCTACTTAATTTACATCATGAAATCTCAAATATAAAGTGATTGTGTAGTAGCAACGAATTTCAGCGTTAATCCATTTATCTCTCTCAATTTACTCAATAAATCCATATTTCCAATACTTTCAGCAATCTTCTCCATTTCACTAGCAATATTATTGATTTTGAGAACTGCCTTCACAAATTCTCCCAAAAATACTCCTTTCTCTAATTCTAATTGTTGTAACATAAATTTGCATTCTTCTACTGATTCTGCGTTACACCACGAATCCATGTATTCAAGTAAATCATAATGTATTTCGTAATTCATCCCAGTTGTCAATCGCATTTCTGATTCAAAGTTCTGGTATTTTTCAAATTCGTCAAATACATTAAGGACCAAGTCTTTCACCAAGTTATCACTACATTTTGGTCTGTATGATTTGAACTCATCACTCACTGAAATATTTGTAAAACAACTAAATGCTGCAACTAGTTGTCTACTAGTTAATTTATCTAATATTCCATCATGTATTATTTTACCAAATACTAAACAATGAACTTCCTTCAAATGCGTGGATATGAAGCCGAGAGGTGTTAAAATATAACTCCCTACATCTTCAGGATCAACAATAATATAACCACCTTCAACCAAATAACCCAGAATAACTTGAATATTGTTATTAAGAATCATTTCTAAGTTGTAATATTCACGTTTTATATCTGATATTTCAGAAGTTATTTTATTATATTTTATTAGTTCTTGTTTATCAGATTCAATAAATTTATAAGAAAATTTGAGAGATTCAATTTCTCTTATCATTTCCTTCTTCTTTTTATTATTTGCCATTTGAAGTCCATTCTCCAATTCTAATAATCTTTCAACTTCGGGTTTAGTACTCCATCTATTATTAATGTTAAAATAAAGCTTCTCCTTTTTTTCTTCTAGCTCAACAAGTTCTCTATAAAGCCCACCTTTTTTTGTCAAAATATCATCTTGTATCATACTACACTGACAGAATCTTAAGTAATCTTTTGAACCAATATCAATAAGATTCAAAATCAGGTTATATGATATCTTAAACTTGGATACTAATGTTTGTGGTTTACCATGCATCATATTTCTGTATTCAGTCAAATCACAATCTCCGAATAAATTATTGAGATGGATTATGGTCCCAAACTTATCATGTCCTCGTCTGCCGGCTCGGCCCGCCATTTGTGTATATTCGTGTGACCATAATATGCGTTGTCCAACTCCATCAAATTTACTTGCACTTGTAAACAATACAGTCTTAATTGGAAAATTGACTCCTAGTGCAAATGTCTCTGTACAAAAAAGGACTTTTACATAACCTTTGCATAAAAATAATTCAACGATTTCGCGGAATACGCTTATCATCCCAGCATGATGAATGGCAATGCCTTTTTCTAAAAGCATCACAAGCTCGTCAAATTCAGGTAGTTCCAAGTATTCCTTATAATTAGGTAGCTTACGCAGAATGGTCTCAGCTTCTCTACGAGCAATATAAGGAACTTTGCTATCATCTTCTAATAAAACAACTGTCACTTCTTTGGCACATTGTTCTAATTGCTTCCTGCTCAACACAAAAAAAATGGCAGGTAAAAGCCCATTATCTACCAAATATTTGCAAACATTATTGATAACATGCTGTCTTTTTACCCAAACTTGTTTATCGCTAAAAAGTTTCAACATTTTTTTCATTTTATAATAATTGATTTCATTGAATTCACCTTTTTCATTTTGAATTAAAGTCAAACAATTAATTGAATCTTTAATCTCTTTACATAATACCTCATCTTTTTTGATAGCCTTGAAGATTCCTTGATTTACAGTGATAAAGGAATAATGTTGTAGTGGAACCTCACGATGACTTGTACTTGCAATATAAACTTGCTTACCATATTTAAAGGTAATATCACGAGCCTCAATCCAATTGGCAACTTTATGCGGAGCATCTAACGTAGCTGACAACATCAGCATCTGAACATGTAGCGGAAGCATCATAATAGAGTTTTCCCATACTGATCCGCGGTCAGGGTCATTAATATAATGGAATTCATCAAAAACTACACAACCGAGTTCTAAATCAAAATCCATATCAAACGATAAGAGGGAAGATGCATTATTATAATCAGAATTATTCTTATGTTTTTTCAAGAATAATACATTATGAAGAATTTCAGTGGTTACAATCAATAAAGAAGCCTCTTGATTTACACGAATATCGCCAGTTACAATCCCAACACTAATATGAGGGTAACGCTGTGTAAAATCATAGAACTTCTGATTACTGAGAGCCTTAATCGGACTACAATATATTATTTTTTTTCCGAGCTTAAAGAAATACTCCGCAGCAAATTCAAATGGAGTAGATTTTCCCGAGCCAGTATGAGCAGTAACAAGTACGTGATTGCCTTCAACAAGTCCTTGAATTGCAAATTTCTGGAAAGGACTCAATTGATAAGGGAACATATTAAAATGACTTTGATATGTTTCTTCGTTTTTTGCAGGATATGATAAAGGACATTGAATTACCATTTTACTAAATGATAATACAAAAATGTTTCTATATCTATTTTTTATGTTTTTTGTTAGTATGTTTTTTGTTATTACGCCTTGACTTTTTATTTGACTTTTTATGGGATTTGCGAGATTTATTAGATTTACTACTTTTCTTATTTCTTTTACGTGTACCTTTGGCGTTTCCAAAAACTCCCTTAAAACATTCTCCAAACGCATTACAAATAATATTCCAAGTTCCTTGTTGATGTTTACCCACAGCGTTTTTCCTTTTTGGCAATTGACTTTTTGATCCAATGTTAGACACATGTCCTGGGCTATTTGTGTGAAAACCAGAAGCAGGTGTTCTTTTTGGTAATAGACTTGATGATCTTGACCTTCTTGAACTTGATCTTGATCTTCTTGAACTTCTTGAACTTCTTTCCATTTATAATATATATAAATATAAATATGTAAATTTTATGATTAAATAATTTTATAATTTTGTAAATTATTTACTCTTTTCTAAATATCTAATAAATGAAATATATCAAGATATTTGATTCATCTTAATTTTTCTCTCTTCAATTGGTTTTGTGAACTCATCATAAATGAATTTACTATAAGAACTAAAATCATCGTCTTCATTAGAATTTTTATAATAAACAGTGTCAATCTTTGCCCAATAAATTGCAGCTAAACACATTGGACAAGGTTGACAACTTGAATACAAAACGCAGTCAGATAAATTTATTTTTCTTAAATAATGACAAGCATGATTGATTGCCATAATTTCAGAATGTAAAGATGATTCATTAACAAGTTCTACCATATGATGAGCTTCTCCAATTATTTCACCTTTTGATTTATTTACTATAACACAAGCAAGAGGTCTTACACCGCGTTTAATTGCACGTTGTTCTAATATATGAATTTTTTCCATAAATTTTGAATGGTCTAAAACAATTTCAGACATATTATTATTTAGATAATTTATTAGTATTTAGATAATTTATTAGTATTTAAATTAAATTAACAAATAACAATGATTATTGCTAATAAATATAAATTAATAAAATCCATCGGAGAAGGTGCATTTGGTCAAATTTATGAAGCAGAAAATATAAGAACGAGAGAAAGAATCGCCATAAAATCTGAACCAATAGATTCAGAATTTAAGATGTTGAAACATGAAACGAAAATATATCAATATTTGGGCAATCAAGATGGATTTCCAGAAGTGAAATGGTTTGGTGTTCAAGAAAACCGTTATTTTATGGCATTGACACTTCTAGGGAATAGCTTGACAAATATAAAGAAAAAAGCACTTACATATGAAGAAAATGCAGATTCAAATCCTTTTTCTCTCTTCAATATATTTTTATTAAGTAAAAAGATGGTTGAAAGAATAGAATTTATCCATTCAAAAGGGATTCTACACCGAGATATAAAACCAGATAATTTTTTATTAAAAGAAAAAGAGTTGTATTTAATAGATTTCGGACTCTGCAAAAAATGGAAAAATAATGAGGGGTCACATATAAAAGAACGAACTGAAAGGTCACCACTTGGAACTGCAAATTATATAAGTATAAATGTGCAAGAAGGAATAGAACCATCAAGGCGTGATGATTTGGAATCAGTTGGTTATATTATTTTATTTTTATTATTGAAGAGAGAATTGCCTTGGACCAAATGTCAGAATCACCAGGAAATAATACAACATAAAAAAAGTATTTTAAAACAAAATTTACCTGAATTTTTGAAGAATTATTTGACTCATTGTAGAAGTCTCGGATTTTATGAACGACCTGATTATGAATATTTGAAGAGTTTGTTTGTATGAAATTATTTCATGACCTCTTTAATTCTTTTCAGGTTCTCTTGTGCATATTTATTAAAATTAAAATTCGGAAAACATACTTTCATTGCATTATTTAATCTATAACAAATGTTCCGTTCTGCTGCTTCTAAAAATTGATCGTGACTAACTCTGATTGACTCTAAACAACAATAAAAGTCTCCGATTAAATTATCAGAAATATTTATTTTTTCTGCAATTTTACAAAATTTATCTGTCATTCTGTCTTCAAATGAGACAAATTGTTCAATAAGATTGCTTTCTAGAACTACATTCCCAAAAACAAACTTTTCCAAACTAAGAATTCTACTACCATTTTTGTTACAATAATTCTCCACAATATCTTGGTGTGTGTTAATAACCATCTTCTTATGATCATAATAATCGTCTTTTAGTTCAAATAAATTTTCTTGCAATGTGGAGAATAATTTTTTTGTATGTTCAATATCATCACTTAAATAACTCTGACACTCAACAAGGTTAACAATATCCAGATTCACTTTATTATATTTGGTATCAATTCTTTCATAATATTTTTTTATTTCTTCTTCCAAATAAATAATTCTAATAAAATTATCTTCACACCTCCTGTTTATTGCCTTGAAATCAATCTGGATATTATTATCTAAATGTTTTATATATCCTTCCAATTTATCAATCTCACTAGTAATGATAATGAGAAGTTTTTCTTCAAGTGAAGATAACCAATCATGATTTTGAAATTTATTTTGAGGTAACACAGAATCAATATATTCACCAAAACATTTTATAATATACATAGTATCTTTTTTGTAACTCTCAAATAAATTTTTTAAATTTGCAACACACTCATCCAAGTATTTATTTCTTTCAGTCAATTTTTCTTCAAAGATGGTACAAGTTTGAGTAATATCAATAATAGATTGTTGTGTACCTTTATTGTTATCCAAGAGCATTTTTTCAAACATCCTCAACTTTTTGTAGTTAAATATACGTTGTAGAATATAATCCAACACAACAAGAACAATTGCTGCATTGAACAAGATGGATACAACCATATCAAAATTCAAATCGCTATAATAAGTTATTTTCATTCTTTTAGGGACATTGTAAAGTTATAATAATAAAAAGATTAAATTTCAATTTTTTTATTATAAATATATAAGATGGATTTATTTTCTTCTTTTTTGTATGTCTTAGAAATAACAGCAAGTTCATTACCTATAATATTAGTAAAATATTATTTAAAAACAGATGATATATTGTGGATGTTTATAGCAATAATGTTATATACAACTTTAATTTATATATACACATTTGCATTAAAAAATAAAGATGTAACTATTACTTATATAATTATACAAGTTTTTTCAATAATTTTGATATGTTTATTAGATATGTTTTTTTTAAAAACAGTTTTTCCTATGAAATCTGTAATAGGTATCATTTTAGGTTTAATTTCTATAATATTATTATTAAAATAATATATTAAATGTTTTAAAAAAGAATATAAAGATTATATATATAGTATTGTATAAAGAGAAATGGCATCTACTAGCGAAACACTTTCAGTCGTTACATCATCAGAGCGTCTAATTGGGCGTGTCAAGTGGTTTAACAATCAAGCCGGGTTTGGTTTTCTTACTGTTACAGATGGTCCTCGTTCAGGGTCGGATATTTTCGTGCATCATAGTGGTGTAAAGGTAGATTCTGAGCAATACAAGTATTTGGTGCAAGGAGAGTATGTTGAGTTTGGATTGAATTCTGTTTCAGGAGGAAATCACGAGTTTCAGGCATGTGATGTGACTGGTATTAATGGAGGAAAGTTAATGTGTGAGACAAGGCGTGAGTTTAAGCAGGCACGAACTAGCTATAAGAGTTCTTCAAGAGATGATAACAGTGAGAATGATGTGCAAGTGAGGGCACCTCGTTCAGTGAGACCTCCTCAGGAATTGGGAAGAACTGCATCTACTGCTGCTCCTGCAAGAAGAACTAGAGGAGCTGCAAAGAGTGAATCTGGATCTGGAGGAAAGGAGTGGACTTTGGTAGATAAGAGTTCCAAGCCAAAGGCAGCAAGAAAACCAAGAGTGCAAAAGGACAGTGCTTAAAAAATATTGATTAAAAATTATTGCTTAATATGTTATTAGGTTTTATAAAGTTGTAAATAAAAATTTTATAAGTAAAGAATTTAATTACTTATAAAATTATAATCTATTTTTAAACCTTTGCACATTTAAAACGCCGATTATTTATACATCTTTTTTGGATTTTTACGAGTTTTATTTTTGACTTATATTAAGAAACATAATATAAGTAAAAGGTTGTAAAACAATATATATTAATGTATATATATTGTTAATGGTTTCATTAGAGTTATTAAAAAACACAAACAAAAAGCTAAATATATGTGATGATTTATCTGTAGATAAAAATAAAAATATTATTTTTGTTTATTGTCCTCCAAAGGTAGGTTCAACAACCTTAGTGTCTTCAATTCGTATGTCAGCATTTAATAAGTTTACTGTATTGCATATACATGATGAGTTAATGTTGAAGGTTCTTTGTAATATAGATAATGTAAAAGTGATAGATATTATTAAATATAATAAAGATTTAGGAAAGAATGTATATGTATTTGATATTTATAGATCGCCAATAGAACAGAAAATTTCACAATATTTTGAAAAATTATCAACATATCATTTTAATAATTCACCACAATTAATAAATAATTATAATGTAAATAAAATAATAAGAAGATTCAATAACTTATTTCCACATTTATCCAAGGAAGATCATTATAAAAATGTTTATCAAATACCTACTCCAGAAAGTTTTAATTTCCAAAAAAAATATATTTTACAGAACATAAATGGGATTAAATATATAAAACTTCGTCTAAAAGATGCAGAAGGTTGGGGTAATATATTAACAGAGATTTTAGAAACAAAAATTACAATAATAAATGATTATGAAACAGATAATAAGCCAATAAGAGAAATGTTTATAAAGTTTAAAAATTGTTATCAAATTCCAGAGAATCTCTTGAATACAATACAAGAATGTCCAGGGTTAAAGTATTATTATTCAAGTGAAGAGAGAGAAAAGTATTTAAATAATTGGAATAATAAAAAAACAATATCTGTTATACCATTTACAAGCGATGAATATATTCTTTATGAAAAAATAACAACTGAGAATCAATATGTTTTTGAAGTTCAAAGAACACATTATTTAGATGAAGGTTGTACTTGTAAAGCATGTCAATTAAAACGTAATATTATAATTGATAAAGTAGAAAGAGGAGAGAAGGTTAACCAAAAAATAATTCATAATGAAAGTGCAGTAGAATATTTGAAACAACAAGCTCAAAGTAAAGTTAAATTAATTACAGGACGAAGAATAACAAATCAAAATGAAAATCAAAAGAAATTAAGTTCAATATTTGGAAGTTCATTAAATCGTCCAGTTTCAAGTTAGTCAGGATAAATATGAAATGGTTTTGAAATAAATTATAACCATTCTCCATTCAAATATTGTAAAACATTATTTGAATGACCTCTATAAAAAATAATCCAAATAGAGCAATTACCGGAACCACAAATAATATAATTGCATTTTGACATAATAATGGTTATAGCTAGATAATATTTTGAAAATAAATGATTGTAATCTTTCATTATAATATCAACAGTTTTATTGTCATTTTTTCTAATATGTCTTATTTCATCTTTGAAAACAATAGAATTTGTTGGGAATTCTTTAAATGCTTTTTCAATAAATTCAGTTTCATCGCTTTGTAGTAAAAAAACAGTATTTGGATTTCTCTCAAAGTATTCTTTTGCTTTTCTAATAATTTCCTCATGAGAACATATTTTTGTTTCTGTTGACTTATCGTTTCCTCTGTGAAATAAAACACAAATATTATTATATTGTGTTGTTAATTTATATTTTAACTCCATAAATCTAACAATAGATTTGATTTTTATGGAAGGAGAAAAATATTTGATTAAAAATGGAATTAAAGAGTGAATATCAATATTTTTATAATTTTTAAATTGATAAATGTTATGGTAATTTATATTTGTTTTATAATTTATAACATATTTATTTGTTAAATTTTCATCAAAATATTCATGAGTAATATCTGATTTTTTATCATGAATTGGTTTATATAATGCAAATTGCAGTGAACTATCTACTCTATAAGGTAATTTCTTATAAAAATTAAAAAAAGTAATAATTTCTTGTAATCTTACTGAACAACAACTAAAAAAACCTGTACCATATTTTATTTTTAACATTAATTTTATAAATTATAATAAAAGTTTGGAATAAACTAATTCAAAATAAATAATTCTAGATTTGCACTGAATCTGGTTTTTCTTATGAATCTTAATTTGTTTTCTTTATTATCTTCCAACCAAATATATTTATCATGGTGAAGAGAAGAATTCTCAGGTTTATTTGAGAGAATACCCTGATATAAAACATCTTGATGCCAATTTCCGAATAATTTATTATGATATTTATAAATAATAACAACTTCTTTACCTAGAATAGAATCTTCTACATCTGAAATATTATCAATCTTTTTATAATTATTTTTTAATTTGTAGAGAGAAGGGACACCATGTCCACTATTCATTATAATATCCTCCATGATATGAATATTATAATGATAATATTTTTTATAAAAATAATATAACTATTCTCCTGAACCTTCTACACCAAAAAATGGTTTAACTTGTTCAAAAATCACAAGTTGAAGACAAGTAGTTGGCGCAAATCTAGCCCATATAGGCACAAAACCAGCATATAATCCTCTAGGCCCTTTTTCCGCAAGTAATTTCAAAAGACAATCTATGAAACCATTATATAACTTATGATCAGATGGTTGACTCATTAATTTAGTACGAATCATATCAAAAGGTGCAACAGTAGTTGCCATGAAAAACCCGGCACCAAAAGCTGCACAAAATTGTGTTGCAATTCCACTAGGAATTATTCCAGTTTTCATAATAGTTTGTTTAATTTGGTCATAACATGCCATTTTTGTTCCATTTAGTACACATGCTCTCATTATATTTGCTTGAAGACCTCTATAAAACCCTGTATATGTTTCGTATTTGTAAATATCAAGAATTGTTCTATAAAAACTAGGAGCAATCTTACCTTCATATGCCATCATTTTGGTTTTTACAACATCAAAAGGATTACCAACAATAGAACCAATACCACCTGCAGCAGAACCAGCTGTGAATTTCAAAAAGAAATGTGAATCATTTTTAACATTCATCACCTTTTTAATCGGACTATAAAGACCTAATCGGAGAGAAGTATAAGAGGCCTCTCTCAACCATGCTGCCCCAATTCCCTTCCAAAAGGCTTGTATTCCTTCTTCCTTGAATATAGTTTTTACTGTTCCACTAATTCCAAGTGCTTTATAATTTCTAGTTCCTTGCCCAGATACTTGTAGACGTGTTTTAACAACATCAATCGGATGTATTCCTGTTACTGTAATAACTGCACTTGAACCAGCTGCAGCAACACTTCTTATTAAATCTTCAGCCATTCTTAAAGGTATAAGTATCTAGATTTTATTGTTTAAGTTGTTTTGGTAATATATTCGTGCCACGTCATCATATATTATTTTTGAATTATTTCTTACATTTTCTTTGTTTCCTAGACTTTCTATGTTTCCTAGATTTCTTATGTTTTTTATGTTTTCTATGTTTCCTAGATTTTTTGCCAGCATTCTGTGTCAATTCAGGTAATTCAAATTCACGAGCAAGAGCTTCCCAATCAATTGATGTATCCTTATTATTAGCCTTTATTTTTTCTTCTTGTCGTTTTATTGCAGTTCTAAATACTTTGCGAGTCTTTGGATCGTGACCATATTTTTTAAAAAAATTATCTTTTGCTTCATTTTCTCTTTTAATTTTTTCTTCGTATATTTTATTCATTTCATCCCATTGTTTTCTTTGTTTTTCTAATTCTCTTTGTCTATCTTCTTCTCTGGACCTCGCTTGCATTTCTCTTTCTTCATTTTCTCTTTTAATTTTTTCTTCATATTTTTTCTTTATTTCATCCAATTGTTTTCTTTGTTTTTCTAATTCTCTTTGTCTATCTTCTTCTCTGGACCTCGCTTGCATTTCTCTTTCTTCAGTTTCACTTTGTGTATAACTTGCAATTGGACTACTATCAAATCTCGGAGAACTAGTTCTAGTGCTAAGACTAAGCGCACTAACATCACTAATATTTCTTTCAAATTTTGGTCTAACTGGTTGAGCTGTAATTTGTGTAATTGGTATGAAAGCATTTGGAGGAATAGAAGAAATAGAAGGAACATGTGAAATAGGTGAAATAGTTCTTACTCTAAAACTAGCAGAGCTTTTTTTTTCATTTTCACTCATATATCATTATATAATATTATATTTTTAATAAGTAGAAGTTCTGTATGTTGTGTAAGTATAAGTTCTGTTCTGTAAGTTGAAGTTCTGTTCTGTAAGTTTTGTTCTGTTCTGTAAGTTTTGTTCTGTTCTGTAAGTTGAAGTTCTGTTCTGTATGTAGAAGTTCTGATCTGTATGTTGAAGTTCTGTTCTGTAAGTGATGTAAGTAATGAAGGAAGGAATATAACAATATAATGGCTCCATAATTTAGCGGGGAAGACCGAAAAAATTAGCAATTGAATGGTTTGGCTCCACCTTTATGAAAGGTGGAAAAAATTAGCAATTGAATGGTTTGGCTCCACCTTTTCTAAAGGTGGAAAAAAATTGAAGTGAATAAGTGAGTAGTAGAATGGAGGTACAAATATAGAATATGTTGAGTGCAAGAATGATGAGAATGTTATTAGGTGGAGTGGTAGAGATGCTAGGAGAGAAGTATGATTTTTCAGCAAGCGAAGCATTGGAGTGGATGCTGTGCGATTTGAGTTCAAAGAAGGTAAAGGAGAAGAAGCAGTATATTCCACTGCCATTCATGAGCGTGAAGGATTCAAATTGCAAAGGATGCAAAATGAATAAGGGACTATACACTCAATGCGATAACAGAAGGGATGAGGATGAGGATTTATGCAGAAGCTGCATGAAAGAAGCGGAGAATAACGAAAATGTGCTGCCTTACGGACGGATAGAAGAACGAGCAGCAGCAGGTAACGATTACAAAGATAGCAAGGGTCGTTCACCAACACCCTACATGAAAGTATTAGAAAAATTGAAAATAACTCGTGAAGAAGCAGTAGCTTATGCAATTTCAATCGGTGTTGAACTGCCTGATAGCATATTTGAGTTGCCTGCGAAAAAAGCCAAGGAAATTCGCGGTAGACCCAAGAAGGCTGTAAAGAGCGTAGAAGTAGATAGCAGCGAAGACCTATTTGCAGGTCTAGTGCAGATTTCATTGAGCGAAACAGTAAGTAATGATGATTTAGACAGCGATTCAACTGATGATAAGCAAGCTAAGAAGGAAGCCCTAGAAGCTGAGAAGCTCGCTAAGAAAGAGGCACTAGAAGCTGAGAAGCTCGCGAAGAAAGAGGCACTAGAAGCTGAGAAGCAAGCGAAGAAAGAAGCACTAGAAGCTGATAAGCAAGCGAAGAAAGAGGCACTAGAAGCTGATAAGCTCGCTAAGAAAGAGGCACTAGAAGCTGATAAGCTCGCTAAGAAAGAAGCACTAGAAGCTGATAAGCTCGCTAAGAAAGAAGCACTAGAAGCTGAGAAGCTCGCGAAGAAAGAGGCACTAGAAGCTGAGAAGCTCGCGAAGAAAGAGGCACTAGAAGCTGAGAAGCAAGCGAAGAAGGAGGCACTAGAAGCTGATAAACTTGCGAAGAAGGCAGCTCTAGAAGCTGAGAAACTTGCGAAGAAGGAGAAGAAGGAGAAGAAGGAGAAGAAGGAGAGTAAAGTGAGTGTATGTGTATCAGAAACAGATGATGAAGAGGAAGAGGAAGAGGAAGAGGTAAGCTGCACGAAGTTTGAGTTTAACGGAAAGACTTACTTGAAGTCAACGAAGAACGTGCTGTACGATATGGAAAGCCAAGACGAGATAGGAATATGGAACGATAAGGAGCAGAAGATAGAATACAGCGAGCTGAGCGAGGACGAGGAGGAGGATTAAGTAATAGGTAAAAATGTAGAGAATATAAGTGTGATGAGTAGTTATAAGTAGCTAGGTAGTAAGGTAAGGTAGTATGTATATTTTTTCCATAAGTTTTTTCCCCTATATATTTTTGTGACTGGTTTCTCAATTCGTCACTCATTTCTTGATTCCCGAGAGCATATATGGTCATATGCCTAATGTAACCTTCGGTAAAAATGGGCATACGCGGCTGCGCCGCGCGGGGGCGGGACTTTGACTGCCTATTTGCAGCGTAGCTAGTATTGACCAGTGCATACTCTGCACTAAACTCATGATTGCAGTGTAGAATAAACATGATTGCAGTGTGCAATATATTAGAATACTAAATCTCTCTTCAACTGAATTTTATAAGTGGATTATAAGAGTGATGAAGGCTTGAAGATGGATTTGAACAAGATTAATTATAAGATATTTTGAATGAATATAGATTGCAGTGTACAATATATTTGAATACTAAATCTCTCTTCAATGATATTTTCAAAGTAGTATTGAAGAGAGAAAAGTCAAAGATGAATGGATTTGAACCTTAAATTAAATAAGATTACAATTTATATTTGAATTCCTTTTTCTCTCTTCAATGATATTTTTAAAGTAGTATTGAAGAGAGAAAAGTCAAAGATGAATGGATTTGAACCTTAAATTATATAGGATATTTTATAAGATTGCAATTGATGTTTGAATTTCTTTTTCTCTCTTCAATTATGTTTTTAAAGTAGTATTGAAGAGAGAACCTTAAATTCCCCTATATATTTTTGTGACTGGTTTCCCATTTCCTCGGCCATTTCTTGATTCCTGACAGCATATATGGTCACATACCTAATAGAACCTTATGTAAAAATGGGCATACGCGGCTGCGCCGCGCGGGCGGGACTTTGACTGCATACTTGAGCGAAGCTATTATTGACCAGTACATACTATGCCCTAAACTCATGATTGCAGTGTACAATAATCATGATTGCAGTGTACAATAATCATGATTGCAGTGTGTCCAATAATAGAATACTAATTCTCTCTTCAACTTTAATTTCATAACTGGATTATAAGAGCAAGGAAGGATGGAAGATGGTTTGGTATCATAATTTATATAAGAGGTTTTTAACGAATATAGATTGCAGTATAGATTATTAATTCTCTCTTCAAGTTTAAATCCTAAGTAGTATTGAAGAGAGAAAAGTCAAATTCCCCTATATATTTTTGTGACTGGTTTCCCATTTCCTCGGTCATTTCTTGATTCCCAACAGCATACATGGTCACATGCCTAATAGAACCTTCGGTAAAAATGGGCATACGCGGCTGCGCCGCGCGGGGGCGGGACTTTGACTGCCTATTTGCAGCGTAAGCTACTATTGGCCAGTGCATACTATGCCCTAAACTCATCATAGAATATTACAGAATGCAGAATACAGATTATAGTGTTCCAATAATATTAGATTACTAATTCTCTCTTCAACTTTAATTCCAAAGTACTATTGAAGAGAGAAAAGCCAAAGTATATAAAGTTTTGAGTAATAATCTATTTCACTTTTTTATATGCACTAATTTTGCAATACTAGTAAGTATTTTATTTTGCATAATATCATCTTCTGTATTATTTGAACCTCCAGTGCATTTAATGCGAATTTGTACATATTGGTCATGCTTTTTTGTATTTATGTCTTTAGCTTCAGGATATTTTTCTACCCATTCTTTAACTTGCATGTAATTTCGTGTGCCAATATTCTGAATAGCTTTTTTAATCTTAACATTATCTTGGTCCTTCTGCCAAACATCATTGTCTTTGACATACATCACTTCTCTCTTCAAATCACTACAATGAATTGGACGTTTATGCACATCCATGTCTTTTAATCCTCTAACAACAATATCAGTAATACCTTTAACATAACCATCTCTTCCAGTATTTTCTAAATCTTCAAAAGTTAATGGGAGAGAACTAACAAAGTCTCCAATATTTAGAGCGTCTTTGCATTGCTCATTCAAGAAGATATTTATATTTTTATTGTGACTATTCACATTATTATTATTAATAGTAACAGAACTTTCCTTACATAATTCAATAACCTTATTTTGAAGGTCACCATTTTGCTTAAGAAGCATGATAATAACCTCCTTACCAAACTCAGCAGAGAAAGAATTATCGCTACATTTCTTTTTATGTCTCCATAATCCCTGTCGGTGTTGGTATTGTTTTCCACAAGAACATATAAAGGCCTCTGATTCATTGAGCATATTTGGCATTTTTTCTTGCACCATTTGTAACCCATTTGTAACCCCTTTGTGCTTCATGCTCATAATATGATTTGTATAACTACTTTTTTTACTCGTATTATAATCACAATTTGTGCAAGAAAATCTGGAGCATAATTTTGGCATAATTTTGTCCCCTAATGTCTCCATATATTGAACAAATATATAATTCTAAATACCTTCTTCAAGAAATAATATAAAATTTTCAGTAACAAAATTTTTCAGAAAAAAATGAAAATAAGAGCATTATGGTCACAAGTGACTTTTTTAAAAAAATTTCAAAAGTCCAAAAGGCCTTTTCATTTTTGGACATACTTTTCTTGTCCATTTTTTGAAACCCAAAATACTTTATAGAAGAAAAAAATAAGAAAATATGCAGTCATTTTTATGCTCTGGTTGTGTTGTACTTTTAAAGAGAAGCTCTGATGCTAATTGGTAAGGCTGTATTTCCCTGTATTTTTTTGTCACTAGTAACTCAAAACAAGGGCCATTTCTTGATTCCTTAGAGAAGCACGAATTGTCCACACCAATTTGGCTCATAATTGCAGAAAGTATTTGGAGGCATATTTTGATGGGGATTTGGGATGGCAGGATGGGAGGGGACTATGGGGTGCAGAGTACAGAGGACACTTCATAAACTATTACACCAATTATGCTCACAAATATGCCATGCCAATTATGCTAACAATTATGCTCACCCCAATTATGCACACAAATATGCCATGCCATTTAAGCTCACACCAAATATGCTCACACCAATTATGCAACT
>Ga0164297_10001409_pt1 | contig 25595 bp, 22 predicted proteins | sample GEODES058metaG_FD_113539 | JGI IMG/M metagenome (GOLD analysis project Ga0164297, IMG submission 113539) | Dystrophic lake water microbial communities from Trout Bog Lake, Wisconsin, USA - GEODES058 metaG | ecosystem: Environmental > Aquatic > Freshwater > Lake | place: USA: Trout Bog Lake... | reverse complement strand
GCTTTTTTATAACACCTCGGCAGTGGTTATTGCACCTTCTTTGTACGATCGGGTGAATTACGATCCACTGAAGGACTTTGCGCCGGTCATTAAAACCGTCGAAGTGCCGCTTTTAATGGTAGTTAATAATTCAGTACCAGCTAAAACATTCAAAGAATTTATCAGCCTTGCCAAGTCAAAACCTGGGTCGATTAATTACAGTTCTACAGGCACTGGAACTGTAACGCATCTTTCAGCGGCAATGCTTTCTAGTCTTGCCAATATTAAAACACAACACGTCCCATATAAAGGCAGTGCACCTGGGCTAATGGACCTATACATCGGTCAAACCCAATTTATGATGGACACCCTGAATACCTCTCTTCCTTATGTGAAAGACGCCCGAATTAGAGCATTGGCGGTCACGAGTCTTAAGCGTTCTTCTGTCTTACCGGATGTGCCTACTATAAGTGAATCGGGCTTCCCTGGTTTTGAGGCTACCGCCTGGCAAGGTATCCTAGTGCCAACTGGAACGCCCATAGAGATCATGCATTTGCTTAATGTAGAAGTAAATAAGATTTTGCTAAATCCAGAGGTCTCCTCCAAGCTCCTTGCTCAAGGAGCAGAAATTATGGGAGGGACGCCAGAGCAGTATGGTGATTTTATTAAGAAAGAAATGCCTAGATGGGCTAAAGCAATTAAAGACTCGGGTGCTCGGGCTGATTGAGATTTATGGGTTTGTATCTCTTAATCATTAACCTAGAAAAAGTGTTTAATAATCAATAATTAAAACTGTATGAGCAGTATTGAAAATAACAGGAAAGAGCGACACAGTCGTGCCGATCATTCCTGCATTAACTACATCCCCCTTGAAGGGTAGAGTTTCTCGGTTTAAGTCTGCGGTAACGCTTTGCCAGCAGTTTCTGGCAAGAACGGTGCTGCAGCCAATCCTAAAAAATAAATCATTGAAACAATGACGGCTGAGTTACCAAAGCCGCCGAATTCGACGATTAAATTACCTGCCACTAAAGGTCCAAGGAACGCCACAAACCTAGGTGCATTAAAGCCAAAAGCAACTGCAGTTGCACGCATACGGGTTGGATAAAGTTCAGGAAGCCAAGTAGGCATCCATGTGTATTGGCCTAAACTAAAGAACGCATTGAAAGCTGCAACAATCAAGAGTAGTTGCAAATCATGTGTCCAAAGGAACAAAACGGGCGTCAGCAGCAAAGCCATTGCAAAAAACAGGATCGCGATTGGCTTGCGACCAAATCGGTCCGCAAGAAACCCAAAACCAATATATCCGAGCACTGCACCAAAGTTATAAGCCATTCCCGCGTAACTAGCCCATTTTTGAGCAACTAATCCAGATTTAGCCGCTTCTTGAGCAATATAGGGTGGGACCCAAGTAGAGATTCCCCACCAACCAAGGGTTGTGGTCAGTGACATGAGTAGCGCGATAAGTGTGTATTTTCTTGATTCTTTGTTTAAAAACAAATCAAACAACGTAAAGCGTGTGAGTTCTCTATCATTATTTGCAACATTTCCAGCCTTCTGTCGCTCAACTGCATCAAGTCGTTTTTGATTGACCTCTTCCCAAAGTGCAGACTCAGGAATGCCCGAGCGGATCCAAAGGGTTGCAAGTGCCGGAATAATTCCAATAACATACATGATTCGCCAAGAGTCTGCACCAAGGGGGCTAACATACAGCCAGGTGAGAGAAGCAATGAAAAAACCAATGCCTAATCCACACTGCATGAGTCCTGCACCTTTGCCCCTGTGCTTATCTGGCCATAGCTCAGCGACCATTGCGGTACCTGTTGCCCATTCAGAGCCGATTGCAATGCCCACAATAAAACGCAAAATAGCAAATGTAGTCCAGTCCTGTGCCGTAGCACTAAGACCCGTTAGGATGGAGTAAGACAAAATGGAGTAAATCATCATTTTCTTGCGACCAATATAGTCTGCAAGCACGCCCCCAATCAGTCCTCCTATTCCCCAACCCAAAAGAGTAATAGCGATGATAGAGCCCGCATAGAACGGAATTTTGGGATACAAAGAAGGATCGAGCAATTGCTTTAGCACAACACCAATTGTGAGAATAAGGGCGTAAGTCTCGTAGCCATCAAACATCCACCCTAAGTTAGAAGCAAAGAGGGAGTTCCATTGTTTTTTGTTTAAGGACTTAAACCAGGGAGTTTCAGCGGTTGTCATTTGTTATCTCCGTTTTAAAAATAAATTATTCGGTACAGTAAGGAATAAAAGGGGCTGGGCTGAAGAATTTGTAACCAGAAATCAAGAATACATTTTTTGGGCTGCAAGTTGTACTGCTTTAATAATTTCGGGATAGGCTCCACATCGGCACAAATTCCCCGATAGATAGTGCTTGATTTGGTCCTCGGTTGGATGATGGTATTGTTCAAGAAGCGTCTTGGTCATTAAGATAAACCCTGGGGTACAAAACCCGCACTGAAATGCGTTCGCTTCAATAAACGCTTCTTGAATGGGGTGAAGATCAGAGCCTTTGCTTAGCCCTTCAATAGTTTCAAGAGACTTATTGTTGACGTTTATCGCAAGTTCTAAGCATCCTGATACAGCCTCGCCATCGACCAAGACGGTACATGCGCCGCAAAGACCTTGACCGCAACTCTCTCTTGCGCCGCATAGGTCGAGAGAGTTCAGTAATTCAACAACGTTTAGATGGGCTTGGACCTGCGCATGTTGCGCGCACCCGTTCAACGTGAAGCTTATTTCGTGCATAGTCTGCGCCATAAAGTTATGCTCCTGCTCGCTTATTATGTTGATTTTTAATTGCTTTGAATATTGACTCTGGGGTCATGGGTAGTTCAGACAGGCTCACACCAACAGCATCTTGTATTGCATTCGCAATTGCTGGTGAGACGCCGAAAGTCGCGCTCTCCCCAACGCCTTTGGCTCCAAAGGGGCCGTTGGATTGATAGGAATCTATCATTTCATTTTCAAAAGCGATTGGAATATCGTTAAAGCCTGGAATTTTGTAGTCCGAGAAAGATGCATTTGTTACTTGGCCGTTATCCAGTTTCATGATTTCGGTTAAGGAGAACCCAACTTGCATAATCGCTGCGCCAGAGAGCTGAGTTTCTACAATTGCTGGGTTGAGCGGATTGCCACAATCAACAATATTGATCATTTTTAAGATGTTTATATGTCCCGTTTCTGAGTCGACTTCTAATTCGACGCCAGTAGCCCCTACCATCCAAAATGGAGTGGCATTGGTCGTTGATCCGTCCTTTTTGTCTGGCGGTGTGTAACTTGGAATATACGCCCCAAACCCTACTAGTGTTCCTGCTTGCATGCCGTATTTCTTTGTGAAGATATCACTGAAGGGCCCTGCATAATCTTCTCCCAATCCAGCATCCTTTGCCAGCAGCTTCAGTTTATTTTTTGCATCTTCAGCAGCTAATTTAACAGCATTGCCCATGTGAAAAACTGATCGCGAACCCAGTGTGGCCATGTCGTAGGGCGTGGAATCTGTATCCGGGTTAACGACCCGAATATTTTCGGATTTTAGGTGCAGCACTTCAGCTACGATTTGTGCCATTGCGGTGTCTGAGCCTTGTCCCATATCAACTGAACTCATGCTGAGAATACAACTACCGTCAGCGTTGATGGTTACGAGTGCAGTAGAGGTTGTAGGTGCAACAGAGGCTTTAAACCCAATTGCAATACCTCGACCAGACTTTATGCTGCCGTTCCTCTTAGGGTGTGTCGAAGACCAATTCATGCGAGTTGCTAAGCGTTCGAGAACAAGGTCGAGAGCGGCATCCTTCATGATGGTGCCTGTCGCTTGGGGACGTCCATTTTTTAATAGATTAATGCGGCGAATCTCTAGGGGGTCAATAGATAACTCATGTGCAATGATGTCGATTTGCCGCTCATAAGCCCAAACGAGTTGAGGTATGCCAAAGCCTCTGAGCGCACCAGAGGGAGGACGGTTGGTGTAAAGGGCATAGGACTCAATTTCAACGTTTTCAATATCGTATGGACCTGCCGCCGTAAAGCCAGATTTTTGCGTAACTCTTGGACCAATATCTGCATAGGCCCCTCCGTTCCACCAAACGTCGCAACGTCTACCAATAATTTTGCCGCTCTTATTCACCGCACTTTTGATTTTGAAGGTGGTGGGGTGCTTGGTAATAGTGTAGAACTGCTCCTCCATAGTTTGTGAAAGTTTGACGGGCTTCCCCGCGATCATGGATAAAGCAGTTACCAAGGCTTCAAGCTTGATATAAAGTTTTGCACCAAAACCTCCCCCTAGATGAGGCACTATTACTCTTACTTGATTCTCACTCCAACCCAGGAGTCTTGCGATTTCCAAACGGACAAAAGAGGGGCTTTGAGTGGCCGAATAAATTGTTACGTGCTGTTCGTTAAGATTGACATCTGCAAGAGAGACCATAGGCTCTAGGGGGGTATGCATTACTTGCTGAGTTTTAAAGGTGTGCTCAAAAACAAAGTCAGCGTCTTTGAATGACTGTTCAACATCACCCCGTTTGAGATGGTAATCAAGTGCAATATTGGTATTTTTTTTGCCCATTAGATGTTTTAAATCAGGAAAGGTTCCGGAGGGACGCAACTCATCATGCACGATTGCTTTGGAGGTCATAGCCTCTAGTTCGTCATAAACAGCCGGCAATTCTTCGTACTCTGCTTCAATAAATTGCGTTGCATACTCCGCGATGTGCGGGTCTGTGGAGAGAACAACCGCGACAGGTTCGCCAACATAGCGTACTTTGTCAATCGCCAAAATGGGTTGATCTAAAAAGGCGGGTCCGTAGTAGGGCTCGGGGATGAATTTCATGATGTCCACTGATATTAAGACGTCGTAGACACCCTCTACTTTTTTGGCTTCAGTCACATCGACTTTGATAATGCGTCCGTGAGCTACGGTTGATCTAAAAACTTTGGCATACAACATCCCTGGTAACTTCAGGTGGTGTGTATATTTGGCTTTTCCTGTAACTTTTGATTTTGCCTCTAAACGTGAAATTTTTCTACCAATTTCACCAAACTGAGACTGTATGCGAGCGTTCATTTAACGGCTCCTTCGTGATTTATGGCTTGTACAAGTGCTCGTTTGAGGTAAACCTTCACAAGCTCTTTCTTGTATTCAGCACTTCCTAATGCATCACCCGAAGGTTCAACGAGTGAGTAAGCTAATTCGCAAGCTGCGTCCAATGTATCGTTTGATGCGTGCTTGCCTTCTAGCAGGTCTTGCACTTGCTTCATCTCTAGCGGAACTTCACCTATAGACCCAAAAACGATGTGTACATCAATGAAATGATTATTGATTATTTTGAGTTTGAGTGCAACACCAAGCGCGGGCCAATCCTCTGCAGAGCGTGTAGTGCATTTTAGATATACACAGCGCGAATTATTTAAATTTGGGATACAGACCGATTCAATGAGCTCATCAGCTTTTAGTGCAGTTTCGTAGTAGCCTTTGTATAAATCAATAACCTCAATGCTGCGACGTCCATTTTTACTGATCGTGATGACGGTTGCCCCTAAAGCAGATAAAAGTGGAGGCAAATCCATATGAGGGTCACCGTGTGCTAGTGCACCGCCAAGACGAGCTATATTGCGCACTCTTACATTAGCCAGCCTTTTCATAGTATCGCTAATAACCGGGGCGTGTGATCTGACAAGTTCGGAATGCTCAATCTCACTTAATGAAGTCATAGAACCAATGATGAGCTCACCGGTTTGGCTTAAACGGATATCTCTTAACTCCTTTATTCCGCGAAGACTGACTAATTTAGAGGGTTGGTAGACGCCGCTTTTCATCATAAGCATTAGCGCAGTACCACCTCCTTGTGGTCGAATCTGTAAGTCGTCTACGTCTAAAGAATCAAGAGCGATTTCGACGCTGGGAGCTTCAAAAAAATCGAATGATTTCATAGCTTATTCCTCTGCTAGGTTAAAGGCTTGCTTTAAGTGTTTTGTGAATTGAAATTCCATTTCTTTAATTTTGGAACGAATAACGGGTTGACCCAGACTACCAAGCTTGCCGGTCAAGGAAACATCTATTTCGTAATCGACTAAGGTTTTGCCGTCTTTTTCGATCAAATTTGCTGAGGATGTTGACACAAGGCGACCTACCATTCCTATGGGAGTTCCCTCAGATTTAGCCACTATTCTAGATGGCTCTACTTTTTCAATAATTTCAACTGAAATTTCAAATTTCAATTTTATATAGGCAACTTTAGTCTCAAGGGTGGCGGAATAAACATTAGGCGATTTTTCTATTAAGTTACTAACCCCTTCAATGCACGAAGCAAAGAATCTCGCATCACTGAGTTTGCTGTAAACATTTGCAGCAGATAGTTTTAGTTCAATTTGCCCAATAACTTTCATGCTCTGATCTTACTTAGTAATAGTACCAAAGCATCACTAACTATTTTGGGACACTCTAGTGGTGTTAAGTGCCGCGCGTTGTCAATTATTTGTAATGTTGATTGAGTAATCGATTGGTGAAGTAACTCTGACATCTCTTTAGGCGTGGCATAGTCCTCTGCCCCAACAATAATGCTAGTTGGCATTTTAAGTAAGCCTAAGGTGCTGCGCAGGTCAAAGTTGCCCATCATTTGGCAAGTATTTGCGAACGCATTAACATCATTTTTTTGGAATATGGATATTGCATTAGCAACGATAGAGGGGTTGTTTTCGCGAAACTCATCCGTGAACCACCTTGTTTTTTGAAAATCAACAAGAGTATTCATGCCCTCTTTGAGAACTTTGTCTGCACGCTCTTTCCATTTTAGGGGTGCATCCGAACCATACCAAGCTGTTGAGTCAATCATGCCCAGCGCAGTCGTCTTTTCAGGATACTTTGCCGCAAAGGCGAGTGAAATGCACCCTCCCATAGAGGCTCCTGCTATTGCACTTTTACTCCATCCAACATGGTTGAGAAGGGCAGCTATATCATCAGCAAATAGTTCAGTGGTGAATTTTCCGCCGCTTGTGGTTGACTCTCCGTGCCCCCTAACATCCAGGGTTAAAACATCAGCGTGATCAATCAGAAACCGGATCACTGGTGACCAAAACTCGCGGTTCATTGCGAGTGAGTGAATAAGGGTGATTCGCTGTCGTGAACTTGAGGTGTCTATCGTGTGTAAAGAGTAGGAGATAGATTCGCCGTTTCTGATAGAGAATCTACTATCTGTTGTTTGGTGTTTTTGTGAGTTCATTTCAAGCATAGACTTTATTAACCTAAAACTGTAACAGTGTTACGTATTCTAAAAAATAGGGGATTTACTTAGTTTTTTCCTAAATCACGTAAAGAATATCTGAATAAAGGGTTTATTTCAGATATTCTTTTAGAGGAAGTTTTTGTAATAAAACCTGCGAATTTCAAGCAAAGGATATTTAGCCTTTACTTTGGAAAAAGAAAGGCATGAGAGCTAAAATTAAATTCAATTTAATATTGAAATATCAAATAAGTAAGAAAAGTAAAAATCCATGACCGAATTCAAAGACCCACTGCATCGTTGGAATTCTCGATTTTCAACCTCCGGTTATTTATTTGGTGAGGAGCCGAATAAATATTTAAAAGAAAACTGTGAGCTATTGTCCAAAGGTCGTGTCCTCTGTATAGCTGACGGGGATGGGCGAAATAGTGTTTGGCTGGCCGAGCAAGGTTTTGATGTAACTGCTTTCGATTTCTCCCCTGTTGCAGTACAAAAGGCAAGGGAGTTAGCTAAAAAAAGAAGTGTAAAGATTGACTTTGTATGCGCTGATTGGAGACAATTCGAATGGAAAGCGTCTTACTTTGACTCAGTTGTTGGTATCTTCTTTCAATTTATAGGTCCACCTGAGCGATTGGAACTTTTCAAACTCATGAAACAAAGTATCAAGGTGGGAGGCTCTATCCTTATTCAAGGTTATGGGCTTGAACAGTTGAAGTACAAAACGGGTGGACCTGATAAATTAGATCATTTATATGACGAAGATTTCTTAAAAGATCAATTTCAAGGCTATAAATTTTTAAATCTTAAAACATACACAGCTCTCTTGAATGAGGGCTCTGCCCATTCCGGCTTGTCAGCCTTGATTGGTTTGACAGTTCAAAAAATAAAAGATTAGTTTTCTGTTTTTGGGCGATATAACTCGGTCAGAAGTTACTAATTTGTTTACCCATTTGGCAGGAAAATTCCAAACGGCTACTTGCAGAAAGTCTTTTACAGTTCCTATTTTATGCTTCTCGGGTTTACCATAGTAAGTATCATAGCTTCTTCGTTAGAAAATGAAAAAATTCTTCAACTTTATTCATTAATGCTTCATGCGTGTATGAATATCGAAATAGCCTTACTCAAATATTACCTAAAGTTTAAAATGTATACAAAATTTTCTAGATTTTCTTTTTTACTACTAGTTACATTTTTATATTCAGTTGCTTGGGGTCAAAACGCCTTACCTGATATCCCAAACATTGAAAAGACAATTGGTAATGCGACACTGGCAAACAAGCCCTTGTCTTTTTGTAGTGCAAATGAAGTAAGTGCTTTTAACAGCTATCTGAGCCCTTCATCCTTATTTATCGGTTGGGAGATTGAGGGTCCTCCCAGTGGTATTGGAAAAGTTGTTGCAATATCTGACTTAATGGGTAGCAACTGTAAAGCTGTTCAGCCATTACCTCCTGGTGGGGTCATGAACATGAAAACCCGCACGCCATATGCGATTGTAGATAACGCCCCGGATTGGTCAAAAGGGTTTACTGCGCTTGTGATAACCCGAAAAAATGCATCTTTTACAGATGATGCTTATCTTGCAAGACTCAAACGGCACGTTAATTTAGTAACACAACTTTTTTCTACAAATGGTATGGATGGATATTTCGTTTATGCAGGCGAAGATCACGAATGGGCTTATTTGCACTGGACAGATGAAGAAACTGCAAAGAAAGCCTTTTCTACTGAGCAAGGCGCAACGGGACCTAAAGACTCCCGGTCAATTCAAGAGCCATTGCCAAGAAAACCCATTACTGCTGCCGGTTTTAAAGCCCCGCAAACTGTAAAGATGATTAAGCGTGCTTCGCTTTTAGCGAAAAAACCTGATCAAACCAAGGAAGAATTTTTGAAGCATTGGTTAGAGATACATGCGCCAATAGCATACGGTATACCGGGTATCTATAGATACACATGCACAGTTATTACAAAATCTACTTATAGAAAAGATGGACCACTTCCGATGGAAGTTGAAGTCGATGGGATTGCCGAGATGTGGTTTGAGGATCAAGCCTCCTTTGATCTCGCAATTAAGTCCCCAGCATTCGCAGCACTCAGAGCCGATGGCGCAGCATTCATTGGTAAAGAGATAGACTTCATCACTGAGGAAAATGTAATTGTTCCGCGTCGCTGAATAAAACTGTAAAAACCTATAACTTAATTATTCCTGACTAAGCTTACAGACTCGATCTAGTTCTTCTTGGTAATCCAAAATGCAAACATCTATATCAAATGAGACGATCCCAATTATTGATTCACATCATCATATATGGCTTTTAAAAGATATCCCCTGGCTTCAAGGTCCCATGTTGCCAAGAATATTTGGTGATTACACAGCCATGAAGTCCGACTATACAGGGGAGGACTACGTTGATGATATTAGAACGCATGGCGTTGAGAAATCAGTCTATGTCCAAGCAAATTGGGCTACTGATAAAAGTCTAGAAGAAGTGCAGTGGGTACAGTCCGTATCTGATCGTCTTGGTTTCCCGCATGCAATAGTTGGCTACGCAGACATTGCTAGCCCTAAATTACCAAGCCTTTTAGATGCTCAAATGCAGTTTAAAAATTTTCGAGGAATTCGCCAACAACTTCACTGGCACCAAAATTCACAATACAAATTTGCCAGTACGCCTGATTTATTTAAAAATAAAGATTGGAGGAATGGATTTAGAGAAATACAAAATAGAGGACTCACTTTTGAACTTCAAATATTTTCTAACCAAATGGCAGATGGCTACGATTTAGTAAGGGAATTTGATAAGACTCATTTCATTCTTACACATGCTGGAATGCTAGAGAGTTATGAGCCGCAGGATTTAGCCAATTGGCGAGAGGGGATGACTAAACTTGCGACATGTCCAAATCTTTACATTAAATTGTCAGGTTTTGGTACATTTGTACATCAATGTGAAAGACACGTTTGGGAGCCCATTGTGGATGAGGTTATTACTCTCTTTGGTCCTACAAGGTGTATGTTTGGTTCGAATTTTCCAGTTGAAAAATTATGGACTAACTACAGTCAAATGATTTCAGTTATTCGTCAGTGCTTGAGTAAATATTCAGTTGATGTCCAGAAGGCAGTTTTGTATGAAACAGCGGCTCAAGTGTATAAAATCTGAATAAATTCAAATCTAAATTAATAGGACTTTACTATGAAAATTGGAATCGCCGGAACTGGCAAAATGGGCACTGCCATATGCAGTCGTTTGATCTCCTTGGATTATGAGGTACACGTCTGGAATAGAACTCAGGCTAATGCCAACGCTGCCATAGACTTAGGGGCAAAATGGGCTAATAGCCCTCAAGATTTGATCAACTCTGTGGATATTGTCTTAAGTTTATTAGCCAATGAGCAGGCCCTTGACGAAGTCTACTTTGCTAGCAATGGACTATTATCAAAAGCTACCAGTAACAAGACGATTGTTGAGATGAGTACGATTAGTCCAGAAAAGCATTCAACACTAGCTGCTAAAGTCGCTGTAGCGCAAATAGAGTATCTGGAGTGTCCTGTAGGCGGAAGTATTGGACCTGCTAAAGAAGGTAAGCTAATTGGATTTGTTGGCGGACCTCAGGCCACTTTTGAGAATGTAAAACCCCTTTTGGCACAGATGTGCAAAAGAGTTGAGCATATTGGCAACTATGGGAGTGGTTCAACAATGAAGCTTGCCATTAATTTACCCCTTATGGTTTATTGGCAAACCCTTTCTGAGGCGCTAACTCTAATTCAACCTTTGGAACTTGACCCAGCGCGTGTAATTGATATTTTTTCAGACACTTCAGGTGGGCCAAATGTCCTTAAAGCGAGGGGAGCTTTTGTAGCTCAAACCATCAAGGATGGACAGGCAAAATCCGTAAACGTCTCTATGCATACTGTGTTGAAGGACGTTCAAACAATGTTGAATCATGCTCAATCTTTAAATAGGACTCTACCGCTTACTCAAACCGCATTAAATACTTTTAAAGATTCAAGCTCAAAGGGCTTAGAAAATGCCGACTGTTGCGAGCATATTGTTTGGTGGCTAAAAGAGGGCTCTAAAGCTTAATTGCCTTAGAGCCTCGTAAAACATTAAAAAACTTCAATTAGGGTAGCAATATTGAGCTACCCGTTGTGTTTCGTCCTTCAAGGTCGATGTGCGCTTGTGGAGCGTCCCGAAGACTATATTTATGATTGATTTGTAATTTAATTTGACCACTAATTACCATTTGAAATAAATCATTTGCCATAGGCTCTAATAACTTTCTGTCCTGAACATAGGTGGCAATAGTAGGACGGCATACTCTGAGAGAACCTTTTCCTCCAAGAATTGATAAATCAAGGGGCTCTATTGGACCAGAGGACGCTCCGTAGGTTACCAACATACCTCTGGGTGCTAAGCAGTCCATTGACTTCATGAAGGTGTCCTTTCCAACAGAGTCATAAGCTGCTGCTACACCAATTCCATTTGTGATCTCTTTGACGCGTGCTACAAAATCTTCTTTGGTATATAAAATTGTATGTTCACATCCCAAGGATTGGGCAAGCTTTGCTTTTTCTGGTGTTCCAACTGTGCCAATCATGTGCCCACCAAGTGCCTTGATCCATTGAGATGCAATTAAACCTACCCCACCTGCAGCAGCGTGAAATAGGACGGTATCTCCCTTTTTGATGTGATAAACGTCCTTGACTAGGTACTGAACCGTCATACCTTGTAGCATCATGGCAGCACCTTGTTCAAAGCTCAGTTCCTTGGGGAGGTGGACCAATACCTTTGCGGGCATGATACGTGCCTCACTATAGGAACCAGTCGGTCCTCCAGCGTAAGCTACGCGGTCGCCTACTTTGAAAAGAGTGACATCGGGTCCAATTTTTTCAATTATCCCGGCCCCTTCCATGCCAATGCCACCAGGCATGGGTTGTTTATAAATGCCGCTTCTAAAATAAACGTCAATATAGTTCACACCAATGGCATGTTGACGAAGGAGTACCTCGCCAGGTCCTGGTTCACCTAATTCGACTTGCTCCAATTTCATCACATTTGCAGCGCCTGTATCACGAATACGGATCGCGTTGGTAATTAATTTAGACATGGAATCTCCGATTTGTTATATATATAAGGTTTGAGTTAAAAGTAACTATTTACATTGAATTGAATTTAGATAGGCTTTCCAGAGGCATCTAATAACTTAGCTTGTATCAAAGCATTCTTGATTTTTGCAATTTCAGTTTCACTTATCTTCATCAGAGGGGGTCTAACGACCGCACGCGGTAATTTACCGAGCAAAACTAAAGCTTCTTTCATTCGGTTATGCATGTCAACCCAGGGATCTGCATAAAATACTTGCGACATTGGGAATATACGATTATTTAACTCACGTGCTTTTACAAGGTCATTATTATTAACGGCAGTGAAGAGCTGAGACTGCAGGTCTGCAATGACGGACCCACTTCCAGATAAAAGACCATTTGGTCCCAAAACTAAAGAACTGAATAACCAAGCACTATGAGTTGTAAGCACATTTACAACGGGATTTAAACTTTGTAATTCTTTAATGTGACGTTCATGAAGTACTGGGTTTGAGCACCAATCTTTGATAGCCCTAATGCTTGGAACTGCTTCAATTAGTTTATGCAGAGTTGCAAGTGGGTATCCTTGACCGCCAGCTAGTGGATATTGAAAAACGATTAACGGTAGTCCGGATGCATCCTCAATCCGCTTAAAGTGCTCGATTACCATGCCGGGGTGCTGACCTAATGTGAACGGACCAGGCGGAAATACAAGCAAAGCACTGGCCCCACCCTTAGTAGCCATAGCAGCAATTTTTGCTGCCTCTAAGCTACCCTCAGCGTAGATGCCGTGCACAAGTGGGGTGCTATGACCCACCGTCTCCATGGCAACTTCTAACACTCGCTTTTGCTCTTCAAAACTGCAAGATGCAACTTCTGTTGAATGAGCGTTTATCGTGATCGCAGAGACTCCTTTAACTGAGGTTACATCTTTGATATGTGATTTAAAGCTTTCCTCATCAATCGAGAGATCTTCAAAAAATGGAAGGATTACAGCTGGAATTACACCGTGCGGAATATAAGAATGCTTCATGTGTTACTCAATAATACGATTAAAAATTAAATTGTGGAGCGAAAGATTTAAATGCAGTCAGTATAGTCATTTTGCTACATTGATACATTTATACCTCTGCAAGGGTTATTCCTAGTAAGGTTTACAAGGTTAAATATTAACAAAGGGGTTTGAAAGTTGTAATATGTAACACTGTTACGTATTCATAAATATATACGATTTTTGTTGATAATTAAACGACTTTACTGATGAATAACCCTCACCTAAGAATTGCTGCTGATGTTGGCGGCACCTTTACAGATGTAGCTATTTTTGATGAAAAGTCGGGAAAAATCCAATTAGGTAAGTCTCTTACTACACCCAAAAAATTGGTAATGGGTATGCAAGAAGGTGTAACCCGCGCTGGTGAATCCTTTGATAACGCGAATCTTTTCTTACACGGGACCACGGTTGCAATTAACACATTACTTGAGAGAAATGGTGCTAAAACCGCTCTCATAACTACTCAAGGTTTTAGAGATATTTACGAAATTGGGCGTATAAATCGACCTGAGGCATATAACCTGTTTTTTAAAAAGCACAAGCCACTTATCGATCGTTATTTGCGCTTTGAGGTTTCAGAGCGCTTACTGAGTGATGGTAGAGTGTTAAGACCCCTGGTTGAGGATGAGTTAGAAAAAATTGCTGTTGAATTAGAAAATCATAAAATCGAAGCGATTTGCATCCTTTTTTTGCACTCCTACTCAAGCCCAGAGCATGAGCTTCGAGCAAAGGAGTTTTTCAACAAAAGACTTCCTAACGTATTTGTGTCTGCTTCCTCTGAGTTGTCACAAGAATACCGTGAGTTTGAGAGAACTTCAACTGTAGCCGCAAACGCGTACATTGGTCCTCGTGTTAAATCATACCTAACAGGTGTGGTATCTCACTTAAAAGAACAAAAATTTCCTGGACAATTCTTAATCGTTCAATCAACTGGTGGGCTCTACAGCGTTGAGCAAGCGCAACGCGAATGTATTCGTATGATTGAGTCTGGACCCGCAGCAGGTTTGATTGCGACCAAAGAGCTTTGTAAAGCAGTTGGCATAAAAGACGCCATTGCTTTTGATATGGGGGGAACCACGGCAAAGTCTGGAGTGATCATTAACGGTGATGTATTGATGACATCCAACTCAATGATTGGGGGTTATACGGAAGGATTGCCAATTCAAATCCCGATGATCGACATCCAAGAGGTCGGTACTGGGGGAGGAAGTATTGCCAAGATAGGTCCCGCCAATTCACTTCGTGTTGGTCCACAAAGTGCAGGCTCTGAACCTGGCCCAGTTTGCTACGGATTAGGAGGGCAAGAACCAACAGTTACAGATGCCAATTTAATTCTAGGACGTCTGTCTCCAGAGCGGTTTTTGGGTGGAGACATGAAACTCGACCCTGAACTGTGTAGGAAGGTATTTAATGAAAAATTAGCCAAGCCTTTAGGTCTTGGTATCGAACAAGCCGCTGAGGGCGTAATTAAGATTGCTGCTGCCACGATGTCAAATGTGGTTAAACGGGTGACAACTGAAAGAGGTGTTGACGCAAGAGATTTCCCGATGGTTGCTTTTGGTGGTGCTGGTCCTTTACATGCACTCTTGGTCGCAAAAGAGTTAAAAATCAAGGAAGTCATTATTCCCAACGCCCCTGGTCATTTTTCTGCTTATGGAATGTTAGTTGCAAACCTTAGAAGAGATTATGTTCGTACACTTTTCATAAATTTATCAGAATTTGATTTTGACAACGTAGAGCTTCTCTTAAAGGGAATGGAAGATGAGGGTGCGGAGGAAATAAAAAATGCGTCTCCAACCGTTGCAAGTATTTCTATTGCAAGAGGTCTTGATATGCGCTATATTGGACAAGAGCACGCAGTGACTGTTGATATACCATTAGAAGCTTATCAAAACAGAGATTTAAAATTAATTAAATCCGCTTTTGATAAAGTTCATCTACAGCGTTATGGGTATTTCTCGGAAAAAGAAAGCGCGGAAATTGTTAGTGTTCGCACATCGGTTACCGGTCAAATGCCTAAACCATTACTCACTAAACTAGCCGTCCATCAAAGCTCAATACGGCCAAGCATGCGTAGCGCGTATATTGAAGGTAAGGAGCAACTCGTTCCAGTTTATTGGAGACCTGATTTGGGCTCGGGATTTGAAGTGGTTGGTCCAGCATTTATTGAAGAGTACGCATCCACCACTACATTATTTAAAAACGACATTTTGCGCGTAGACGAGGTTGGTAATTTACGTATTGAGGTTGCAAATGACTAAGTTAAAAAATGCCGCAAACTTACCCGATCCGGTAGTTACTGAGATTGTTCGTAATGCAGTTGTTGCAATCACTGAGGAGATGAAATCTAACCTCATGCGAACTGCATACAACATGATTATTTATGAAGCCCTCGATTTTACCGTTGGTCTATTTGATGCGAAGGGTAATACTGTATCCATTGGTATTGGGCTGCCAATGTTCATCAGGGGAATGAGTAATACTGTAAAGCGAATGATTTCAAAGTTTGATGAGCAAGGATTGGATGACGGGGATGTTTTATTAACTAATGATGCGTATATTACAGGTAGCCATCTCAACCATATGACTTTTGTTGTTCCCATTTTTTGGAATGGCGCTGTGGTGGCTTATTCTGCTTGTATGGCACACTGGCAAGATGTAGGTGGAACACTAGATGGAATGACAAGCGATATTTTCTCTGAGGGACTTCAGGTGCCAATGATTAAGGCGTATGTCAAAGGGAAACCAAATCAAGATCTGATTGATATTATTGAGATGAACGTTCGAATCCCAGAGCGTGCTATGGGAGATTTTAGGGCCCAGATCGCAGCCGTAAAAACGGGTGAACGAAGATATCTTGAGTTACTCAAGAAATTTGAATTACAAGCCGTTGACTTGTCAATTCAAGAAATTTTTAAACAAAGTGAAGCTAGTGTCCGAGAGGTAGTTAAAGTTATACCTGATGGGGAATATGCCGCTGAATCATTTATGGATGACGATGGTGTTGAGTTGGGTAAGAAAATCCCAATTCGCGTTAAAATCACTGTACGTGGTGATCAGATGACGATTGATTTGAGTGATGTAAGTAATCAAGTCAGAGGTTTCTATAATTCAGGGGAGGCTGCGGGTATTGCATGTGCACAAGTCGCCTTTAAATGCTTGACTGCAGCAAATGAGTTGCCAATCAACGATGGGTGTTTTAAAGCCTTAGAGGTTATTTTGCCACAAGGTAAAGTTATAAGTGCAACCCGTCCAGCACCAATGCGTTGGTGGATGACGTTTCCAATGACCGTTGTTGACACTGTATTTAAGGCCTTATCAACAGCTATTCCTGAAAAAGTGATTGCGGGACATCACGCTGATTTAGTGATTGCAAGTGTTCATGGTAAGACTCCTGTTGACAATAAATTATTTTTATACTTAGGTGGACTGATTGGAGGCGGCTGGGGTGCTAAGCACAATGAGGACGGTATGAGTGCAACCATTGCGATAAATGATGGTGACACTCACAACGGTCCTTCTGAGCAAGTTGAGGCCAAATATCCTCTCATTATCGAAAAGTATGGATTGAGGGAAGACTCTGGAGGAGCTGGCAGACAAAGGGGTGGACTTGGTACGGAGCAAATCGTTCGTGTGAAGTCAGACATTATGTTTAACTGCCAAATCGAACGCGTTGAATGTAGACCATGGGGTCTTTTTGGAGGATTGTCTGCAATGGGCAATCAAGTAGGTATTTCCAAGGACGGTAAAACACAGATCTACAACACGGGTAAGGTTTTCTCCCAACTCTTATCTAAAGATCATCAATGGATATTGCGCTCCGGCGGTGGGGGCGGATTTGGCTCACCTCTTGAGAGAAAGCTTGAAGATGTTGAACAAGATGTAAAAAATGGTTACATCTCCACTCAAGCGGCCGCCCATTTTTACGGCACGGTAATAGATCCAAGAACTGGTAAAGTTAATTTCAAAGCTTCTGTTGAGTTGAGAAAAGAGATGTTTGATCTAGGGTTGCCAAAGGATGAGCCAATTAAAACTAATAAAGTGGATGAGCAAATTATTGTCCATAAAAAAGCTAATCACAAAGTCAGATTAACAGCTGAAAGCTTATATAGGCAAGCAAACGCAGAAGGATTGATGCGTTGGAGATGTTGTAGTTAAGTATGAAGACAAAGTCAATAACTGAGATTACCAATCAAGCCTCCGGTGTCGTTTCAATGCGCCGAGGCTTGCAATTGATCGAGATCATATCTGAAGGTGATTCAGGTTGGTCTTTATCGGATTTGGCAAGAACTCTTGATGTTAACAAGGTTATTGTTCTCAGACTTTTAAATGAACTTGTTTCTGCGGGTTATATCTATTGCCGCTCTGATAATGGACTTTATGAACTAACGTTTAAGCTCAGTAATTTAGGTCTTAGAAAATTATCTCAAACTCGTTTACTTGATCAATCAAGTGAAATACTTAAGGAGCTAGCAAATGCAACTGGTGAATTAGTTCGCTTAGCAGTTGTCGAGGGAACAAGCAAAATTACTTGGGTACTTGCTCAGGCTGGATCAAAGCGGTCACTGCAAATTGATCCCAATTACAGGTTAGAAATAGGACTTACAACCCATGCTGCAGGAAAAGCCTGGCTGTCAACACTGGATTCGCAAAAGGCATGGTCTTTAATTCATCAACAGGGAATTAAAAAATTTACTGAGTATTCCAAATCAACTAAGAAAGACATTGAAGCGGATTGGAATTTTGTACAAAAAAACGGATATTCAATTAGTTATGAGGAAAATGAAATTGGGGTTGGTGCTATTGCGTCCCCACTTTTGATAACGGATACTGCAATGGTAAAAAGGTGTGTTGGAGTTGTGAGTGTGGGAGCGCCTGTTTACAGAACTAGCAAAAGGGAATTGCAAGCTTTAGCGCCGCTTTTAATGGAGAAAACTGACGCTCTTGCAAAAATATGGCCAATTCGTAATTTAGAGTGAAAGTGGTAATCTTGATTTAAAAAAAGCTATCAGCTTTTTTGATGAACCAAGACATTTCTGATAAAACAAACTTTAATGGAGACATATATGAAAAATTTATTTAAAAAATCAATTATTCAATCACTATTGATTTCTACCTTTGCATTTACCTGTCTCGGTACTAACGCACAGAATGCGGTAGGAGAACCTATAAAAATTGGTTTCTCAACCGAGTTGACTGGTCCTTGGACGTTTTTTGGAACAAGTTGTGCGGCTGGGCTTAAGTTTGCTGTTGATGAGATTAACAGTAAGGGAGGTGTACTCAAACGCCCCCTTGAATTTATTGTTCAAGACAATCAAACCAATCCTACACAAGCCCTTGCATCTGTTCGGAATTTCGATGTTAACGATAAAGTTCTTGCAATCAGTGGAACTACAAACTCTGACGTATCACTGGCAATGTATGGCTACGCTGAGCAAAACAAAGTTCCATTCTTAGTTCCTGTTGCTGCTTTTCCTCAATTGACGAAGCCTGGGACGAAGTATACATTTCGAATCGAGCCCGATGCCGTCGGGTGGGGCTATTCGATGGCCAAATTTATAGAGCAAAGAAAACCTGGAGCTACCGTTGCTCTGATGTATTCGGACGCTGCCTTAATGAGAGCAATTTTTGCTGGGTTTAAATATCAAGCAGAAAAATCAAAACTTAAAGTCGTCACTGACATCATTTTTCCTCAGGGATCAAGTGACGCTACCGTGCAAGCTGCGCAGGTCAAGGCGGCTAATCCCGATTTTGTGATTATCAGCGGAGCCGGTGCATTTGATGCAGTGCTCAATAACCAGATCTTAGATTTAGGTATCAAACCAGAGCAAATTGTTCACCCGTTTGGTATTACAACCCAGGTCTTTAATTGGGGTTCAAGGAGTGTGGGCTCAATTTACGGAACCTTCTTTGACCAGGGTATCGATAATCTTCCAAAAGAAGGTCGCGATTTCATAGCTAAATATGATTCTGCGAACAATAGACCACCTTCTTATGTTGAAAATTATTGCTATAACACTCCCTATATCTTTAAATCAGCTATTGAATCCGCCGGCACTGCGGACCGTGAAAAATTAAGGGAAGCCTTTTCTAAAATGAATATCAAAGAGCTCACCAGTGGAACTCCGATTCACTTTGATGCAAATGGTGCAAGAAAAGAGTACATGTACTTTATGCAAATTGCTTCTGTAGAAGGCAAACGCAACTACAAATCTAAACAACTTTACTATATTGAATGGAACCCTGAGGTCATTCCAGTTTACGACTTGGTTAAATAAACTTTTTTTAAAGCTTTATATTTTGGACTCCCTCCTGCTTTTAATAGCTTCAACCGTTTCGACTGGTCTGCTACTTGGTGCAATATTTGCATTAGTAGCAGCAGGGGTGACGATTGTTTATGGTTGTATATGGTTACCCAATGCCAGTAATGGACAATTCTTTTTGCTTTCTGCATTAGTGGCATGGGGGTTAACTTCTAGTTACGGCTTAAATAGTTTCACGGCTTGTCTGATTGTTTTATTAGCTGGAGTAGTCCTATCCCTAATTTTTGAAAAGCTACTGTTTCGCAGGCTTTACGGTGTTCCAGATCGCAACATATCATATTTTGTGATTACTCTGGGGTTGACTCAAATTATGTCAGGGCTTTTCTCAATGACGTTTGGAAAATGGAGTGATCAATTCTCACTGCCCCCTCTGATCCCAGGCGTCACAATGATTGGACCTTTTCCAATGACCAACAACAGAATCTTAGTTCTTGTCATTGCTTATTTAAGTCTTGCACTCCTTTTCGTTTTACTAAGGTATCATCCGTTGGGTCGAGCGGTCCGTGCTGTATTTCAAAATAGAGAAGCTGCGCTTTTGCGTGGTGTTAACGTTCATTCCATCTATAAAATTTCATTTGTACTTGGTTCTACTATTATTTATTTGGGGGGATTGTTATACGCCTTAGCCTATAGTTTTGACTTGACAGTCGCTTGGACGATGTCAATCACCGCATTTGCAATCATGATTGTAGGAGGACCGGGTTCCGTTATTGGTGCTTTGGTTATAGGTTTGGTATTTGGATTTACTCAAGCAATTGTTAGCAACTTCACCAGTCCAACTGTTGCGACGTTTTCATATTTGATCGCTATGCTTTTGATACTCCTGGTTAAACCAAACGGATTATTTCTCAAATGAAGATCAAATCGCAATACTGGCTGTTGATTCTTGTACTTCTATTGTTACCTTTTCTTGCAAAAGATAATCGTTTTCTTGGATTTATTTTAGGTATAACTTACTTAAATGTTTTTTGGGCAAGTGGGATGAACATTCTTTACGGATTTGTTGGTCTAATGCCTTTGATGTTTGCGGCGATATCTGGTATTGCTGCTTATGCACTCCTTTACTTCATCGCAGAGTGGCATATTAGTTTTTGGTTTGCCTTACCGATAGCCACGTTATTTGCAGCATTTGTTGGAGTTTTATTGGGACTGCCATCTCTAAGACTAAAAGGTTTTTACTTCACCCTTTGTTCACTCATTATTCAAAGTACTCTTACTTTGGCATTTATATTTTTTCCAAAATTCACAAACGGGGATACTGGAATAAATCAAATTAGTCCTCCGCTTTGGATGAATGAGCCAATAAAGGGCTACGTCTTTGAAGTTATATTAGCGATCTTAGCAGTGCTAGGAATTGGATTTTCATTCCTTATTTATCATTCAAAATTGGGACAGAGATTTATCGCCATCAAGGAAGATGATGTACTGGCTGAATCTTTAGGCGTTAATGTAGTGATCAACCGTGTTATTGCCTTTTTTATTGTTTCAATTTACGCTGCCATTGGAGGCTGCTTTTACGCAACTTATATTGGATTTATATCGCCAAGATCTTTTGATGTTTTATCTTCACTTAACATTTGGTTGTTTGTTGCATTTGGAGGTAAAGCAACTATTGCTGGTCCTGTGATTGGAGCACTTTTATTGGCGCCACTGCCATTTTTATTGCAGAGCTTAGAGGCTTATAAAGATATCCTCTCTGGTATTTTGATTATTCTTATTACCCTATTGATGCCAGGTGGCATTTATGGAACTTACCTTGCATGGGTTAATTCAAAAAAATGAACAATCCCACCTCTCAACTCCTTTTAAATGTTAAAGATCTTACGATTCGCTTCGGTGGTCTGTATGCGCTTAACAAAATTAATTTTCAAATGAACTCTCATGAGTCCTTGGGTATGATTGGTCCAAACGGATCGGGTAAATCAACTTTTGTTAATGTTCTAACAGGACATTTCACTCCTCTAAGTGGGGAAATGTTTTTTGCTAATCAAACCATGCTAGGCCAAAGTTCTCATAAATTAGTTGAAATGGGGTTATGCAGAACCTACCAAGCTGTTCGTGTATTTGGAAATCTAACTGTCCAAAGAAATATTGACATTTCTTCATTATTGCTCCAAGACGCAGGAATCAGCAAAGATCAATATGAGCTCTATTTAGATTGGTTAAATTTGAAGCCAGTTTTGAACAAACTAGCAAAAGATATCACTCTCTTTGAGCAAAGAAAATTAGAGCTAATGATGAGGCTTACTTTAAAACCTAAGCTTTTAATGTTGGACGAGCCTGTTGGTGGTTTAGCCACTTCAGAGGTAAATGAGATGATCCAACTTCTTAGAGAGCTGAAACAATACACCTCAATTTTTGTAATTGAACACACCATGCGCGTTATCAAAGAGTTAGCCGATAGGGTTGTTGTATTGATTGCCGGTGAGAAGATCGCGGATGGACCACCTGCGGAAATCTTAATGAATCAACGCGTCATTAACGAGTACCTAGGCTCTGCGCATGCTTGAAATAAATGACTTAACTATTCGCTACGGCAATTTTCTTGCTGTCAGTCATGTTTCTTTATCCATTCAAAAGGGTAACATCATTGCTCTGATTGGGCCTAATGGTGCGGGTAAAAGCTCTATTGTGAGAGCAATTGGAGGTCTTAATAGTTTTGACTCTGGGGAGATATTGTTTCTTAACGAAAATTTACTAGAAACTGAACCTTGTGAACGCATTGGAAAAGGGTTGTCCATTGTGCCCGAGGGTAGAGGTCTTTTTCCGAGGATGTCTGTTGAGGAAAATTTATTAATGGGGGCCTACTCTTTACAAAATAAAGGACAACTTGATGCACTCCTTAATCGTAATTTTGAGCTTTTCCCAATATTAAAAGAGAGAAGGCAACAACTCGCAGGTACTATGTCGGGAGGGCAACAACAAATGGTTGCGATTGCAGTTGGATTAATGTCAGATCCGAAGTTGTGTATTTTTGATGAGCCTTCGTTAGGTCTTGCCCCAATCGTAATTGAGCAAATTGGTGATGCTCTTATGTCACTAAAGAAACAAGAGCTCACGGTGTTTCTTGTAGAACAAAATGCGAGCCTGACAACTAAAGTAGCCGATCAAATTTATGTTCTATCAGCTGGCGAAGTTAAATACCATGATACTCCAGCGAATTTAATGAACAACCCTGAGGTTTTAGAAACTTTTTTAAGTGCCTAAAATAGTCTGCAGCTTGGCTATATGTTGAGTGGAGTCCGAGATTGTCTATTTAGACCCCTGAAATAAATCGTCTAGTAAGTCCCGTAAATACTGGATTGCTTCTAAAATTAGATCACTCAAATTAAATAGCAGTGTTCTTAAGTATCATGAAAAAAATATCATCCCACAAAAGTGACTCTACTTTAAACCCTATTAAGCTCAAATATTCATTAAAGAGAAACTCAAAACCGAAGATCTCTCCAGAGTTTTCAAAGATAGGAATTATTGGCTTAGGAATCATGGGCGGTATCATGGCAGAAACCTTAATTCAAAGTGGCTACGAGGTGATGGGTTATGACGTAAATTCCTTAGCCATGAAACGCCTTCAGCAAGCCGGTGGCGCCGCAGCCTCGTCTGTCACAGAGTTAAGTGCTGATTGCTCTATTGTGATTGTGTCTTTGGCAACCTCCAAAGCTTTGAATGATGTCGTAACCGAACTAACAACATCAATAAAAAGCACTAAGAAGTCTTGTCTTGTACTTGAAACAAGTACGCTCCCATTAGAGGATAAAGAAGCTGCACACGCTTTGCTAAGTAAAGTAGGTGCAGTTGTCATGGATTGCCCAATCAGTGGTACTGCAGCCAGAATGAAAGACCGCGCTTGGACGATTTATATTAGCGGACCTAAAAAGCAACTCTCAATGGTTCAGTCTATTTTTAGATCATTTACGGATAATGTACCGTATGTGGGGGAGTACGGTTGTGGTACAAAAATGAAATATGCAGCGAATCATCTGGTTGCAATTTATAACGTTGCTTATGCAGAGGTTGTCACTTTTGCAAGAAAAATGAATTTAGATCCTGCAGAAGTACTTAAACTCTTCGGTAACTCTCCAGTTTTAGGAACTGGCGTGATGAGACTGCGTATGCCGTTCATGATTGAGCGCAACTATTCACCACCGACTATGAAAATCGAGGTTTGGCAAAAAGATATGCAGGTCATTGGTGACATGGCAAAGTCTGTTAATTGTCCACTTCCTCTTTTTACAGCGTGCGCGCCCATTTACACATCTGCTATGAGTCAAGGGCTGGCTTTGCAAGATACCGCCTCCACAGCTGAGGTCTTGGGTTCAATGGCTGGAATTAAGGTCAAGAAAAAGAAATAAAACTTAAGAAATTCTGTTCCGCTTCAAACTTCACAAAGAAAACGGATTTAAATGAATGTTCAGTCTGCTTTAATATTTGCTGACTTCACAACTGCACCCCATTTAATGATTTCTTTTTTTACATAAAGACTAAATTCCTCGGCAGTATCACCTACAGGCAAAGCTCCTTCACGGTTTAACCTGTCACCAACATCCTTTAATTTTAGAACATCAACGAACTCTTTGTTTATTTTATGCACAAGTTCTTTTGGCATATTCGGTGGACCAAATAATCCTACCCAAGAGTAAGCTTCAAAGCCTGGAACTCCACTTTCTGATACGGTTGGAATCTCGGGGAGGGTAGAGATCCGTTTTGGATTTCCAATGGCTAATGCATTCAATTGTCCAGAATGCACGTACGGCAAAACAGGTGGGATACTGCTAAAGAGCATTTGCACTTGGCCTGATAATAAATCTGCCATTGCAGGTCCTTGCCCCTTATACGGAACATGGACCAATTTCACATCGGCCATAGCGTTAAAAAGCTCACCTGCCAGATGAGCTGAATTACCCGAGCCAGGTGAGCAAAAATAAAGTTGATCCGGCTTCGTTTTGGCTAGCGCTATCAGCTCTTTAATATTTTTGACCGGTAGACTTGGATGTGTGACGAGTAAAAGGGGTAAGCTGACCAAGTTAGTGATAGATGTGAGATCTTTAACGGGATCATAGGATAACCGCTCATACAGACTTGGGTTGACTGCAATTGGACCAGCAGAGGCCACTGCAAGCGTATAGCCATCAGGAGCTGAGGCAATGAGTGCTTGAATTCCAACGATACCGTTAGCACCGGCCTTGTTGTCAACAACGATTGGTTGCCCCAAACGTTCTGATAATTTTTGTGCAATAACACGGGCTACAACGTCATTACCACCACCGGCTGGAAACGGCACAATCAAACGGATCGGCTTTGAGGGATAAGAGGCGAGGGATGGGGCTTGTGCGTAGTTAGTTCTAGCGACACAAATGAGTACTAGGCATAACGCAATACGACTAAATTTAATGATGGTAGCCCAGCTAGGCAATGGTATTGATTTACGCAAAAGACTAGTGAAAATTAATTTTATACATAAAAATTTATCACCCCCAAAACGATATGAAAATCTATTAAACCCATAATGCAGTAATACGCCATTCCAACCACTTAAATTGATCATAAACTCTATTTCTCAAAAAATAAAATATCAAAGGTACAAGATATCCGTGAAATTTTCGCATAGGTGAATGATCAAAGCGCCATAGTATCTATAAAGCCCAAAAAACTGTAGACCTCAACCATGTACAGGTATTCACTAAATAGCAATCAATTTACCCAGATACATGCGAGTAAGTATGCTTTTTTTACTAGTTGAATTGATGATGGTTTACCCTAAAAAACATAAGCTAACTACCAATAACTCAGTAATGTAAATATTATGTTAAATAAAAACATCAACATTCAAGACATCACTTGTGTGATCCTCTCAGGTGGTCGAGCTACTCGCATGAAAGGCTTGGACAAAGGCCTACAACTTTTTAAGGGATTGCCACTTGTTGAGC
>Ga0164297_10001407_pt1 | contig 25613 bp, 20 predicted proteins | sample GEODES058metaG_FD_113539 | JGI IMG/M metagenome (GOLD analysis project Ga0164297, IMG submission 113539) | Dystrophic lake water microbial communities from Trout Bog Lake, Wisconsin, USA - GEODES058 metaG | ecosystem: Environmental > Aquatic > Freshwater > Lake | place: USA: Trout Bog Lake... | reverse complement strand
ATCGGTTATTTGGCGGTAGAGGATACGCTTGCACTCCGATCAACGATGACTTCGTTAAGCTAGAAAAGAACTTTCCTAAGAGCTGAATGGCACGCCTTTGATTTGAAGCCATTTTGTAACCTGGGATTTACGATCAACCGTGTCGAGCGCAACGGTCAACTTCGTTATCTCTTGGCGTTTAAATGTTAGAACGGAGAATGACATCGCTCCAGATTGCTCAGACTCGAAAGTAACTTGATCAATCTCGGCCCAAGGAACAAATCGGATGGATGCGCCCACACCGACGGTATTCAGATTCACACCCTTTTCAGATAGGATCACTGTAGATACGGCAATCATTCCCACGAGTCGAGGCAGTATCCGCGCAATGAAGAACGAGAAAAAGATTGCGAAGGGAGTATATATCGCCCACGATGGAGGATGAGAAGTAGAGTCCTGATTGAGGCCAACGATAACTCTAAGCCCCATGAGGATCACATAGATTGAAAGCGTGGTCCGAAGGGTTTCCTTCGGACTTATCTTCTCTTTTTGGCGAAATTTGTGTTGGCCGTATCCTTTGGGTTCGATCCAAGTGAGTTGTTCTATCACCATGAGTTGCTACAACACTCATATTAGCCGTACAAGGATTCCCGGAAGGCTAATTGTCCACGGTTTCGTGACCAAGCAAGTGTCGAATTGAATAGACCTGCCCAGTGTGATAGGCAACATGAAAGACTTGGTATTCCAAGGTGAATCCCCATGTCCAATCAACTCGGTTAGGATTCGACTCCTCTGAGTCGTGTGGGTTTGATTGAAAGGCAGATCGACAGGCATCGTGAATCCGCTTGACTTCATCATAAACGGCCTCAGAGCCCAACTCCAATTGAAACGGCTCTTGAATGTTGGACGAATAATAGCGGGCTGCGTGGATGGTTAATTCACTCTGAAATCCCTCGCCAAAGAATGATTTTGCTTCCCAGTAAGCGATGTGAGCTGCAATCTCACCGATGCTCAAAAGCTTGGGGTGGGGACGCTTCCAGAGATCTCCGTCTGGTAATCCTTTGAAACCTTCTCCCAATTCCCAAATAGAGGTATCGAGTGCCTTGATGAGCAGGTCCAATTTTGCCATTCAGCGATTCTGGCATAGCGATTGTTAAGAGACGACCAAATCTTTACAGTCTGCTAGCCATTTCGTTGATCCAGATCGGAACGTACGGTGAGGTACATCCTTTGGAGACCGGATAATCTTTATACAGTCCAATTTTCTCTCCAATCGCTAGCGCACGTGCCCTGTGTTCTGGGAACTTGATTCCAATTTCTCCCAAGCAGAAGTTCATCGTCCATTGAGCCGCTTCAGGAGCGTTGCCCATTTCCAGTTCTATCCGATCCAGCAACTGGTTCAAATCGAGAGAACTAGGATCTTTGGTGACCTTCTCACCGGTCAAGCTCCAAGCCGATCGCCTTAGCATGGGGTGTGTTTTCTCCATCCAAAGCAATCGCAACGACTCTTTGTCCGGGTGCTGCTTGACAACGTTGGAGTTCAACCAATCGGCGAGCCACGTATAAACAACCGACTGGACCATTTCTTCTAGCTTGGACGGCTCGATCAATTTTGGCTTGACAATGAGCGTGGCAAGGAGCTGAGCGTCCATGTTCCCCGTCTCCCAAAGACCCATTCCCAGTTCGTGATCCGACTTTATCGTTTTGGCAATGGCCCGGATATCGCCCATCTTGGCACCAAATAAGTTCTCCTGAGCTCCATTCTTGATGTGATGAGCTTTCATTTTGGGGTCACTCTTTGTAGCCAAAAGATCAAGAACTTCACTGGTATTCATGGCCCAACATTATGAAGGCAAACTGGCATTTCCATCAGCCATGGTCAAGTAGAACTTGTCTGGCTTTTGATATGATCACCGAACGATGCAAGTGATTTTGTGGGCTGCTCTTACTGCGAATGGCATGTATATGCATGGCGGCAATGGATATCACTGGCCCAATGAAGTCTTTGCGGACTTTAACGAATCTATGGCAAAGTCAGGTAATTGTGTCCTTGGCAGAAAAACCTATGAGGAATATGCCGGTAGTGGGGGTTCCTTTGGAAATGCAGATGTGGTGGTTTTGAATCACGCGGTCCATGTTTCGCCCCAAGTTATCACGGCCCATTCTCCGCAAGAAGCGATCAATATCCTCCATGATTAAAACCATCATTCGATCTTGATTGGCGGTGGGGATTCCGTCTTAAATGCATTTCTGCAAGCTGGTCTGGCTGACGAACTCATTCTAAACATAACGCCTGAGTTGGCCCCACTCGGAAGTCAACTTGCCCTTACTTCCCTACCGATACAGTCGATGAAGCTGATCAATAGTCGAGAACTTGGATCTGGCGTTGTCCGATTTCATTTTCAGATTCTTTGATCCGAAACGTTAGCAGTTACAAACTTTCGTTACCCGACCACAAGGTGATACGTCCAAGGGGCATGAGATCACGATTGGTTTCCACTTTGCTCTTTATCGTTCTCACTGCCATTGCCTTCGGGCACCATATCGATCACCCCGTAGCAACTCAACAGGGCGGTGGCGGTGGATTTGGCGGAGGCGGGATGGGTGGAGGTGGAATGCGAGCGAGCGATGTCGAACAACAAGATGTCTTCCCTCTTCGCCAAAACGGTGACGTTACTGATCGCGAAAGATGGGACTCCAAGTCCATGATCTTAACGCCGGGTGACCGAGTCGAATGGAAAGTGAGCGGGAAAAAGGGGCAAACAGTCTTCCTCACGGTGACTAGCACGGTATTCGACCCCGCTCTGGCGATCCTTGATAAGAACGACAAGCAATTGGCGTTCAACGATGACCAGCAAGACGGAGATCAAAGTCCGTATCTGAGCTTCTATTTCCCCGATGATGAGGAATACAAGATCATTGTGAAGAACTATCACTCAACTGCTGGTGGTTCTTTCAAGCTATTTAGCTGGTTTGCACCCACGATCAATCTTGGCAATGGGTCCGTAAGCCAACCTCTCAAAGGCTTACCGCTTGAGTTTCAGGCAGAAGAGCAAATCTACAGGATTCACGCTACAAAGGGAACCATTTATGGCATCGATTCCCCTCAATTCACTTCCCAATTCATGCGTAATTACTCCTACTTCGTACGATTGATTGGTCCCAGTGGACTTGCAAAACAAGACTTCGAAATTCTGCCTTTTCCAGGGCAGCACTTGGTATTTGAAGCCAAAGCTGATGGCGATTACTTCATTGGTTATGCACGCTGGTACGGATCACCTGGCACTGAAGACCGCATTAGCCTGATTACCAATCTTTCGAATACGAAGGTTGTTCCAATCAAACAAGAGTCAACCACCACCCTCAAATTAGAGCCACATGAGTTTGCCTTCTTTCAGTTTCCCGTTGCCAAGAAGGACATTGTTCGAACCAAGGTTACGACCAGTAGTCCATGCTCCCAATTCGTACACCTTCGCCCCAAGGATTCCATGCCGGGCGAAGCCCGCAAGCCAATGAACGACGACGGCTTTCGAGCATTTCCTGCTCTTTTATCAAGTGGCGATGATGTCGTTCGACTCTTTGGTGATAAAGGGGACGTGCGTATCATGGTTCATACCGACAACAAACCATCTGAAGTTCATATCGTTTGCACAAATGTACTTCCGGAGTTGAAAGATGGAGCAAGCGTGTCGGATGTCCAGTTGGGGCAATCTGAATTTCACATTCTTCAAGTCGAAAAGGGAGAAACTTTGACTCTATCCGCAACTGGCACCAAACTTGAACCAGATCTCACCATGATCTCGTCAGAGGGCCAAGCGACAAAGTATCTTGATCGTCTGGCACATCATCCGGTTGCGAAGCTCCACTTTACAGACAAGGAACGATACTTACTTGTCTCGGGTGCTGCCGGAGGTGGTGGTGCAGGTGTCATGTCCATTCGACTTCAGCGCGCTCACGCTAAGTCGATTGTAATGGGACAAGTTATCAAGGGTGACCCATCTGATCAAGTCATGAATAACTTCTCCATACCGCTTCTAAAGGATCAGTATTATCAAGTCCTGATTCAGGGGCCAAGTTTCGAGGTTGAGATTAATGATGGTGACGGCAAAGAACTTCAAATCGAAGCAAATGGAACGTTAAGAGGGGTTCGCTTCATCTACTTTAAGCCTTCGGTAGGGGGAGCTTGCCGAATACGCTTGCCTGAAATTGGGCCAGATACCGTGTTCAAGATCATTCCCGTCACTCCCCCAACCGTTGGTTAGTCTCAGATGGGTCCGGGCAAGAAACATTTCAATTTCTAATTTGATAAGAGAAGCTATCAGCACTTTCAAACTTGCCCGGACTTGTTTCCGCCTTGAAGATGATCGTCACCTTTGGACCGTTGACGTCAACCACGCAATATCCGAGGGTCTTTTCAACGTGCCCCAGTCGGTTTAGCTTCCAGTCACCATCTTGGGCGTTGAGTTGCTTACCTTTCACAAAAGGGGCTCCGGCGGTTCCAACGACGAACTGGTGAATGGATTGATCTTCAGTCCAGCCCGACAGGCTAGCGGAGACGTGATCATACAAGTGATCGTGACCAAAGAATACAGCTCTCGCGCCGGCTTTTGAAAGTGACTTGATAAACGCATCTCGAGCATCTGGAGCTGTAAACATGCCGTCCGTATGATTCCCAGAGAAGAACGCCATTTTGTGGGCAAAGGCAAACACATGAGGAGGGTGAGGAGCATTGAGCGTCTTATCCAACCACTCCTGATTGATTGCAAGCTTGCTAGTTTGGAACTGGTCAAGCGAGAGGAAAAGCACGTTCTTATATTGAAAGGCGTACGTCATCTGCTCTTCACCTTTTGGGCTGGATCCGGGACTCTGATGACTTCCTGAGAAAACATCTAGCCATACTTTGCTGGCGTTCGGACAATGCATTTCATGATTTCCTCGGGCGGCAAGAACCTTGATGCCAGCATCATAGATTGGTTGCATTACCGAAAGCCATGTTTTGAATTGGCTGGCTTCTTCCTCGTCTGTTTCACCACCACCAACAAGATCTCCGTTGAACAATAGGGCGTCTGGTTGCTCGCCAATAATCGCTGGCACAAGTCGCTTCATCGCTCCAACGTTGACACCATTTTCATCCAGACCTGGGCGGGGAGCATGGGTATCCCATCGATCATCACCCGTAACAATGAATCTCACGTGATCCTCAAAATGTGGGCGCAGAATCGCTGAAAGAAAGAGGATTGACGTGAATACCATGTCTAGATTGATACACCCCTTGTGTTAAGGGAGCCTTACCCTTTGAAAATTGTAGTCGCAAGGGACTTGGTTCGATCAACCAAAGCATGATGCGATTCATCATGCTTAGTGTCCGTGCAGAACCATTCCAACCATGATCCGGTGACCTTCGGGAGTTCTTAGCCCGAATTCGCGCATGCCCCACGGCTTATTCGCCAGGACCATGCAAACGTCTGCTCCTGTCTGACGAGCCTGCGCATGGAGCGAGTCAACCTCGTCAACCAACAAGTAAGCAAAGTAATTGTGATCGCCTAGGTCAATTGCGGGTACGGCATCTTTACATTCCCCAAGCATGATCATGCAGTTATCCCGCTTCACGAAAATCCAACCAGGAGGTTCTCTATGGATGCTGAACCCGAGCGTGTCGACGAACCATTGAGCGCAAACATGAAGATCATGCACGGCCAAGACATAGTGATTAGCGACGATTTGGGACATGTCGGCATTGTACAGCCAATGTCGTAAGATGAGCTTATGGCGATTGCGGTTCCAAACGTGCCTGGCGATGATCTCTCTGCCATGCGGCACTTCTATGTTGATCTCCTTGGATTCAACGTTTTGTTTGAGGCTACGGAAGATGGAGCCCGTGGATTGATGGGCTTAGAGCTAGTTGGAATGAGGCTCCATATCGACTGCCCTATGGAGGGCCATGGTCGCCAAATTTGCGTTTCATTGGAAGTTGAAGACGTGGATGCCTGGTATCAACGATGGTCGCCAGCTATACCAAATCTTCCAGCTCCGATCAATCAAGATTGGGGTTCACGAACCTTTGGATTTCAAGATCCCGCTGACAATACTATCTATGTTTTGGGACCGATTAGTTGAGCTTCAAGCTCTCTGACAAGCTACGAATACCCAGTGAGTAACATATAGGCCGTGTCAAGTTCGTTTGCAATCATCGGCGGCCATGTTGTCAGCCCCATCGCGACCTATCGCAGTGATTTAGTCATCCAAGACGGAAAGATAACCTGGATAGGTGACCTCAATCGAAAGCCAACGGGCAACGATATTGATGCATCCGGACTACACATCTTCCCTGGCGCCATCGACACTCAGGTCCACTTTCGAGAACCGGGATTGGAATGGAAGGAAGATTTGACTTCCGGAACTCGGGCAGCAATTGCGGGTGGCGTGACGACCATCTTTGAGATGCCAAATACCAATCCAACCACCACGACCAAAGAAGCCTTGGAAGACAAACTTGCTCGTGCGGCTGCTCGATGCTGGTGCGATTACGGCTTTTTCTTTGGGGCATCGACCGATAATCTTGGCTATCTTGCTGAAGCGGAGAACCTCCCAGGGACTCCAGGGATCAAGCTGTTCGCAGGATCATCCACCGGTACTCTCCTTGTCGAAAATGAATCCGACATTCGACAGGTGTTTCAAAATGGTCGTCGACCTGTTGCAATCCATTCGGAATTTGAGCCACGCCTAAGGGAAAGAAAGGCAAACATCACTCCAAACGGAGTTCAAGATCACCCCAAAATCCGGGATGCTGAAGCAGCTCGACTTTGCACAGAGATGTTGATTCGACTGAGTGAGGAAACTGGGAGGCACATCCACGTTCTTCACATTTCAACGGCTGAGGAAGTTGAACTCATTCGTGAAGCTAAGAGGAGAGGCGTGAAGATTACGTGCGAAATAACCCCTCAGCACTTAACTTTTTCGGCAGACGATTATGCGCTGCTGGGCACCAAACTTCAACAGAACCCTCCCATCCGAGCAAAAGAGCACCGGGCAGCGTTGTGGCCGGCATTACTGGAAGGGATGTTTGATGTATTCGGTAGCGATCACGCTCCTCATACTTTGGAAGAAAAAGCCAAGCCTTATCCCGACTCACCCAGTGGAATGCCTGGAGTACAAACCATTTTCCCATTACTGCTGGATTACGCACTCAAAGGTCAATTCTCGTTACATGCCTTGGTTCGAATGATGAGTGAAACGCCGGCCAAATTGTATGGACTTAGGAACAAAGGTGTCATCGCACCTGGCTACGATGCAGATCTATGCTTGGTTGATCTGTCAGCTTCTTGGATGATCCAAACAGCTGATCTTCACTCTAAATGTGGTTGGTCACCTTTTGAAGGAAGAGAACTCAAGGGTCGCATTCAGAACGTTTTTGTACGAGGCATCCAAGCAGATTTGGCACCTATCGGACAGCCTGCCGAATACACGTGGAAATAGCCGTTTCCACTGAAACGTGATGGGCCAGCAAAGGTCATGAATCCGAAATCATACGGACCAACAGGATTCATTCTCGGGAAACTTCGATCAAACGACAGCTTGGCTAACGAGAATCCTAACAATATTCGTTTCAGGAATTACCCTCATTGCTATCCCTGAAACGAATACTAGTGAACGGCTCGCTAGGCTCCCTTAAGTTGAGAGATACTGGTTTCCCCCAATACTTCGAAGAGCCTACAATACACCTCGTGACCACGCCAATAACTATCCAATCTCATGAACTCATTGGGACTGTGGGCTCGTTCATCATCCAATCCAAAGCCAACCGGAATGGTATAAGCACCAAGCTGGCTTAAGAACATATCTGTGATCGGCAAAGACCCGCCAATTCGAACGAAGTACGGGGTTGCGCCATAAACATCTTCTAACACCTGAGCGACAATCAACGCACCAGGTTGATCGATAGGCACCTGATAGGCATTCGCCGTCGCATTGTGCCGTACTATTTCCAGGCTAGCACCGATCGGACAATGTGCTTCCAGATGTTGTTCAATACAATCCAGAACTCGCATAGGATTTTGATTGAGCACCAAGCGGCACGTGATCTTGGCGTGAGCCTCGGCAGGAATAACGGTTTTGACCCCTTCCCCACAGAATCCACCCCACATTCCATTGATCTCAAGAGTTGGTCTTGCCCAGACTCTCTCATAAGGGGTGTAGCCCTCTTCCCCTACCAAACTCGTGATTCCCAATGGCTTGCAGTACGAATTCTTGTCGAACGGCACAGCACCAAACCGCTCCCTTTCACTTTCAGTTAGAGGTACGACATCGTCGTAAAAACCCTTAACAAGTATGTTTCCCTGTTTATCATGGAGGCTTCCCAGTAATTCAGCAAGCGCATGATTGGCATTGGGCACTATTCCACCATACAGCCCCGAGTGCAGATCCATATCTGCTGTTTTCAGATTGATCTGAAGACCTGCCAACCCTTTAGTTCCCATCCACATCACCGGTTGCTCTTCAGACCACTGCAAGCTATCTGGGGTCAGGATCAAATCACAAGAAAACATCTCTCGATGGGATTCGATTAGTGGTCCAAGGTCTCTACTTCCGATTTCTTCTTGTCCTTCAAACAGAAACTTGACATTAACAGGAAACTGACCACCAGACTTGAGAATCGCCTCAAAAGCATGGATCGTGACTAAAAGGTTCCCCTTCATATCCGTGGCCCCGCGAGCATAAATTCGGCCGTTCTCGACTCTAGGCTCGAAGGGGCCCGATTCCCAAAGTGCCAAAGGATCTACAGGCTGAACATCAAAGTGTCCATAGATGAGGATGGTTGGCTTTTCTGGGGCATGTAGCCATTCTCCGTAAACAGCAGAATGCACTCCCGTCGGCAAGATTTTAACATTCTCTACTCCAGCTGTCGTTAGCCGATCAGCAACCCATCGAGCAGCACTCTGAACATCACCTACATGTTCTTCGGCTGTAGAAATGGAAGGAATCTTGAGCAGGTCTACGAACTCTGCCAGGTACTGACTGCGATTACTGTAGAGGGTTGTGGGCCAAGTTGAGACGGACATCAATTCCATTCTATCGGAACTGATCCCGAGTTCGATCTGTGAATATCTGGCACAGTATTCAAATCAATGCCCCATAAATCGTATGGGGCCAAAGCTCTCAGCGTCTGATTAGGAACGAGTCTTTAGAACGCAAGCATTATAGAGCCCACTTCCGCCTGGCGGATGCAGGAGCTTAGTGGCGACCGCCACCACCACCCATACCTGCAACCATCTTGCCGTCCATCGCAATCGTCATCGAAGCCGTCTCGGAGTAGTGAACTTGCCACCCCTTTGGCCCCTTTACCCAATCATTCATGTTTTTGGCATTCAGTTCATAGGTGTGTTGCTTCTTATCTGGCCCAGTCATCGGCCATACCATCTTAGAACTGAAAGTTATGTGGGCAGTATTTCCACTCAATTTGAATGTCTTGATATCTTGAGTCCATTTGACACCGTTCATGAGCTTCATTTGGGATTCAAAATCTCGAATAACTTGCACCCGTGTAACCGTTGTTGCTACTTGAGTCATAGGCGGTCTAGCAGGAATCTTCGACGTGAAATCGTCAGCAAAAATGGATTCAAACGACCTAGAGTCCTTGGCTGCAAATGCCGCGCTCATGCTCTTAAATTTGGCCTCAATCGCTTTCCTTGCTTGAGCTTCAGTGTCACCAAGTACCAAAGAGGAAACTGTCAGGATAGCCAGAACAGCATAGGTTTTCATGGCCCGAAGTCTACCTACGCATAGAATTTCAAGTGATTGAAAATCGAGCAAAGCTTTATGCTAACACTCTCATTTAACTAGACATTAGTCTATACTTTTAGATATGTCCCCTACCGAATCACTTCTCGAATCTTGGGATCGGCAATGCCGAATCGTACTCAGTGCAGCATCACTTGTTGACGAAAGCAATCGCCAAGCCAAGCCCAGTGAAGATGGTTGGGACCTCGCAACCCAACTGGCACACATCCATGAAGTTAGACAATTCTGGCTAACAAAATTGGATGCCGACCGAGCAAAGGCGCTTCCCAACTCGTTCTCGGAACCATGGACGACACCCATTTCAGAACTTTCCCAGATCAAGGATTGCCTAGAGCTCAGTGGTCCAGCAATTCGAAATGCAATGGCAGACCATCTTATGCGAGGCACCCAAGCAATCGGTGGGTACGATCATCCTGTTCTTTTCCTTCAGCATATGATTTGGCATGAAGGGTGGCATATTGGATTGATCTTCTTGGCGTTACGGCTCAATGGTCAGGAGCCATCCGAAGAATGGTCTGAAGAGAATGTTTGGGGACTCTGGCGACGAGAAGAATGGTAAGCAACAATTCCGCGATTCCATCTGCGTTCAATCTGCGTCTTAGCCGGTTATGAGGTTTGGCGGATTTTGCATATTGGTCGCGGTGGTAGGGCTATTCGCCCTGTGGCTGAAAAATTTCTCATCTGACCTTAAAATGCCTGAGACGCGAGATAAGGCAATTGTCGGAACGTGGCGTGCAAAGGATCACGCCAGTAATGTCAAGTTTTCCGAGATTCAGTTTCTCTCTAATGGCACGGCCTATTGTCCTGGCCTGAGCCATATCACGTGGGGCACCATTAACGGAAAGCTACACCTTATTTGTCGTGCGTCTGGCTCAGACTGGATGAACGGCGTTTATCGCTACGCGGTCGACAAAAACCACCGGAGGATAAAGTTTGAAAAACCACCCCTGGACATCATTCCAATGACCCTAGTGCGCCGATGAACCCCAACCATTCACGATAATTGATTCCTTATCGCCTCCAACGACCTGGTAACGCTTTCCAACATATTGAGGATCTATTCGGTTGGAAGTAATAACTGCGTTTTGGCAGTCGATTAGGGTCAGTCCCGGGCTCTTGGGATGCATTGGGGGCAGACTTTGGGTCTGCTGAATCGTGTTGTGGTGGAAAGTAAGGCCGTCCACGGATTTTGCCCAAAGCACCGGTGCATCAAAGACTTTGAACCGATTGCCCTCGATATGAATACTGCTGTGAAATGCTTTACCCCCAGACTTCGGAATTTCTGGATGAATGCTAATGACTGCATCTCCAAATTGATAGGGGCTGGAATTGCAATTCACAAAGTCATTGTTGCGAATGGTCAGATCATGTACCGCACCAGACTCGAACCAATAGTTCGCATCTCCGGGAACGAGAATTGCTGCTCCACTTGAACGAAAAACGTTATGCTCGATAAGCACCGTTTTGGGAGTACTGACCAGCAAGCCCCTGGCTCGAACACAGCCAAAAACCGTGTTCCGAATTGTGGCCGAAGGTGTCCAACTCAGGTTCTCCAGAGAGTCGCCATCATGCAATCTTGGATCGATTGGATCGACAAAATGCAATTCAAAATCTTCGTCTGATAGGATCTTCTTCGAACCAAGTTTGGCTACACCAATCGTTTCCATGGTCTCATGATTCAGCAAAGCAATACTGTCACCTGAGTCACCAAATCGAAGCCCCACGCTTTGAGAATGCATGAATCGACAAAGTAGCGTTTTGTTATCGACAATCTTCAAAACCCGAACAGAAGTTCCATGGATGTTGATCGGGTCATCCATGAGGCCTTCGAAGCGACACGAGTCGACCGATATATGCCCTTTGCAGTTCGAGATGTGAAAGCCATCATCATGTCCGGCAAACATTCGATCAGAATTTGGATCCGGTGCAACTTCAACGTGATCGAAAGTTAGATTTTCAGTGTATTGACAAAGCACGCCGAGTCCTGAAGTATGTCGATAATTCACATGGCTTAATTGAATATCCTTGCTATCGGCCACAAAAGTGCCAGCGTGGTCTCGGGTTCCATGTCTAGCAACAAGAATATTGCCGACCTTTGGAAATCGATTTGTAGAAAAGTCAAAACGAACTCGACCTTGCCCTAAATCGGAAACTTTAGCTCCATTCCAATCTCCGTCGGTGATTCCCTGGTCGCCTGTGTTGGGTGCTACTCCTCGAGATTGTGGGTCGAATTCCATAAAGGACCAGACTCTTCGTTCCCAATCCTCACCTCTAAAATAGAGGTGACCAGACTTCACCGTGAAAGGATATTTCCCAGAGTCAATTTGAAGGGTAAATCCTGACTGTCCAGATTCGATCACACGCCCCTGAGACATCAATGGCCTTTCCCAATCGACGGTCACGTTCTTCAAAGATATAGCCTGGCTACCCAAAATCGCAAAGGGGATGATGCGGTCATGAAAAAGGAACGTGGACCCATTCCCTTCAATCGTGATGTTCTTCCTATTCTCAATGAGAACAGCAATACGTCGCGGATTCGAAACATCAGAATTTGAGAGGTAGAGATTACGCTCCGCCCCTTCCGATCGGTAAAAGTGATAGGTTCCCTTGGGAAACACTACTGTGCCACCTGATTCCGTCAACGATCCTATTGCCTTTTGAACCGCAAACGTACATCCAGAACGACTTCCTGGAACGGCACCAAAATCGACAACACTGACTAGCTTTGGGCTCATGATCATACTGGAAATGACAGCAACAAGAATCACGTTTCAAGCTTACCGATTACTACCTAAATCTAGGTCAAATGCGATTTAGCATCCCATCCATATGAAACGTAAGTTGTCTTCAGATCTGTGGGGGATAAGTCAACAACCAAGAATCCTTCTGGGTGGACTCCCAACCGCCAACCTTTCCACCAATCCCCACAGACTGCTCCTCCCGTAATATAACGAGTTCCCAGATAGTGACAATCTTCGACAACATGGGTATGGCCCTGCAATACAGCCTTTACACCATGTTTAAAGCAAAGCTGTTGAAGGTCTTTGCCGTTTGACAAAACCAAAGTGTCGGTCGCTGCCGAGGTCGCACCATCAGTGTATTGAGGGAATAGGGTCATCGCTGGAAAGTGGGAAATGATGATTTTGGGTCTTGTGCCAGCGCTTGCCAAATCCCGATCCAACCAATCAAGTTGCGTTTGGTCAAGCATTCCATGCCAACCGATTTTGGGTTCAGGCTGGACCCCATCCAGCAAGACAAAGTGCCATCCATTGAAATCAAAGGAACGATACGCAACAGAGTGCAAGAACCTATCCTCAAGCATTTTCTTGCCATATTCTGGATCTGTACGATCAATATCTTTAGTTCCCCATCCAAAAACATCATGGTTACCAACCACTCCGTGAATTGGCATTTCCAGAGGCTTCATAGCTTCCTTCAGGCACCTGAATTGATCGTCCGCTCTTATATGCGTTGCTTTAAGAAGGTCCATCACGTGATCGCCACCCGTGATCAAGAAATCTGGCCTAGGACTCAGTGATAAAACCTTCTTGACGGCAAGGGCAACTCCCGCCGCAGCGCCCAATTCAGGCTGAATATGTAAATCAGAAAAGAAGACAAAACGGGTCGTCCGTCCAAATGATTCAACTGCTTCTGCAAGAAGTGAACTTGGAATGGCTGCGGAAAGTAATCCGGCTTGCAGCAGGTGACGTCTACTGAGTGACATATCAACTCAAAAGACGAAATGCACCCAGAATTCGCATGGCCCTTATATTGCCAGTTGCCGAAAAGGAGCATGAACGGCAACCAGCAAACTGTTAAGGTCGAAGGATGAGCACGGAATAGGGCTCTACAACCACTTGGTGAAGTGAGACAGAACCCAACATGACTCGGTGCATCACACCATGCCCCTGTGCCCCAAGAATCAGCAAATCCGAATCTGATTCTGTCATTGCATGGTGTAATCCTTCATTGATGTGAGCGTCGACAGTTTTGCCGCTGGCGGAATAGCCGGCATCGATCAGTTTTGAAACTACTTGATCGGTCTTAACTTTGGCTTCTTGCCAAAGAGCTTCTTCCACACTGACAGACGAGTAAATCGGATCAGGCTGGTCGACTGGAACCTTACTGCCGACATGGAGAACTGAGACAACTTCTATGTGATTGAGTTTCAGCTTAAGATCAATAAGCTTGAAGAGGGCTCGATTGGCATAGTCAGAATGATCTGTAGCGAAGACTGCTTTTACCTGACCTATGGGCAAGATTTTTCCCTTTGTTATTAGCACCGACTGGTGCGCGCCAATTGCCAGTGCTCGACTCACACTCCCCAAGAAGAAAGATCCGAGTCTTCCCTTCCGCTCTGAATGCACTGCAATGATGTCGACCTTGGCATCGTCGGCAAAGTGCGCCAAAGATTCTCCTGCGCCACCGGCCAACAAAATAGTTTCGGGTTCGAATCCCAGGCTGTGAATGTAATGCTTGGCATCATCTAAAGCATTTTCACCCGTAACATTGGCAACTTGAACAAATTCCTCTCGATAGGCAGCCTCTGCCGCACTGCCATACGCCACCACTGGCATATGAACTTCGACGCTGTGGGCAAGTGTCCAAGAGGGTTCTGGTAATTCCAGTCTGTACACCATATTTATGGCCGACTGATAGTGATGAGCCGAATCGACTCCTACGAGAATCTTCATTGTTTGTCCTCGCTAAATCCCAACTTCCTCAGGATTTGAACCAATTTTGGCCTTTTGAAGCCTTAGAACAAAGTCGCCATATTGACGTCATGAGAAGCCTGTCATAGGAAGAGTGGACACTACCAAAAGCTCCAATCTCCACCTTATTGCTATGTTTCTGCATCGCTAGACATCTCTGTATCTATGATTAGGACTCAACTTCTCCAACAGGTGACTTTTTATCAGGATTTGCTCCCAAGAACACGCCATGTTAACGTAGAATGTGTTGTCCCATGCCATCTGAACGCCAAGAACCCAAGTTATCCCCTCGGGAGCAACAGCTGATGAACTTTGCTGCTCAAGGGCTCACAGATTCCGCCATTGCCCTAAGGCTCGGAATCAGTGAAGCTACTGTTGGAACTTATTGGGGTAGGGTACGGATTAAATTCGGTCCTTTTAGCCGCACAGAACTTGTAGCTATGATGATGAGATCAGAAAGAGAGCAGGCACTCGAAGTTCTGAGAAAGGAAAACGAGCAGCTGGTCCGGGAACTCCAATCCAAGGTTGCGAGTGGAACCAATTCCATCTACCGAGAATTGATTGAAAACGCACCTGATGCCATGCTTTTGGTTCGGCAAACTGGAATCATCGAGCAAGCAAATTTTGCAGCTCGTGAATTGTTCGGCTACAGCCGAGAAGAATTATTGGGTGCTGATGTAACCTTACTCATGCCCGTAAAATTCCGAGAGCAGCATGCCCAGCACCGCGAGGACTATGTTCGAGAACCTCAACGGCGACAAATGGGTTCCCATCTGGAGACTCCAGCCTTACGTAAGGATGGATCAGAGTTCCTCATCCGGGCTTCACTGTCAGCAATTTCCACTACTCAAGGGATGTTGATCACCTGCGCAATCCGGCCAGTTGAACCTAAATGACACTCAATCCCATGTCATAGAATCATATGACGGGACAACTCCCGACTTGTTGACGATTTGTTGCGGGCGTATCCTTTTTCAACCAAGGCAAGATTAGCCGAGAAAGAGGAAATGATGATCCCACAATTCCAAACAGCTCCACTTCAGACATGCCACCCTTTTGACCTTTTGATGGCCGACCTTTTCGGTTGTGCCGTCGATGACTCTACTCCCAAGGTCGAAGTAAAGGAAACCAGCCGAGAACTCGTCATCTCGGCAGAGCTCCACGGTATGACAAGTGATCATGTCAGCGTTGACTTAACTGATCGATTCCTAACCATTCGGGCGAAGAGAGAGGGCTCAACTTCGGGCAATCTCCACCGCACATTTCCAATCGATTTCGCTACTTCTGCAGACGATTTGAAGGTGTCGCTGAAGGGTGGACGACTCAAGGTCGTTGTGGCAAAGATGATAAGCAATCAGTCGTATCGGATGCCTGTCGCCGTTGGTTAAATAACTTTCCGAAGACATCAAATTGAACTGGGTCAACAGTTATCAACTGTTGACCCAGTTCAATTTAGCATCCCACTAATGTTTCCATGACTCCTTCAACACGTTAAAAGCGGGGCTCTTTCATAAAATTGTTGGCAGGGCTCAATTATCTTCCTTCGTAATTGCAAGTAAAAACAGCCGTAGAACTCCCATGATCTTAACAATCACGAAGTATATAACCATTTACCCTTTACAATTACACCTTACAATCCACATGAGTAATCAGTCTTCCCCTTGTACATTTTCCACTCACAATCATCTCAATTGACTCAGATAGCCATGGCCCTGATGTCCTAAAATACAACGCGCTTACTCCAATTGGATCCCAGCTTGTTCACCACGAGATCAGTACCTGACCAAGCCAACCCTTTGACATTACCAGCCAAACCATTGCATCGTATAACCTACATTTCGCAAGAACTGAAGTGCATGATTTAGTCTCAGCTTCCTAGACTCAGTTCAACTCAATTTCGAGTTACAACCGCTGTTCAAAAGGTCGGCACCAGCGCAAAGCACGGTTAGACGATGCTCACTCTAAAATCGCCGGTGTATATTCGGTCATATTAACCGCAATTTCAGAGCAGGTAAATTCTCTAGTTGACAACCGATTGATACTCCCTGAAATGGGCGAAATGGTGTACACTAGGGAATGAGAAGGGTATGTCAAAAAGGGCATGCTCAACGAAAAAATCTATAATCGACTGCACTCTTTTGTATTCGCGCAAAACCAATGGACATAGCCCCATGAGAAAAGCCTTTACCCTCATTGAACTTCTTGTTGTGATTGCCATTATCGCAATCCTTGCCGCCATCCTTTTCCCGGTCTTTGCGCAAGCTAAAGCGGCGGCAAAGAAAACCCAAGCGCTCAGCAACGTTAAGCAGCTTGGCCTCGGCGTTACCCTTTACGTTCAGGACACCGACGGAGTCTACTATGAACATGCTCAGGGCATGTCAGTTGGACTTCAGGGACCGAACTCACTCATCTGGAACGGTTATCTTCAGCCATACATGAAGAGCACTAAGCTGGCCCTTGATCCGGCAGCTAATAACCCACAGAGTTCATACGGTGGCTCAAATTTCACTGGCATGTATTACGTTCCAGTTGACTACAAGCAGCTTTCCATCGGATACAACGTGTACTTTACTTCGGAGTTTAGCTACAAGTGTTCGGTTGACTTCTCAGCAGACCAATCTCCATGTACGCAGATGTGGGCTGAAGGACAGTTTGCGTTCCCTGCGCAGCAAGTTGTTTTTGGAAGCAGCGCTCAGCGCACTCCAAACCAATCCGGTAACGGATTCTGGGTTAGCCCTTACCATGACTTAAACGCTGACAGTGGATTGTCCGATCGACACAACAGTTTTAGTACGATCAGCTTCATGGACTCCCACGCAAAGGCGATTAAAGCACGAACCATGCTCGTTGCCGATCAGGTTGTTGAGTTGAATGCCAGCGCAAGCGGTCAATGTGTGAACTATAACGTTGCTAACGTTTATTGGGATCCATCAGCTCCACTTCCTACTGATCAACCCCTCTGCGAAGGTCACGGCATTCGCTAGTCGATCGAGCTAATCAAGTTCAAAGAAGGTCAAGGCAATTCTGCCTTGACCTTCTTTTTTGTTTACTCTCCACTAATGATGGAGCATTCAACTCTCATCTTTGGGCGCTGGATAATCTCGCGATCAAGCTACATATACAATTTGTGATGGAATCCTTAGGAAACCTGGACATTCCTGATATTGGCCGTGCTCTCCAATATCTTTCTCCATGTCGAGTAGCTATTCAATTCACATCGAGCTTCCAGGGCTGAACAATTCCAACCCTGAGATCATCTTAAGGGTTTTGGAGCCGTTTCAGATCTTCCTTGCAGTGTTGAATCGCTTCAAATTGGTTCTTTGGGCAGGGTCCCTACAAAACAAAGTCCCCAACTGGATATTCCAGTCGGGGACTTTGTTGACTGAGCTTTACAGCTCAGCATTTAGCTTCAGTGCTCTGATTACAGTGTGACTGCGAAGGCTGTCTTAATCGACGAACCGTTTGCAGTGACTGTAACATTTACAACTGTTCGGACCGTTACCGCAGTGGTATTGATCGTGAAGTTGACCGACGTCGCACCTGCTGGAACCGTTACGGTTGCAGGTACTACACCATGAGCATTGTCTGAGGAGACGCTTACTACATATCCACCCGTAGGAGCTGGTGCATTCAATGTAATTGTTCCGGTCGTCTTAGCGCCACCCGATACGTTCTGAGGAGCGATCGTGAAGAGCGACGGAATCGGAGCAGTAACAGTGATGTTGCCAGTCTGCGAAACACCGTTAGCAGAAGCAGTCACGGTAACCGTGGTGTTCGTCTGAACGGAGATCGAAGTGAACGTGAATGTAGCTGATGTAGCGCCAGCTGGAATGGTGACCGTTGCCGGAACCGTTCCTGCAGCAGGAGTACCAGATGAGAGAGCAACCGTGAAGCCGCCAGCTGGTGCTGCGCTTGTAATTGTTACTGTTCCCGTCGAGTTACCACCGTTGGCAGCGCCAGCACCACCAATCACCTGAGCCGGATTGAACGAGAGACCAGATACGGTCGGAGCCTTCAAGGTGAGGGCAGCCGATGCATTGGTTCCGTTAGCCGATGCCGAGATATTGGCAGTTGTATCAACTCCAACCGCCGCGGTTGTTACCGTGAAGGTTGCAGTGCTTGATCCAGCAGCGACAGTTACCGAAGTTGCAACTGTTGCAGCAGCCTGGTCAGAAGTCAAGTTGACTACCAAGCCTCCAGCAGGAGCGTTACCCGTTAGAGTTACCGTGCCTGTGGATGGATTGCCACCAACGAGGCTGGTTGGATTCAACGAGACCGACTGAACTCCAGCAGTTGTTACTGCGAGGTTTGCCGAAGCCGTTGAGCTATCTGGACCTGTTGCCGAAATCGCTGCCGTTGCATTAGTAGCGACTGGGCTTGTCGTGATTGCGAAGGTTGCAGTTGTTGAGCCAGCAGCAACGGTAACCGATGCTGGGACAGTTGCAGCTGCATTGTTCGAAGCAAGGTTTACCACCATGCCGCCAGCTGGTGCTGCCGCATTGATCGTAACCGTACCAGTCGATCCCAGTCCACCAATGACCGTCGTCGGGTTAACCGAGACGCTAACGATGTTCTGAGCCTTGACAGTAACAGTGCCAGTTGTGTTGGCGCCGTTTGCACTCACTGTGATTGTCACAGGAGCATCAGTAGCAACCTTTGCCGAAGTCACCGTGAAGGTGCCAGTCGTTGCTCCAGCAGGAACAGAAACCGTTGCCGGAACTGTTGCCGCCGAGGTGTTGCTGGATGAAGCTGTAAGGCTAAATCCACCAGCAGGTGCAGCACTACTCAGAGTGATTGTTCCCGTCGAGTTAGCTATGCCACCAGTCACGCTGGTTGGCGCAAAGCTCAAACCTGTCACAGTTGGAGCTGAAACGGCCAGGCTAGCAGTTGCACTGTTGGAGCCTGTTGTTCCGGTAATAGTTACCGTCGCATTGGAAGCCACAGGAGCAGTAGTTGCAGTGAATGTTCCGGTCGTAGCGCCAGCGGCGATCGTGATCGAAGCTGGGACTGTTACAGCAGCATTGTTCGAAGACAATGTGACTGTTCGAGTGTCGCCAGTTGCAACTGGGCCATTCAATGTTACTGTGCCGGTTGATGAATTACCGCCAACTACCGATGTTGGGCTCAAGGTGACCGTCTTAATGTAAGCAGGTACGACCGTGAGATTTGCCGATGAGGATCCACCACCATAAGTGGCAGTGACCTTAGCTGCTTGGTTGGTAATAACCGCAGTTGTCGTTACCGTGAATGCCGGGCTAACCGTTGCACCAGCTGCAATCGTTACCGAAGCCGGAACGGAAACAGCCGCGTTGTTCGAAGCCAGCGTTACAACCGCACCACCAGCCGGAGCGGCTGCACTGAGCGTAACAGTGTTACCACCGAACGAAAGACCACCCACAATTCCAGCACCTGCCAGCTGGAGGGTGAGTGTATTTGCTGCGTTGACATTTATTGTCGCCGTCTGCGAGCTGCCGTTTGCACTAGCAGTGATCACTGACGAAGAGTTGGTTACGACAGCAAGCGTCGTGACGTTGAAGTTGGCAGTGGTAGCACCAGCAGCCACTGTTACCGTTGCCGGTACCGTTGCAGCAGATGTTGTGCCAGAAGCCAGGTTGACGGTCAAACCGCCTGTAGGAGCCGCAGAGCTGATCGTAACCGTTCCAACGGATGTGCCTGCGCCAGTAACCGTTGTCGGGTTAAGGCTGAGAGCACTTACTGTTGGAGCAGTAATTGCGAGCGATGCAGTCGTGTTGTTGCCTGCAAGCGTTGCAGTTACTGTTGCCGAAGCGTTGGCAGCAACCGCAGTTGTCGTGACGTTGAAGTTCGCACTGGTCGATCCAGCAGGAATGGTTACCGTTGCCGGTACCGTAGCGGCCGCATTGTTGGATGCAAGCGTGATGCTCGTACCACCAGTCGGTGCTGCGTTGTTGATCGTGACAGTAGCGACCGATGTCGTGCCACCCACAACCGTAGTCGGATTCAGAGTCAGTGCTGTAATGCTGAGCGGAGTTACCGTCAGTGTTGCAGTCTGAGTTGTACCGCCGAGCGTAGCGCTGATCGTTGCCGAAGCCGACGAGCCAACGATACTGGTTGTAACTGTGAACGTTGCAGTTGTTGAGCCAGCAGGAACTGTTACTGTAGCAGGAACAGTTGCCGCCGCATTGTTGGAGCTAAGTGTCACCGAAGTGCCACCCGCTGGAGCAGCAGCCGAGAGCGTAACCGTTCCAGTCGAATTGGCGAGACCACCAACCACAGAGGTTGGGTTCAAGGAAACGCCAGATAGACCGCCAGGTGTGACCGTCAGTGTTCCAGTTGCAGTGTTTGTTCCAGTTGCGCCCGTAACCGTAACAGCGGTGCTCGAAGCAACGCCCGAGGTTGTTGCTGTGAAGGTTCCAGACGTTGCGCCAGCTGCGATTGTGATCGAAGCCGGTACAGTGACTGCCGCATTGTTCGATGTCAGGTTAACGGTTCGAGAGTCGCCAGTAGCGACCGGACCGTTGAGGGTGACTGTTCCTGTTGAGGAAGTTCCACCAGCTACCGAAGCCGGGCTGAAGGCAACCGTCTTGATGTAGGCCGGAACAACCGTGAGGTTTGCACTTGATGAGCCACCGCCATAAGTAGCAGTTACCTTTACAGCTTGGTTAGTAATAACCGCTGTTGTTGTTACCGTGAATGCAGGGCTAACCGTTGCACCAGCAGCGACCGTTACCGAAGCGGGAACCGTAACTGCAGCGTTGTTTGACGCCAACGTAACGACTGCACCACCAGCCGGAGCTGCGGATGCGAGAGTTACAGTATTTCCTGCGAATGAGAGACCACCAACGATACCAGCACCAGCGAGGTGCAGAGTGACCGTGTTGGCTGCATTGACCGTAACTGTTGCAGTCTGAGAACTGCCGTTTGCACTGGCAGTGATCACTGACGTACCGTTTGTGGCAACTGCGAGAGTTGTAACGGTGAAAGTTGCGGTTGTTGATCCGGCAGCAACGGTGACCGAAGCTGGGACAGTTGCGACCGAAGTTGTGCCCGAGGCAAGATTTACGGTCAATCCACCAGCCGGAGCTGCGGAACTAATTGTGACCGTACCAGTTGATGCGCCAGCGCCAGTAACTGTCGTTGGGTTCAAGCTGAGTGCGCTAACTGTAGGACCAGTAATTGCCAAGGAAGCAGTTGTGTTGTTTCCTGTCAGCGTTGCGGTGATTGTTGCGGTAGCGTTGGCTCCCACAGCAGTTGTCGAAACGTTGAACGTAGCACTTGTTGAGCCTGCAGGAACTGTAACTGAAGCAGGAACAGTTGCCGCTGCATTGTTTGATGCAAGCGTAACGGTTGTTCCACCAGTCGGTGCAGCATTATTCAATGTGACAGTCGCAGTTGAAGGGTTACCACCAACGACGCTTGTCGGATTGAGAGTGACGCTTGAAACGAGCAACGGATTGATCGTCAAGGTGGCTGTGCTACTCGCACCGCCGAGAGTTGCAGTTACCGTTGCAGTAGCAGCCGAGCCAACCAGGCTGGTTGTTACCGTGAACGTTCCTGTAGTCGAACCTGCCGCTACGGTTACCGAAGCAGGAACAGTTGCAGCTGCATTGTTCGATGCCAAGGTGATAGTCGTTCCACCAGCTGGTGCTGCGCTTGAAAGCGTGACTGTACCAGTTGAGTTTGCAATGCCACCAACTACTGTTGTTGGGCTAAGTGCAAAGCCAGCAAGTGCGCCTGGAGTAACGGTCAACGTTGCGGTTGCAGTGTTGGATCCAGTTGCACCAGTGATCGTTGCTGAAGTGCTTGTAGCGACAGCCGAAGTCGTCGCCGTGAACGTACCAGTCGTGGCACCAGCTGCGATTGTGATCGAAGCAGGAACAGTGACAGCCGCATTGTTCGATGTCAGATTGACTGTTCGAGTATCGCCGGTAGCAACTGGTCCGTTGAGAGTGACTGTTCCAGTGGAGGAAGTGCCGCCCGCAACAGAAGTTGGATTTACGGTGACCGTCTTGATATAAGCCGGTACGACTGTGAGCGATGCTTGTGAAGTTGCTCCACCGAGTGTGGCAGTGACCTTGACAGCCTGATTCGTGATAACAGCTGTGGTTGTTACCGTGAAGGCTGGGCTGACTGTTGCGCCTGCCGCTACTGTTACAGAAGCGGGTACGGAAACAGCAGCGTTATTGCTACTCAAAGCAACTACAGTTCCACCTGCCGGTGCAGCCTGGCTGAGTGTTACGGTGTTACCTGCGAAGGATAGACCGCCAACGATGCCAGATCCTGCAAGATGCAGTGTGAGCGCTGAGCCAGCATTAACTGTGAGACTCGCGGTTTGCGAAGTCCCGCCAAGCGATGCCGTAATTGTTGAAGTAGCGTTTGAAACGACAGTCAAGGTCGAAACCGTGAATGTCGCTGTTGTGGAGCCTGCTGCAACTGTTACAGATGCCGGAACTGTTGCGGCAGAAGTGTTGCTCGATGTGAGCGCTACGGTTGTACCGCCAGTTGGAGCAATGCTACTCAAGGTTACGGTACCGGTTGAACTAAGTCCACCTGTAACCGAAGTTGGGTTAAGGGAGACACCAGTCAAGGTCGGTGCGGTAACAGTCAAGCTAGCTGTTTGTGATTGGCCATTCAATGTCGCAGTGACAGTAGCCGTTGCGTTTGCCGCAACTGCGCTCGTCGCTACAGTGAATGTTCCTGTGGTTGCACCCGCCGCAATCGTTGCCGTTGCTGGAACGGTAGCACCCGCGTTATTGGAAGCCAATGTGATCGAAAGGCCGCCAGCCGGAGCTGCGCTGCTGATCGTGAGAGTTCCTGTGGAAGATACGCCACCCGCAACTGTTGTTGGGTTGAGCGCGACAGCTGTAAGTGTCGGAGCGGTAATGGACAGTGCAGCACTGGAATTGGAACCGTTCGACGAAGCTGTGATGTTTGCCGTAGCATTTGCGCCAACAGCAACCGTCGTTACATTGAAAGTACCAGTCGTAGCTCCAGCGGCAATTGTCGCAGTTGCAGGAACGGTAGCAGCAGCATTGTCCGAAGCCAGGTTGACACTGAGTCCACCAGTTGGAGCCGCACTGCTGATTGTAATTGTGCCGGTCGAGCCGTTGCCACCAACCAAGCCGGTTGGGTTCAGGCTAACGCCAGTAACTTTCGGACCTGTAACGCCGAGCGTTGCAGTCTTGTTGGAAGAGTTTGCCATTGCTGTAATCGTGGCCGTGAGATCAACTCCGACTACTGCAGTGGTGATATTAAAGTTGGCCGTGGTTGCGCCAGCGGGAATAGTGACCGACGAAGGCACTGTTACTGAAGCTGAGCTAGAAGTAAGAGCGATTGCGTCGCCACCGGCTGGAGCGGCACTTGAGATCGTTACCGTACCGGTCGCACCAGCTCCACCCAAAAGTGAAGTTGGATTAACAGTTAGACCTGTTACAGTCGGGGCTGTCACCGACAAGGCTGTTGAGACTTTGGTGAGTCCTACCGTGGCAGAAATGTTTGCAGTTGCATTGGTGGTGATGCCAGCCGTCGTAACCGTAAAGTTTCCTGAGCTAGATCCAGCTGCAATCGAGATTGAACCAGGCACCGTTGCAGCAGCATTATCTGATGCAAGTGTCACGGTCACACCACCTGTCGGTGCAACACCGGACAGAGTAACCGTTCCAGCAGAGGACTGTCCGCCCAATACAGTGATTGGATTAAGCGTGACGGTCTGAACTACAGGAGGATCGATATTGAGGAGCTGAGAGAAACTCGCACCAAATGCGCTTGCTGTCAAAGTTGCAGAAACGCGGCTTGTCACTGCTTGAGCAGTAATCGCGAATGTTCCTGTCGTTTGACCTGATGGAACCGAAACGGTTGCTGGAACCGTGACATTGGGTGTCAGGTTTGACGTGCAAGATACTGTAAAACCACTTGGTGGTGCAGCCTGCGTTATCGTCAGCGTTCCCGTAATTGTTCCACCGCCAGCTGCGGGGTTGGGAGCAACCGTAAAGCCAGTCAGCGCAATCGGATTGATTGTGAGCGCTGCTGTTTGTGAGCTGCTATTAGCCGAGGCAGTGATTGTCGCAGTGGCTTGTGTCGCACCTTGCTGAACGGTCGAGACTGTAAATGTAGCCGAGGTAGAACCTGCGGGAACAGTTACATTCGCGCCTACAGTGGCGGACGATGAATTTGAGGCCAAAGTGACAACCAATCCTCCGGTCGGTGCTGCGGCGGACAGAGTTACTGTTCCTGTGCTGGGATAGCCCGCATAAACCGTCGTTGGATTGAGTGCAAGAGATTTTACTGTTTGCGCGGAACCTATAGCAGGCACCAGCATTGCAAGCAGCAATAGAAGTAATTGTATCGGCGGCCGTATCATTCGCCGAGGTCTTGTTAATTGTTGCGTTTGTGGCATCGATATTCCCCAGACCAGGATTCGTGTATCACATGTCCATTTCCTTTTCGCTTATCGTTTGCCTAAGCATCCGCATCGCTGCCAAGGACAGGGCAAGACAGACAAAACCGTCCAGCGTCCAGAATACTCTCATTCGGCGAAAAACTTAAGTAAAACTTGGGTACGTAACTTGCTGGTTTTCAGTTCAAAAACGAAGACTTCCAGACAACTTCTTCATAAACAAGAGTCTGTTTAACCGTGCTCTAAGCAAACAAGCGCAAAATGGCTTGAGACCCATTCTCACATTCAGTTCAACCACCCTTGTCTTTTTGTGCGACTTCCCGCATCAATTAGATAGGTCCAAATGCCCATTTCCAGTCACGTAGGATCTTTTGGGACCGGAGCGGGAGTCCAGCCATGCCACCGTGAACCATCCTGCCAACCATTTGGCCAGATACAGTTATTTTCCAAACCACTGATATGGAAGATGCTGTTCTGGCCATGCGAAGTCTTAGCTATTCGTGCACGGCACCCTCAATTTACTGTTCTGCAAACGGTAGTTATTCTTAACTAACAGTTAACCTACTGTTTACAGACCACCGAAGTTGTTTGCAAAGAGTGAACACGAGAACTAGTTGTTGATCGACTTGATCAAAGCTAGAGCTGATAAGTTTCGCCACTCTACTCCGTGGAATCGTTCTCCCCATTCAACCGCTGAGACATCTCGATATTGATGCTCCGACTCATCATCGTAGAATCGAATGGCTTTT
>Ga0164297_10001406_pt1 | contig 25621 bp, 14 predicted proteins | sample GEODES058metaG_FD_113539 | JGI IMG/M metagenome (GOLD analysis project Ga0164297, IMG submission 113539) | Dystrophic lake water microbial communities from Trout Bog Lake, Wisconsin, USA - GEODES058 metaG | ecosystem: Environmental > Aquatic > Freshwater > Lake | place: USA: Trout Bog Lake... | reverse complement strand
GTGATCCCGTTGGGACTCGAACCCAAGACCCCTACATTAAAAGTGTAATGCTCTACCAACTGAGCTACGAGATCAACTCGTTTTTTAACGAGGCGCAAAGATACTCATTTATGCAAGCCATCAAAACTTTTGCGGAAAATTTTAAAATATAATTTTTGATTGAATTTCTATGGTGTTGATAATATTATACTTATAGCAGTGTCTTGAATGCTTCTCCTAAAAACGTATGTTGGTGCAGGGGCATAAGAAAGCCCGTAAAATTTTATATTTACGGGCTTGTGGGTATACTATTTCTCAGTTTCTTTTTTCGATCCGAAAGTGTAACCGAAAGACAATTGGAACGAAGGATTTTTATATAATTGTGATGAGATGGCCTTGGCTCCGCCGGTCTTTGAGTTATCCCAGAAGGTTTGCACATTGCGGAAGTCTAAGGTCACTTGTGGCGACACCCGGAATCCGATGCCCAGTAAATAGCCCAATCCGAATTTTGAGTTAAAGTCGCTCACTTTAAGCTTGGGCGATGTTTCTATGCCCATAGTGCTTGTTGCAGTAGCGCTGAGCGGTGTCACTTGTTGCGGCGCTTCATTTACGTTCACCGCCAGGTTATAGGCCAGATTTAAGCCGGCAGAGAAAATGAATTTTTCTTTGCTGTATTCTATGGCCAATGGCAGCTCAAAGCTGTGCAGCGTGGTATAGCCTATAGACTGCGAAACTGAGTCTTTTACATACGTGCCATTGCTTTGCTGTGCATAGGTGCTGTAGTTGTTGTTGAAGGCGCCATTGCTGCTGATGCGATTGAAGTACTTAATTTGTGCCAGCAGGCTCCAGGTTTCGTTGAACACCATGTCGCATTGCACACCAAAATCAAATCCTTTAGTGCCCGATGGTCCAAAGAAGGTAGCATTGATACCGCCGGTCAGCCCTGCCTGCATATGCACACCCTGTACATTGTACTTGATGTCGTTGAACAGCTTGGTAATACTTTCAACTGCAGAACCCGATTGACCTTTTTTATAGTCTGTTGTTGCAGCCAGTTTTTCGGTATAAGACTTTGCCAGAATGTTAGCGGCTGCATTGGGGTTGATCACCGCTACGGTACTGTTTTCTTCTTTTTCTGCCAGCGATCCCGCTTCAGCGCTTGCCACAGGGCTTGTTTTATTCTTCCTGCTCGATGCCCTTACCATTTCACGATAGTCCTCAGGCACGTCCACATCTTCTATAGCTACTGTGTCCAGTTTGTAATAACCATAGTTGGTAGAGATCTTTACATAATGGTTCTCCATGCGTATCAGCTTGGTCTTTAACCTTGCCGGAGGCACATCGGCGCCGGCAGCCATTGCCGATCCTGTAACGGCAGGTGCAGGTTTAGTGGTATTATTGGCAACCTTACTGTCGGTAGTTTGTTTGCCATTGCCGTTAGTGGTTGTATTGCCGTTGGTCTTAGCAGTATATGTTTTTGAATGGCCTTTTTGTTTTTTATTCGTTTTGTGATTATCATTGGTCGACATTGCATTCACGGTAGTTTGAACCGTATTGCTGATGTCTGCACCGTTAAGCCCACCGTTTACAATACCATTGTTGCCGTTGGCTGCGGTAGTATTTGATGTGGCAGGCATGGATACCGTACTTCCGGCGCTTGCGCCCGGTAAGGATGATGGCATAGCCGTAGTGCCGGCCAGCGCCATTTGCTCCATGTGCTTGGTGTCGTGTTTCTTTTTAGCGCCTTTATGGTTGGTTGCTACAGCAGCCACCGCCTTGTCTGTTGCAGCGTTCTGCTTAGTTCCTGCATTGGATGCGCTGTTAGCCGATCTGTTATTTTTTGTGCCGGCGGTCGATCCATTATCACTATTGCTATTGGCGCTGTTTGTGGTCGCACTATTATCGTTCGCAGCTACAGTGGTTGATGGGCTGCTCTTAGTAGACGGTGTGTTTGTTGTGCCCGCTAAGGATGACTGATCAGCGGCACTGGCGATCTTGGTAGTGTGATGGCCTTTGTGCTTTTTACTGCCGTGTTCTTTGGTTGCAACTGTGTTATTTACATCAGAGTTGGCCGAAGTTGTGGCTGCCGATCTGGCATCGCTCTTGTTGCTGCTTGCATTGCTTGCTCCGGCAGTTTGCTTACCGTTGTTCTGTGTATTGTTTGCAGCTATACTATTGTCATTTGTGTTTTTGTCAGCATTTGTGGTTGAACTGCTGCTTGGGGCTGTAGCTGCGGTGTTTGATAGTGCGGTATTACTAACAGCATCAGGTAAGCTTACAGTGTGTTGATGATGGTGTGCAGTGCCCGTTTTTTTGTGTTCTGTGTTTGATGCTACTGCTGCATGATCGGTATTGTTATTATCACGTGTTGTATGTGCCGCTGTGCTGTTATCAATACTATTGACATCAGTTGAATTTTGCACCATGCCTGCTGTGGCGTTTGCATCAGTGCCGTTGTTTGTATTACCCTCAGCAGCCTTATTATTTGACGATACCTGAGTGGTTACCGAGTTATTATTAGCGGTGGTAGTACCGGTATTATTAGTTGCTGCTATGCCGTTGCCGCCTTTCAGATCGCGTACCGAAGATGATATTTCATAACCACCCAAACTAAGCGCACAAAGCAACAGCAATGCACCTGTATATGTAAATAGTCTGCGCCAAAACAGCAGCCCTACGGGTTTATCGCGGGGTATTTCTTTATCCAGCAGATCCTTCATCTGAAGCCATGCTCCTGAACGGTCCTGCTCTTCGCCGCCCTCCAGTCGCCGCTTCATCAGTTCATCAATGCTTATCATGTTGTTATCCATATGGATAGTCGTTTAAAAAGTCGTGTTTAAATTTAGTCGTTCAATTTTTTCCTTTAATATTTTCCTGCCTTCCGAAAGATGCCATTTCGACGTTCCCTCACTTATACTCAGCATTTTAGCTATTTCCTTATGGGTAAACCCATCCATTACATACATATTAAATACTGTTCGGGTTGAGTCGGGTAAAGACTGTACCAATTTCAGTAGTTGTTCAAAATGTATCTTGTCCGACTGCTCCTTATTCACATATTCATCTTTCTCCACCATTACTATTTTCGTAGCATACTTGACGTTGTGTTTTACGTAATCGGAGACGGCATGAAAGATGATCTTACGCAGCCAGCCTTCAAAAGATCCTTTAAAGTTATATTGGTCAATTTTCTGAAAACCTCTCAGAAAACCATTGTTCATTACTTCTTCTGCTTGCATATGATCGTCGATATACCTGCGAACCACAAAGAGCATTTTCGGGTAAAATAGTTTGTATAACCGCTCCTGGGCACCTCGCTCATTGCGCATGCACCCGTGGATGAGCTCTTCCAATTCATTTACCTGGCTCGATGAAGTATATGTCAAAGCTATAGACAAGTATATTATTCGATAATTCTTTTCTTTTTACTTAGACTGTTACTTGTTATTAAATGGTTGGGTAGCAGCTATGTATTTTTAAATAAAGATAACAAATTTATGACAAAATGGCCCTTTTGCCGATTTTTTACGGTTTTGGCCGGGTAAAATGCCTACCGAAAATGAAGATTACCAATACCTTTGCGATAGGTTAGTCCGCAAATATTGATAAATATATATTAGCTGCATGTCTAAATTATCAGGTAAAGTAGTAGTGATCACCGGTGCATCATCAGGTATAGGCAAGGCACTGCTGGAGGCGTCGCTCAAAAGGGGCGCCCGTGTTGCCGTTTGTGCACGCAATACGTCGGGCATTATGGCAGAGTTTCAGGGAAATGAAAATGTATTTTGTTATCAGGCTGATGTTACTAAAGAATCGGATTGCCGTAATTTTATCGATGCCGTCATGGGCAAGTGGGGCGGAATTGATGTGCTGATCAATAATGCAGGTATCAGCATGCGGGCACTATTTGCGCAAACCGATATTTCGGTGATCAAGGAGCTGATGGATGTGAATTTCTGGGGTACGGTATATTGTACCCGTTTTGCGATCAATTCAATCATATCCCGGAGAGGTGTTGTAGCGGGGGTATCTTCTATTGCCGGCTATCGCGGATTGCCTTGCCGCACCGGATATTCGGCCTCAAAGTTTGCCATGCAGGGTTTTTTAGAAAGCCTTCGCACCGAATTGCTGCACACAGGTGCGCATGTCATGTGGGTGAGTCCGGGCTTTACGGCATCCAACATCCGTAATGTAGCCCGCGCTGCCGATGGCGGCATACAGGGTGAAACACCGCTGGACGAAAAAAAGCTGATGACGGCTGCACAATGCGCAACAATAATATTGGATGGTGTAGAAAGCCGGAAACGATCAATTGTTATGACGGCCCAGGGTAAGCTTACGGTTTGGATGAATAAACTATTTCCGGCGCTTGCCGATAAATTGGTATTCAATCATTTTAAAAATGAGCCTGACTCTCCACTAAAGTAGTGACCTTAGCTATTGCTTAGTAGTTGTTGTAAGAAAGGTCGTATTTCTGTGTCATTTTTGTTACACCACCGGTTGCCATCACTACATTGGTCTCAGTTACTACATTGTTGGCATCTATCAGGTAGGTGCAGGTAGTAGTGCCGAATGGACTGGTAATGGTATTGATCATGTGCGCATTAGGGTAAAAATTATACCCGTAAGTGGCAAATGAGTTCAATTGCAAATAGTCGCCTATACGGTTGGTAGTACTGTAATAAACATAATTTGTGGTAAAATTATGTCCGTTACTGTCTAAAATGCAGTACAGATTATCGCCTGAATAAGACTTGTACGTATAAGAATTTCCGTCGGCAGCATCAGAAGCTGTAGCTATCAATTTGCCATTATAAACATAAGAATTATTCAATACAGAAGTATAAACCTGATTGATCTGATTGGATCCGCTAACAATAAAAGTATCTGTTTCTTTGTACGAAACATGGGTATAACGATAGCTGGTATATTTATAGATCGTGTCGTTGGAATACACAAATTTGCTCATTTGGTCATAAACAGTGGTATCATCGGTAGTGTAAAAAACCGAGTCCAGTCTGTTGCTGGCATCGTATGCAAATGAGTAATTCTCCACCAAAGTATCACCGGTAACGTAATTGATAGTAGTCACATTCATACTGGCCAGTTGCAGATTAGCAGGGTAAGGGTGCAGGCTATCGCTCTTTGAGCATGACGACCAAACCATTAATCCGACCAACAAAAATGTAACAAATATTGAGTGTATCAATTTTTTCATACCAGGTATGTTTTCCATTATTCTGCCAAAAATACTAAAACAGCCTAAATATTCAATACGGTTGGCTGATTTTAAAAAAAATAATTTATTTCATGGATTCTGTAAAGTCCACTAAAAGTTTGGCTATGCCGTTTACAAATCGAAGGCTGAGTGACTCTCCGGTATCATAAATATCATGATAGTATCCTTTTCCGCCGTTGGAGTAGATGTAGAAGCAAGGCACGCCTTTCTCAAAAAAGTGAAAGTGATCGCTGTTTTGCGTAGTGCCGCGGGGTTTGATCTCCGGCACATAGCGCCTTACATTATTTATTGCTTCCAGTTGGTCATACTGTTGTGGAAATTCTGTAGCATTCACTACCGTGATGCCTTGTGTGGCATCGCCTAAAATGTCGAGATTGGTGAGGAATTTGATCTGTTTCAACGGTACCAACGGATTCAAGGTATAGAAAGTGGAACCTAAAATACCGGCTTCCTCACCGGCAAAAGCTATGAACATGATGGAATACTTTTGGGGGTGCGCCGAAAAATAATCTACCAGATACAGCAACATGGCCGTTCCGCTGGCATTGTCACTGGCGCCCGGAAAAACAGCATCCGATCCCATCATTCCCAAATGATCATAGTGTGCAGTAAACACAATGAATGTATCCTTCACTTTTCCGGGAAAGTAACCGGCAATATTTTCACTTCTGGCCTTGGGTATGAATTGTGCTTGAACATCGACCGAGATTGATTTCGCTTTTTCAAGATTTACGGCCTCTTTTACATAAAACACGGTGGCATTCATGGTATCTCTCGATACGGTCCATGTCAGTTTTTCTTTTTCAGGTACCGGCACTATGTAGCATCCTTTGGGCAAAGCCGCAAAAAAACGTTCTTTGCGCACATGCCAGTAACTCATGGCCGAGTCGGTATTTTCGAGAATGTAGGCAGCTTCGGTATCTCTGAACGACCCCCACAGATTTTTCCACTCTTCAGTATCGGTGGTGAACATATCGATCGTTTTTACTTCCAGTCCATCGCCTTTGTAACTGTGGGATGCAGCATCGATCAAAAAATCTTCACCGGCAGTAAGGTCCTTTTTGTTGATCGTAAGGTCCATGTGCCCCGGAAATGTATTTACCGGAAAGGCAAATCCCTGAACGAACGAAGTGGCATTGCCGCATGGTTTCAGTTTAAAGTCTTTGAATTTTTTCTGAATGTGCTTTGACGCAGCTTCGCGACCTCCTCGAACGTAGCCCCTACCATGCATTCCAGTATCGGTAAGTACTGCAATCTCCGTTTTTATCCATCGTTTTTCGTCAAAGTCTTTGTCCATGATGGACTGTGGCTTTACAAGGGTTATGTCATCAGACTGAGCAACAGACTTGGCCAACGGAGCGCTGAATACTATAACTAACAGTAAGCATCGTTTCAACAGATCGTACATTTTGAAGGTCATTTATATGGTAAATGTTCGGTTCAATTATAGAACAAGGTATAAAAAATATACTATGTTTTCTGATGAAAATACCACGGGTCAAAAAAAGTTCAACATACTTAAGCTGTTTTTGGCAGATCTTTCTTTTTTTTCTGCGTACCAAATCCCTGACGCTGCATATTACCCCACAATGTTTTGCGCCCGGTAAGGAAGTTAAAATAACCCACCAATGAATAAAAGAGTATCAATGGGTGGTATAAAAATGGTTCTAAAAATGCCATTACACAAAGCCCGATCACTTCGCTCCAATTCTTGTAATACTTGAATGTGATCTGATCCCATAACAGCGCCAGTGTTGTGATCATCACCGAATAGGTATAAACGAAGATCAACAATATGATAGCGAATGGCCAATTGATCTCCTGAGTGATGATCAAATAAATATAAAATAGTACACCGGTAATTTCAATCAACGGAGCTATCAGTTCGAATAGGAACGAATAAGGGAACACGATCATGCCTAATTTGCCATATTTAGGATTCAGCATGATCCGCCTGTGGTTGGTCATGATCTGTGCCAAGCCGGTACCCCAACGTGTACGCTGACGGCCAAAAACTTTCAGTGTACTCGGGCCTTCTGTCCAGCATTGGGTCATTGGTACATACCTTACCGAATATTTTTTGTTGTTGGAGATCATGAAGGAGCACATGCGCATGATCAGGTCCATATCCTCTCCATAAGAGCGGGAGTCATAACCACCTGCACGTATCACCACTTCCTTGTCAAACATACCTAATCCGCCCGATACGTTTGGAATGGCATTGATCATGTCCCAACCCATTTTGCCCAGTACAAACGAACGGATATACTCCATTTCCTGAAAGCGGGGCAGGTAGCGGATAGGCGGGCGCACACGGGTGATCACACCTCCGTCTACTTCACACGAGTTGACCATACGCAGCGTAGCGCCTACTGCTATCACCCTGCGGTAATCCTCTTCAATATGTACATAGCCGCATTCTGGGCAAGGTTCACCTATTTCCTTTACACGCGTGCTTTCAGTGTCCATGAACGGCTTTATCAGCCGCGTCAGGGTGTTCTTTTCCAGAATACAATCCACGTCTGTACAAAGGAAGTAATCGAATGAGGCAATATTGATACCTGCATTCGATGCATCCGCCTTACTTTTTCCATTGATCTTATCAATGACCACCAACTTTGCGTAAGCGGGGTTAGTAGATTTAAAAATTCTCTGAATAGGTTGGAAATTGAGCTTTTCACGGAAGGCGTATTCAATTTGTACCAGATTGAATTCCTTGATCAATTTGTCCAGTGTGTCATCTGTACTTCCGTCATTGATCAGGATCACTTCAAATTTTGGATAGTTCAACGTCAACAATGAGCGCACATTCTGCACAATGGTGACCCCTTCATTGAAGGCCGGAGCAATTACGGAAATACCGGGTGCTAAAGGCGATTCGATGATCACATTCAGGTCTACCGATTCGTTTTTTTTGATATACCGCCGGATATTGATCAAAGACATGAGTGCCAGTAATCCGTAGGCAAACAGCAGGGTGGTACCGTAAATAAATATTGTATCCTGATAGAAGTTGACTACCGAGTTCCAAAATGCGCCGCGTAAGAAAAAATATAAACTACTGCTCATGGTTCATCAGTTTAAGAGACAGTGGGTTTAGGTTCTGTAGGCGCTTTTTGCACAAAGCCTCTGCGCTGCATATTACCCCAGGTATGTTTTTTACCGATAAGGTGGAAAAAATAACCCCTGAGTGCGAATATTACGTTGATAGGATGGTAAATGATCGTTTCAAAGAATGCCATTGAGCAGATACGGATCACATCCAACCACTTTTTATAGTATTGGAACGTAAGCTGATCCCATAAAACAGCCAATGAAGAGATCATTAATGCGTAGGTGTATACAAATATCAGCAAGATGACCGCGTATGGCCAGTTCACTTCACCTGCACAGATCAGCACAATGTAGTAGATAACCCCGGTAAGTTCTATCAGTGGCGCTAACAGTTCAAAGAAGAAGTTATAAGGCACAGTGACCATGCCTACAATGCCATAACGTGGGTTCAAGAACATTTTACTGTGCAGCGACATGAGCTGTATGAGCCCCCGCGCCCATCGGGTGCGCTGACGCATAAAAACCTTCAGGGTGGTTGGCCCTTCAGTCCAGCAAAGTGTCACAGGGATATAGCGGATCGCCGATTCAATCTTGTTTTCTTTTGAATATCGGTTCATGCGGAGCATGAGCTCCATGTCCTCGCCATAAGCTTGCGGGTCATAGCCGCCGGCGCGCACCACGATCTCTTTATCAAACAGCCCCAGACCGCCCGATACATTGGGTACGGCATTGATCAGGCTCCAGCCCATTTTACCTAATACAAAGGAACGGATGTACTCCATCTCCTGAAAACGGGCCAGCAATTGCCGTGGAGCTTTTATCTCGGTGATCACTCCTTTATCTATCACGCAAGAGTTGGCCATGCGCAGTGTAGCGCCTACGGCAATCACCCGCTTATATTGCTCATCAAGTACAGGGCGTATCAACTTTTGCAACGTGTGCACATGCAGAATGCAATCCACGTCCGTACACAAGAAATAATTGAACGAAGAAATATTGATACCTGCGTTGGACGCATCTGCCTTCGCTTTACCATTTTCTTTATCTACTATGATCAGCTTTGCATAAGCGTCATTGGTTGATTTGTAAATGCCCCTGATAGGCTGGCAGGAGATCTTTTGTTCAAATGCATAATTGATCTTGACCAATGCAAATTCAGCGATCAGTTGTTCCAGGGTATCATCAGTACTACCATCATTGATCACGATAACTTCATAGATCGGGTAGTTGAAAGTAAGCAATGAACGCACATTGGCAATGATAGTAAGACCTTCATTAAATGCAGGAGCTATTACCGATATGCCCGGCACCAATGGCGACCCTATAATGACATTGTAATCCGTGTAACTTTCTTTTTTTAGATACCGCCTGATATTGATAAAAGAAAGAATTGCCAGCATCGTATAAGTGATCAGCAGTGTAGTACCGTACACAAAAACCGTTTTTTCGAAGAACGGCGCCGCATAATCCCAAAATATTGTAGATGCTGTAGGCATTAGTACTTAATTAGCGGGTTTTGACAATGCTTCAGGATCAACTTGTTTTCCTCACTGCTCACTGCCATCAATTCATCAATCAATATCCTTGATGCAGGTGAATTATGTTTGATGATGGATTTGGCAGCACTCATCCTAATATCAAAGTTGGACGAAAACATAAATTCCTGTTTCAGGAATTCAAGATTTTTGCCAGATCCTATGCGACCAAGCGCTTTCAATATTTCCAATTGGCAGTTTACAGGTTGGGTGTTATAGATCCTGAGGAATTTATCTTCTGCAATTTCTGCGGAAAGTTTTCCAAGACAGTTGATTGCGGCTGCCCTTAAAAAGTGATCCTTCGTACTTGTAAGGTCTATCACAGACGGAATTGCTGCCTGCTGATCGTAGTGCGCAATAAGTTTTAAACAAAATGCAACCACACTCTTGTTCGAAGAATAACTGATCCATCTCGAAAAATTCGGTATAGCAATATCTTTTGTAGTAGTAATGATCCTGTAGAGCTCTAATTGATCCCAGGGCAAGATGGGCTCTGTTGCTATGTCAAAAAACTTGAAGGGCTCATTTTTACTGAGTTGAATATATGCATTTCGCGCAGCCGACCTTAATGACGGATTGGTACTGTTGGTAAGGGGCAGAATTGTAACATCCGAAATCTGAATGTCCATTGATGTAAGCTCAGATACAGCTTTGATCTTTTTCTCCCACTTCATGCTTTTCAGCTTCTCAAAAGATTCTTTTGACAAATTCATGTCGAGGTAAAATTTTCTGAGCAGGTCGCCCAGATCACCTCTAAAGTTCTTTCGATATTGAATGATGATGTCAATCAGCGCCTGACGAACCCATTCTTTTTTGAACATTTTATGGTTCAACGCTTTCAGATCAAATTCTATTTCATCAACCGGGATACCTTCATTCAGTTTCTCATTGAGCAGTACCTGGTCAGTAATGATCTCCTCTATCTTGGGAGTGATGAAATTTTTTCTTTTTTCTGTAACGTAGCCCTGATATCGTTTGAAGACAATAATAAAGTAAGCAAAAACAGTGGCGAGAATGGCAAAAATGATGAATGCTAATGCAATTTGTATAAAGAGTGGCAGATATACATATTGCTCATAGGCTTCTATCAATAAATTCGCAATGTTGCTAAACATCTGTAGATGATTTCCTCCTTATCAAACTTTGATTGTTTTTCGGTTGGCTAATAGTTTTCTGATCCTGATCAGAAGCTCTACTGCCATGATAGGTTTTTTAAGGTAATCATCAGCTCCAAGATTAAAAGCTTCGGTAATGGTCTCTTCACTGCCAACGGAAGAAATGATTATAATGCCGATATGCTTTTTCAGCACGTCGCCCCTTATTTTGCTCACTATCTCTAAGCCGCTGGCATACGGCATCATGAGGTCGGTTATTACAATATCGTATTCTTCTTTATCCAGCTTCTCAAATGCTTCTTTGCCGTCTTTTGCAGTAGTTACGGTATAACCGTCCTTACTCAAAATGTTTTTGATGGCCTTAAGCATTATTTCATCATCCTCGACGATTAGAATGTTTGGCATCTGTACACGATTTTTTTTATATGTCTTGCGTTTACAAAACTGTTCAATTAATAATTGCTAACTATTCATAAGAGGGTTTTGTGCTCTTTTTGCGCAAATACAAAAAAATAATATTTATATCTGCATTAAATGGAAGGTTATAGGAATCGTGGTAGTAACAATATTACATTAATCTACCACTACATGCAAAAATAGTGTTTAAAAGCGTGATTTCAAAGTAAACGCCCATTATTTTTAAACTAAACAATGGTGTTGTATTTAAAATTAATAAATTAAAAAAGAAAAATATGTAAATGTTTGGTGTCAATTTTTTTTTTACCGTGCATCAATGAAAAAAAAATAAGGAAGGATAATTAGTTTACCCAAAAATTCTAACTAATGTTAAAATGGATTTTGAAAGTGTGGTAAATTATAGGGAACATTTTTTTAAATAACCAATCGAAGCCGGTATTCTGTTGTTAATGTTTGATAGATATTTTGTTTGTGATTTCTGTTAATGAATTTATTATTAACTGTGTGCATATACCCGGTTTTGTTTTAAGTCTGTTGCGCCAATGCGTTTTTTAATTGTACAAACAAAAAACGCACAACCGAAATTGTGCGTTTTAAAAATTATCTTGAAAACAGTTTACTTACTCAGGTGCATACTGCGTTCTTTGTAAAGCTGCCTGAACCATGGGTCGCGCAGATTTTTTATAAAACGTATAGCTTCACCGGTGCTCTTCATTTCAGGTCCTAATTCTTTATTTACGTTGGGGAATTTATTAAAGCTGAATACGGGTTCTTTCACCGCATATCCCTGTAAATTTTTCTCTATTTTAATGTCTTTCAGTTTCAACTCACCCATCATAACTTTAGTAGCTATACTCAGGTAAGGAACATTGTAGGCCTTGGCTATGAAAGGAGTAGTGCGGCTGGCACGCGGATTAGCTTCTATCACAAATACTTTGCCTTCTTTTATTGCGTATTGAATGTTGATAAGACCTCTAATGTTGAGGCGCAGCGCTATTTTTTTAGCAATGTCCACCATTTCGTCTACTTCAAGTGCCCCTAAGTTGAAATTGGGCAATACTGCATGACTATCTCCGCTGTGTATACCTGCCGGTTCTATGTGCTCCATAATGCCCATAATATGTACCGATTCGCCATCGCAAATAGCATCTATTTCAGCCTCCTGACAGCGGTCAAGGAAGTGGTCAATCAATATTTTGTTGCCCGGCAAATGTTTGAGCAGGCTGATCACGCTTTTTTCCAGTTCTTCATCATTGATCACGATGCGCATGCGCTGCCCGCCTAATACGTAAGACGGCCGTACCAATACCGGATAGCCTACCTCGTGCGCTACTTCTATCGCCTCGTCTGTGGTATAAGCAGTGCCATATCTTGGATAGGGGATGCCCAACTCCTTCAGCATGTCGCTGAATCGGCCACGGTCTTCGGCAATATCCATACTATCGAAGGAGGTGCCTATGATCCGGATATTTTTTTCATGCAGCCTTTTTGCAAGCTTCAAAGCTGTTTGCCCGCCTAATTGAACGATCACTCCATAAGGTTGTTCATGTTCCAGGATCTCTAACAGGTGCTCCCAATATACAGGCTCAAAATACAACTTATTGGCAATGTCAAAATCGGTTGATACTGTCTCCGGGTTACAGTTCACCATTATAGCTTCGTAGCCACTATCGCGTATGGCCATAAGTCCGTGCGTACAGCAATAGTCAAATTCTATTCCTTGCCCTATCCGGTTAGGCCCCGATCCTAAAACAATGATCTTCTTTTTGTCGGTGACCACACTTTCGTTGCTGATCACTTTGGCTGCATCTTCGTCGCTGTAAACCGGTTTGTGTTCAAAAGTGCTGTAGTAATAAGGCGTTTGTGCTTCAAATTCAGCGCTGCAGGTATCCACTAATTTGTAAACCCTGCTGATGCCCAACGATTTTCTGTGCTCAAAAACTTCTTCAGCCGTGCAATCCTTGACCATGTTGGCTATTTGGTCGTCGCTGAATCCCATATGTTTGCATTCAAACAGTTTATCGTACGGAATTTTGTCTAAGTGTTTGAATTTAGTGATCTCATTTTCAAGGTTCACTATATCCTGTATCTGGTACAAAAACCAGCGATCTATTTGTGTCAGTTCTCTGATGGTCTTTATTGATACACCGGCAGCAATTGCTTCTTTGATGCGGAATATTCGATCCCATGTAGGGCGCTTCAATTTTTCAATAAGGTCCTCAGGGCGGTTCCGTTCTTGATTGATGAATGAAAGGCCGGTTGCATTGTTCTCTAAGCTTTGACAGGCTTTTTGCAACGCCTCCGGAAATGTACGGCCAATGGCCATCACTTCGCCTACCGATTTCATTTGAAGTCCTAATGTGTCATCGGCACCTTTAAATTTATCGAAATTCCAACGGGGCATTTTTACGATCACGTAGTCGAGCGCAGGCTCAAAATAGGCCGACGTAGTCTTAGTGATCTGGTTTTTCAATTCATCAAGGGTATATCCTATAGCAAGTTTTGCTGCGATCTTCGCTATGGGGTATCCTGTTGCTTTTGAAGCAAGTGCAGATGAGCGGCTTACCCGTGGGTTGATCTCTATAGAAATGATCTCTTCTGTTTCAGGTTTCAGCGCAAACTGCACGTTGCACCCTCCTGCAAAATTACCGAGGTCGCGCATCATTTTTATCGCAGTATCGCGCATGAGCTGATAGGCGGTATCACTCAATGTCATAGCCGGTGCAACCGTAATACTGTCGCCGGTATGAATGCCCATCGGGTCAAAATTCTCAACAGTGCAAATGATCACCACATTATCGTTGATGTCGCGCAGCAATTCCAACTCAAATTCTTTCCATCCCAACAGCGCTTGCTCTACCAACACTTCATGTATGGGCGATGCAGAAAGTCCACGCTCCAGTGCACCATCCAGCTCTTCTTTGTGCATAACAAAGCTCCCTCCGGTTCCACCCAAAGTGAAAGATGGACGAATGACGATCGGCAACCCGATCTGTTGAGCAAACTCTTTGCCCTCCAGCAGCGAATTGGCGCTGCGTGCAGGCGCTACAGGCACACCCAGTGCTATCATCCATTTGCGGAATTGCTCACGGTCCTCAGCTTTGTCTATCGCTTTTATATCCACACCTATGAGCCGAACGTTATATTTTTCCCAAATGCCCAGTTCATCTGCTTCTTTGGCAAGGTTCAAGGCAGTCTGTCCGCCCATAGTAGGCAATACAGCATCTATCTCGTTTTCCTCCAGTATTTGTTCGATGCTCTCTATGGTCAGCGGTGATAAATACACTTTATCTGCAACTATCGGGTCAGTCATAATAGTGGCCGGATTACTATTGATAAGCACCACCTTAATGCCTTCCTCGCGAAGGCTACGCGCCGCTTGTGACCCCGAATAGTCAAATTCGCAAGCCTGGCCAATAATGATCGGCCCCGAGCCGATGATAAGTACACTTTTTATTGAAAGATCCTGTGGCATTTTTTGAAAATAAATTCAGCAAAAGTAAGCAGTAAAATCCTTTTGCAAGCAGTCGTTTATTTATATATGGAACTGCATGTGGATTTTGGCTACTTTAAATCGAAAGTAGTATTAATTTGATACATCAGTTATTATTTGTTCACCGTGCTATGTATGGCAGAAAAAAATCTTTTGAGTCAAAATGGTATCAATCCATTTTAGCCCTATTTTTAGCTGCTATAAATTTTTTGTAACAAATGAATTTGGGCCGGAAAATATGGGAAGGTAGTGTACATATGCTATATCCGGATATTTGTGAAGGGTGCGGGGTACCCTTGCATTTTGACGAAAGGGTACTTTGCGCCGGTTGTATTTTGCAATTGCCTGAGACAGAATTTCATTTGTTCCATGATAATGATGCGGCTGCAAGGCTGTCAGGAAGGATACCATTTATTAGTGCGATGGCCTATTCTTATTTTACCGATGGCGGAATGATCCAGTATTTATTGCATAGATTGAAATATGATGGCAGAAAAGAGATAGGGCAATTTTTTGGTAAGCAATTAGGGCATCAGCTTCTGCACTGGCGGGAAGCGGCTAAGCCCGAAGTCGTGATCCCGGTGCCGCTTTTTGCGGAGAAAGAGTGGGAGAGGGGCTACAACCAAAGTGCATTGATCGCTCAGGGAATAGCCGATGTATTAAATATATCTGTAAATTTAAGTAGTCTTGTTCGGGTAAGGGCAACCGCTACTCAGACCAAAAAGACCCGGGAAGAGCGTGTAAAAAATATGGAAGGCGCCTTTGAAATTGAGGATCATGACATTTTGAAAGGGCTACATATATTATTAGTGGATGATGTTTTGACAACCGGAGCGACGCTTGAAGCATGTGCATTGACCCTCTTAAAAGTAGAAAATATAAAAATAAGTGTCGCAACGGTTGCTATTGCTGTTTGAGAAACATATATTTGCGGTTGGTTGCGGTTTTTTCGGAAAATCCGTTCCATCGTTTTGTTCATACTATTTAATATAAGTTTGGTATGAACAGGGAGTTGTAATAAAAAAAGTCTTATTTAACCAAAGGAATATGAAGAAACAATTATTGGCACTATCCTTGTTTTTGTCGGCAACGGCATCATTTGGCTCAGGTTATCAGCTCAACCTGCAAGGTCTCAGAGAATTGGCTATGGGCGGCACCGGTACTGCTATGCAGTGGGATGTGTCAACTATATTCTATAATCCGGCCGGCCTGTCTAGGATCAATGACATACAAGTGTATGGTAGTATTCTTGCGGTAGCGCCAAATACAGCATTCAGCAATGCTACGTCCATTGGTACGTCAACCTCCTCTTCCTATAATACTGTAAGCCAAACATTCACACCTTTCAATTTCTACATTGGTGGTCAGGTGGCTTCTCATAGCAAGCTGGCGCTGGGGTTGGGTATTTATACGCCATTTGGAACAGGCGTGCAGTGGGACGCAAATTGGATCGGTAAATACATGGTACAGGAAGTAAAACTTTCTACAGTATTTATTCAGCCTACTATTTCTTACCGTGTATCGGAATTCTTCTCTGTAGGCGGCGGCTTTATTTTTGCAACTGGAACGATGGATTATCGCCAGGCGTTGCCTTTCAATTTTGAGAATGGTTCAAATGTCAGTGCATCCAACACGCAGACAGCAGAAGCACATCTTCATGGTCAGGGTACCGGTGTTGGCTTCAATTTGGGTACACAATTTAAATTCAGCGATCGTTTGTATATCGGGTTAACTTACCGTTCTCAGGTTAATATGGATCTGAATGGTGGTTCGGCAACTTTCCAGGTGCCACCTACTGTTGCTTCATATTTCCCAACTACGGGTTTCGATTCACAGTTGCCTTTGCCGCAGGTTGCTTCATTAGGTATTGCTGTTAAGCCCGATGCTGAAAAAAGACTTACACTTCAGTTAGACTTTAATTATACCGGTTGGAGTTCATTCGATTCGTTGAGGTTTAATTTCTTTACCAATACACAATACCTTCAAAACGAGCATTACCCTAGAATGTACCGCAATACACTTACATCGCGTTTAGGTGGCAATTACAAAATATCAAGAGTTGTATCGGTGATGGCCGGCGCTGCTTACGATCCTACCCCTGTTACAAATGGTTATGTTTCTCCGGACCTTCCCGATGCAGACAGGATATTGCTTACTTGTGGCGTAAGTGTAAAGCCAGCACGTAAGATCACTTTGATCGCTGCTCTTGAAAGCACTAATGGTTTGAAACGTAATGGTATGTATACTTACGGCAATTTTTCCGGAACGTACCAAACTAATGCATTGACCACAGGTATTGGTGCTTATTATAACTTTTAATTTTATACAAACTCGCAATAATGATGAAGAAAGTATATTTGATCGGCGCTCTTGCAATTGGCTTTGCAGCTTGTAAGCCCAGTGTCAATGTATCGCCTACACCCACTTCTGGTTCTGTTGATTTCACAAGTTATTTGGCAGTCGGCAATTCACTGACGGCAGGATATGCCGATGGTAGTTTGTATGTCACAGGCCAATTGAACTCTTATCCCGAAAGACTGTTTGAACAATTCAGTCAGGTGAGTCAGCATGGTGCTCAAGGGCCGTTTGTACAACCTTTGCTTACCAGTGATCAAGGATACCCTTCGGCTAAATTGGTATTGGCCAGGACCTATGTTTCCTGTATGCCCTGGGATTCTTCATTGGGTGCAGTGTCATTTCCCGGGTGGATCGCAAATGCTGCAGATGCTGCGCCTTATGTAAGTTCTGGTCCTAACGGACAAATCAACAATATTGGTGTACCCGGTATAAGAATGGTTGATTATCCTGTTGAAGGTTATGCTTCCAATATTTACGGCACAGGTCAGTATAACCCCTATGCTGCGCGCTTTTATAATAATACGGCTTCTACGCCGCTTCAGGAATTGTATTTCCGTGTACATAATTTACACCCTACTTTCTTCACTTTTTGGTTAGGTGCAAACGACGTTCTGGGATATGCTTTAGCAGGTGGTCAGGGCGACGGATCAGGGACAACTTCTCCTATACTGATTAACTACTACAACACAAGCGATATCAGTAACTTCACTGCATTTGAAAAGGCTTACGATACTGCATTGAAAGTGGCTATCAGTACCGGTGCTACCGGTGGTGCGTTGATCAATATTCCTGATGTGGCAAAACTTCCTTACTTCAATACCATTCCTGCCAATGGACTTACGGTGACCAGAACAGGCCAACTTGATTCATTAAAAGCAGCATGGCCGGGATCGCGTTACTCTTTTGCAATGGGTTCGAATTATTTCTTAATTAAAGATCATGCGGGCAGTACCCGTCAGGCTGTGCAGGGTGAATTGATCTTACTTTCTGTTCCACAAGATTCAATCTTGTGTGCAGGTTGGGGTTCAGCTAAGCCAATTCCCAATCAGTACGTGATCACTACTGATGAACTGCAGTATATAGAAAATGCGATCAGTACATTCAACAGCTTTATTCAAAATGAAGCATTGGTGTACAATCTTGCTTATGTGGATATGAATTCGTTTATGAATTCGGTAAGCACCGGTTTTGCATACAGCGGTATTGATTACAGCACCCAGTTTGTTTCCGGTGGCGCGTTTTCATTGGATGGTATTCATTTGACACCACGTGGTTATGCCTTAGTTGCTGACCAGATCATTACTTCCATTAACAGCAAATATGGTTCAACAGTACATCAGGTTGATGCTAATCAATTCAATGGTATTTTGTACCCATAGTAGTTTATAGCTAATAATTAGTTTGAAAGATCGCCACTCGAAAGGCGATCTTTTTTTGCTTATTGTTTGTCGTAGAATGGTGTTAATCAAACCATGCTCAGCATAATCGCTGTGTCTATAATCACATTATGATATTGTTATTGATCACAATACAACACATTAACATTCAAGTGTTTTAATGATGAGATTTACTTATTGTGCTTAAGTTCAAAAAGATAAAAATATATTATGTTTATCGGTCGGTTAATAAGTATTAAATATAAGTGTATTTAATCTACTGCTTGTATAACATATAATTTAGTGCAAACTAGATATCTAACAGGAAATGTGTATGTTGAATAAATTAAAAAAATATAAAAAGTAAAATAAAATAATAGAAATCAGGGATAGTATTTTACACAATCAAACTTGATAGAACCGGTATGGTGCTGCAGTTTAGATGAAAATAATATAAAATTAATAACGAATGTCAAATAAATATGTACGACAAAGCCAATGCGAGTAATTACAAAAAAATAATACGCATATTTTTCTGCCGAAAGTGTATAAAAGCAAATTATTTTACAGTACATTCGTTCCAAATTTTTTATTTGAGATACTAATGTGCTATAACTTTTTTCGGAAGTAGTACATCAGCCCATTAATTAGCAACTAGAAAGTTAAACAATTGTAGTATGAAAAGAACTTTATTTTACGTTTTGTTGATAGCTTTGATCGTGTCGGCAAATGCCGGTTTTTCACAAGTAACAGAAGCTATTCAATATGCTTTTTCCACTAGTTTTCAGACTTATGATACTGTTGTTGCAGGGACCACACTTACCAATTTGAACGCTGACGATAATACACAACAAAATGTGCCAATCGGATTTACGTTCAACTATTGCGGTGTGAACTATACCCAGCTTTCAGTTGGCGATAATGGTTGGGTGTCACTCAGTAATGCACCCGGGGCAGATGATACTTATGGTGCTAATTCTGATTATCATACTACCCAGGCAGAACTTGGTTATACCAGACTAAATGCAGGTGTCGGCTTTCTTATGGCGTATTGGTTTGACCTGTATGCTTTAGTTGGTGGGCCCAACTTCGCTCCCGGAGCGTGTACAACGGATATCGTTGCTCGTTATGCTACTACAGGAACGGCACCTAATCGTATTTTCACTGTAGAGTGGCATAACTTCGGTGTCTACAATTGGGGTGGTTATACAGGTTGTGGCAGCATAGAATTGAAACTACATGAAACTACCGGAACCATTGATTTTTGTTATGGGTCGACAAGTTGGAACGGTCATGGAGCGATCATTGGTATCGCAAATAGTGCTACAGATTTCCAGATCGTTACCACACCTGGTTCATACCCTACAACGACAACCGTTTTTGATTCTGCAAAATCTACTCCTCCGGCAGATGGTACTGTTTATTCATGGTGTCCATCGAACATTAATCCGAAGTTGACAGATAATTCTCCGGTTTGCTCAGGCAATACCGCCAACTTTACCGTTACTACCGGTACCGGTGCTGCAGAATATAGTTGGGTCGGACCTAACGGATATACATCATCTTCTGCGTCAACAGGTAATGTTAGTATAGCAGGAATTTCAACGTTAAGTTCAGGTGTTTATACATTTACGGCAACCAATGGCGCGTGTTTAGCTAACGATACTATATCACTTGTTGTAAATCCAACACCGGTAATTACGGGACTTGATTCATTTTGTAAAGGCTCTACAGCGACCATGACAGTATCTGTTACCGGTGGTACATGGAGCAGTACAAATCCGGGTGTCGCTTCAGTGAGCGCAGGCGGTATTGTTACTGCACTTCACAAAGGAACGACAACGATCAGTTACACCTTACCTACAGGTTGTGATGCCGGTCACCCAATTGTGATTGACTCTACTGCATTTGTTGACGCAATCACGGGGTCTGATTCAGTGTGCGTAAATAGTTCAGTTACACTTTCCAACGTTATTAATTCAGGTGTGTGGTCGAGCGCTGACGTTGCTACTGCAACTGTGAATGCATCAACCGGTATAGTAACAGGTGTTGCAGCAGGAACAACGCATATTACATACACGTTTACCAATACTTGTTCAAGCTCGGCTACGAGTTATTCAGTTACCGTAGACCCGCTTCCTAATGTTGGCACCATCACCGGTACTACTACAGTATGTCCAACATCAACAACACAACTCACGGAAACGGGCGGCATCGGCACAGGTACCTGGAGCAGCAGCAATACTGCTATTGCTACTGTAAGCGGAACCGGATTGGTTACCGGTGTTGCGACAGGGTCAGCTAATATCACTTATACTGCAACCAGTATCAGTGGTTGCGGTGCGGTTGATACGGTTATTGCTATAACTGTTGAACCACTGCCTAATGCCGGCACCATCAGCGGCACAGATTCAGTATGTGTTTCATCTTCAGTATTGTTGACAGATGCAGGCAGCGTAGGCGTTGGTGCATGGTCAAGCGGCAATACCGCTGTTGCAACAGTCGACGCATCCGGTAATGTGACGGGTGTTGCTGCCGGATCTGCTAATATCACTTATACAGTAAATAATAGTTGTGGCACGGCAAATACTTCTTATGCTATCACGGTCGATCCAACGCCAAATGTAGGATCTGTTACGGGTACTACTACTGTATGCCCAACGTCAACAACACAGCTTACTGAGACAGGTGGTATTGGAACTGGCACATGGAGCAGTAGCAATGCAGCTATCGCAACTGTGGATGCAACAGGTCTCGTAACAGGTGTTTCCAGCGGTTCAGCTAATATCACTTATACAGCAACAAGTATCAGTGGTTGCGGCGCAGTGGATACAGTGATAGCCATTACTGTAGAACCACTGCCAAATGCAGGAACCATCAGTGGTATTGATTCGGTGTGTGTATCTTCATCGGTTTTACTCACAGATGTTGGTAGTGTTGGCGTTGGCGCCTGGACAAGTGACAATACTGCTATATCAACGGTTGACGCATCTGGTAATGTAAGCGGCGTAGCTGCAGGCAATACAACAATAACTTATACAGTAAATAACAGTTGCGGAACGGCAAATACTACTTTTGCTATTACCGTTGATCCCTCGCCTAATGTAGGTAGCGTTACAGGCACAACAACCGTTTGTCCGACATCAACAACACAACTTACAGAAACCGGTGGAATTGGCACGGGATCTTGGAGCAGCAGTAATACTGCTGTTGCAACGGTTGATCCAACGGGATTAGTAACCGGTGTTACTAGTGGTGCAGCTAATATTACTTATACTTCAACCAGCATAAGCGGCTGCGGATCAGTAGATACGGTCATTGCTGTTATAGTAGAGCCGTTGCCCAATGCAGGTACTATCAATGGCACAGATTCAGTTTGCGTCTTTTCGTCGGTATTACTTACAGATGTTGGTAGTGTAGGCGTTGGCGCATGGACAAGTGACAATACAGCTATTGCAACAGTTGACGCATCCGGTAATGTTACAGGTGTAACAGCGGGTAATACTACAATAACTTATACGGTAAATAATAGTTGCGGAACAGCAAATACAACATTTGCAATGACGGTTGATCCGGGTGCAGGAATTGGTGCAGTAACCGGAACAAATGTAGTCTGCGTGAATGCAACAACCCAGTTTACCGCAACAGGCGGCATAGGCACAGGAACATGGACCAGCGACAATACCGCGATCGCAACAGTTGATGCTACCGGATTAGTGACCGGAGTAAGCCATGGTCTTGTTAATATTACTTATGCAGTGACAAGCGTTAGCGGATGCGGTGTAGCCGATACAGTGATCGCCGTAACTGTAAATCCACTTCCTTATGCAGGCGTAATTTCAGGTTCAGATTCTGTTTGCAATGGAGCATCTGTTTTGCTCGTAGATGGCGGCAGTGTAGGCGTTGGTGCATGGTCAAGCCAAAACAATTCGACCGCTACAGTGGATGCATTTGGAAATGTTACCGGTGTATCACCCGGCACAACCAATATTTCCTTTACTGTGACAAACAGTTGCGGAACGACAGATACTTTCTTTGCAATTACGGTTGATCCAAGTGCTACAGTAGGTACTATTACGGGTACCAACACGGTGTGCGTAAATGCTACTACCCGGTTTACCGAATCAGGCGGCATCGGGACAGGCTCATGGAGCAGCAGCAATATTTCAATAGCAACTGTTGATGCTACAGGCCTCGTAACAGGAGTAAGTGCAGGGTCAGTTAATATAACTTATACAGCGGCCAGCATTAGCGGATGCGGTAGTGCAGATAGCGTTATTGCTGTTTCGGTAGCGCCGCTGCCAAATCACGGTTCAATATCGGGTGCAAGCAGCGTGTGTATCATAGGCTCTACCTCTCTTACCGATGTTGGTGGATTGGGTACCGGTACCTGGAGCTCCGGTAATACAGCCGTTGCAACAGTTAGTGCAGGCGGGTTAGTGATAGGTGTTTCTGCCGGTGTGGCAGCCATTAGTTATACGTCAACCAACAGTTGCGGCATAACAGACACTACTATTAATATAACGGTGAATCCACTTGCAAAGACAGGTACTTTTACCGGGCCGGATTCAGTGTGCGTAGGTGCTACCACTTCCTTTAGCATAACAGGTTCTGCGGCGGCAGGTACTTGGGCGACTAGCAATGCTGCGATAGCTACGGTAGATGCTACCGGTACTGTAACAGGCATTGCCGCAGGCAATGTGAACATTTCATACACTGCTGAGGACAGCACAACGTGCTTATCTTCAGATACTGTGGTTGCCTATACAGTTGATCCATTACCAAATCACGGAGTAATATCCGGACTTGATTCAACTTGTGTTGGTTCTTCAATAACATTAACCGATGCCGGTTCAGTAGGCGTTGGTACCTGGACGAGCGGAAATATCGCTATTGCAACAGTTGGTGCTACCGGAGTAGTTACCGGTGTGGCATTGGGAACAACTGCTATCACCTTTACTGCAACAAATAGTTGTGGCGCAGCAGACACCTTCTATAGTGTCAAGGTAAGTTCATCGCTTACTGCAGGCGCAATTACAGGTATTGATTCCGTTTGTATCGGATTTAATACTGTTTTGATCCCATCAGTTTCCGGTGGAACTTGGGTGAGCGGGAATACAGCTATTGCAACCGTTAATTCTTTTGGTGTGGTGACAGGCGTATCTGCCGGAAATGTAAATATCACTTATCAGATCTCAAGTTCTTGCGGAACAGTTGATACCTTCATGACCGTTCAGGTTGAGAATTTACCTAATCCGGGTATTATTACCGGCACGCTTACTGCTTGTGTTGGTGCAACAACATCTCTGACCGACACCACTCATGGCGGTGTTTGGAGCAGTGGTAATACAGCTATTGCCACCGTTTCGGCAACAGGCATTGTTACCGGCATTGCTACAGGAAATACAAATATTCATTATACCGTTACCAATGCCTGTGGTGCAGGCGACGCTACTGTATCAGTCGCTGTAAATCCATTGCCGGATGGCGGTGTGATCAATGGACCTAAGACAGTATGCGCCGGAACTACCATAACACTCACAGATACTGTGAGTGGCGGCACATGGAGCACAGGAAATGCAGCGCTGGCTACAGTTGCCGGTGGGGTTGTAACAGGTGTTACTCCCGGAGTAGTAGTGATAGGGTATAAGGATTCTAATAGCTGTGGTACAGCTACAACAAATGATACCATTACAGTGATCACCGTGCTGAATGCAGGTACTATCAGTGGCACTGCTACTGTGTGTGCAGGTTCTACAACAGTATTGACTGATACAGCATCGGGTAGCCTCGGTGTTTGGAGCAGCAGTAATACTGCAGTTGCCACAGTATCAGCGGGAACTGTCACAGGAATAGCAGGCGGAGTAGCAACAATCACTTATGCTGTCACAAATACATGCGGCACTAAGGATACTACTTTGACTGTGAATGTAACGCCACTGCCAAGTTCGGGTAGCATTACAGGGCTTACAACACTTTGCGTAAATGCTGTAAGCACGCTTACCGACACTTCGGATGGCGGTGCAGGAACATGGAGTTCTTCGGCTATTGCAGTTGCATCTGTGAGTGCCACAGGTGTAATTACCGGAATGTCTGCCGGATCTGCTGTGATCTCTTACATGGTCACTAATCTTTGCGGATCTGCTGTAAGCACCGTAAATGTAACTGTTAACCCGCTGCCTAATGCAGGTGTCATAAGCGGTACTGATTCTGTTTGTTTGGGTTCTACTACGCCACTTACTGATGCAGGAAGTTTGGGTATTGGGGTATGGAGCAGCAGCAACACAGCTATCGCTTCAGTGAGCGGTTCAGGAGTAGTTACTGGTATTGAAGCCGGCATTGCTACCATCACTTATGCAACAACTAACAGTTGCGGAACTAAAGACACTACTTATTCTGTTAAGGTAAATGCATTGCCTAATCCGGGTATTATTTCAGGCAACAGAGATGTATGCTTTGGCTTTACTACTACATTGACCGACAGTAATTCCGTTGGCGTTGGTTCGTGGAGCAGCAGCAACACCAGTATTGCTATGGTTAATGGTTCAGGTGTTGTTACAGGCATTACACCGGGCACCGTCTTAATTTCATATACAGCCACAAATAGTTGTGGGGCTATTGCCGATACATTCAGTGTTGTGGTACAAGGCATTCCTTTTGCAGGTGTTATTTCAGGGCTTACTTCATTCTGCGCCGGAGCAACTACATCACTTTCCGATCCTACGCCCGGTGGCACTTGGTCATCAGCAGATTCAGCTATTGCTACGGTTAATAGTTCGGGTCTCGTAATCGGCATAACGGGTGGCAATGTAGTGATATCTTATGCTGTCGCTAATTCATGTGGCACACGGGCTGCTACTGCCGACGTGGTGGTTGATCCTTTGCCAAATCCGGGTGTGATCACAGGGTCTCCGTTACTTTGTCTTGGGTCATTTGATATACTTACAGATACTGCTGCCGGTGGCACAGGTACGTGGAGTAGCAGCAATACTGCAGTAGCTACCGTTTCTTCAGCCGGTGTTGTTTCAGGTGTTACGCTTGGTAATGTTACTATT
>Ga0164297_10001405_pt1 | contig 25629 bp, 27 predicted proteins | sample GEODES058metaG_FD_113539 | JGI IMG/M metagenome (GOLD analysis project Ga0164297, IMG submission 113539) | Dystrophic lake water microbial communities from Trout Bog Lake, Wisconsin, USA - GEODES058 metaG | ecosystem: Environmental > Aquatic > Freshwater > Lake | place: USA: Trout Bog Lake... | reverse complement strand
GCAGAACTGGGTGGTGGAGTCCGCTGCGCTCTGGCAAGTTCACAGCCAATGCGGTGAGGCAGTCGCGTGCAGCGGCAGCAAGCTGTTGCGCGTCGTCATCATCATCATCATCATCATCCGCACCACGGTGATGGTGCACAACATGCGGCTCGCACAACGGCAACAGCGCAGAGGCAGCGGCAGGCGCATCCGGGCTCACACACGCAGGTTGCGCCTCCACTAACGCTGTGACCAGTGACAAGCAGCTCAGTCGTACAGCATGGTGCACATGTTCAGAAGAAGAGGCGCGCTGAAGAGCGATGCCTGCAAGGCGGGTCACCTCTGCGCCTGGCATCAGGGATGCAAGGTCCGTCAATGCGTGTAGGACTGCTCCATCGGCGGCATGCCAGGCTGCGACTTCCTTCTTGCTATGGTGGTCGATGATGTGGTACGCACATGCGAGCAGTGCCGGCAAGACTCGCGTTTGCAACGCAGTCTTTGCCTCCGCAGTGAGGCACCAACTGTGTGCGAGTGAGCCTGCAACAGCCGCTGCTGCCTGACGCGTCTCATGCACGTGACTCGCCAATGCTGCCGGTAGTAATTCCGCCATCGCCGCGTGGTGGGGCGCAAGTCTCGCGCCGAGAGAATCCAACATCAAGGACACCACTTGTAGCGCGGTGCACCTCGTCCGCTCGTCTCCTGACGCCGCGCCAGCTGACACGGCAGCAAGCACGCGGTCACGGAGGTTGTCGTCCGAGGCACTGCACTGCGCCACGACGTTCAAGAGCTCGGATCCGGCTCGCAACGCCGCCGGAGAGGCACAAATTGACGCTTGACCTAAAGCTTTGAGCGCTGCGTCCACAGCCCAGCGTCGCTCCTCGTCTGAAAGTGTGCTCCAGAGCGCGCCCAAGCGGTAGGACAGCACCGTGGCCGCCAGCTGAGAGCAAACAAAACGATGCTGGTCAGGACATGCTCGCGTTGCGCCGCCACGGCAGCTGTTTCTCACTCACCTGTTGCTGTCCGTCACTTGCTGTCGATGATGTGAGAATATTCAGCAGCGCAGGCACGAACCCAGGCTCCGCAGACAGGACCTGGAGACAGGACAGAAGCACCACGTTGACTCAGAGAACGCACAGGTGCGCGTCGGGACTCCAAAACAGGCAGACGGTGAGCTCGAGCAGCTCGTGAGACGTACATTCAGCTGTGACTCCGCTGCGCCCCGCTCCTGGTTGTGCGGCGACAGCGCGCCGTTCAACACATCACCTAGGCGTGCCTCCATCGGAGCTCGCCTAGACCCGCTGGGGCAAGCAGACACACGTGAAGCACTTCGACAGCTTGCAAAGTGGACGCGTCTGCGCTGGCAAAGCGTGCGTGGGACAGCTTGACGAGCGGAAGTCAAGTGGCGTGCACGAATGACGTCACACTTGCGCGGCCAAAGCTCCCCGTCGCGAAGACCCGTCGTCGCATCTTGCGTCGCGTTCGCATCCGCGTGGCAGTGTCTGTCAGCGCGCCGCAGAGCAGCGTGTGAGCAGTCAAGCTCGCAACTACCCACCTTCAAGTCAAGCAGCAGCGCTCGGTAGCCATGGGCATCATGGGAAGCAAGCCGGCAGCAGCCAGCAAGGGCGGCGCGAAGCCCACCAAGGAGACGTCCAAGAAGGCGGCGGCGAAGACCACGCCAGCCAAAGCCCCAGCGGCAACGGCGCCAGCCAAGGCGGCCGCCGCTGTCGCGCCGCCGGCACCTGCTGCCCCCGCAGCAGAGGCCATGCCCTTCAGCCCTGCTGGTAAGGGCAAGGGCAAGGCCAAGACGCCGGCGAAGGGCGGACGCACACCCGTTGCAAAGGCCAAGGTTACAAAGCCGACGCCGAAGAAAAGCAAGACGCCTGGACGCCAGACGCCGGGGCGCAAGGCTGGCAGACGCTGAGCGGCATGTACCGGGTGCGGGTGCGCGCTCGCCGGGGTCTCTGGGGGCGAGCGCACAGCGCAATGCAGGGCATTGAGGGCGGGCAGTTTGAGATTACGCGAGACGAGAGAGGCAGCAGTTCCTGCGCAGCAGTCGCTCCGGGGCTGGTGCGCTGGACGACTCCGCGCGTGCGGGGTCGTACTGGGTCACTGCTCACGAGTGGCAGAGGTGTGTTACCAGTACACGACGCGCTGAACCTGTGGGTCGCAAACTTTGCGCATTGTCCTTCCCAGCGACGCGCCGCCTCGCGTCCAACACTGCCACAGTCGTGTCCCTGCTGTCCTGCAGGCTGAAACGGCTCGCGCGTCGCCCCTTCCGCACGCAAGGGGCGTCGCGCGCCCACCCACGTCAGTGCAGACATGCCACTCTCCCGCCCGCCTCCAAAGCACTGTGTCTCGTCGCGACACGTTGCCCTGCATTCACGACTTGAAGCTACCCACATCATGCGACGTGGGTGGCCTCTCACAGACACGTCCCTGCCTGCAGTTCGACGCGTCGGACTCGCATAAAGAACACCTGTGGGCGAGTCCACTCCTTCTGTGCGGCCCCAGCGGCTCCTCGGTGGCTCTCACATACGGTACCCATGGATATGAACATGCCACCCGCTTTCTACGAGGACGCGCGTTACAACGCCGTTCTTCCCGGCTCAACTTGGCAGCCCAGTGGACAGCAGTCGAGCTGGACTGCAAACCAGCTACGCTTGCTGTACCTTGTCAGCCGCTACAGCCAACCTGCGCTGCGCCCAGGCGAGCCGGAGCAGTGGGTGCGGCGCATACCGCTGCTGGTGCTCGTGTACGAGTGCATCTCGGCCCAAGTCCTCAGATACGACTACGCGCCCTGCAGCGTGCCCATGGAAGGCCGGCGCTACTTCATGAACATCAGCCAGGAGGGCCTCGGTGACCTGGACGTGCTCCTTGAGAACGGCCTCGTCAGCGCGCTGCGCGTGCCCACACGGGAGCACGACGTGACCACCTGCTATCAAGTGTCTCGCACCGGCCTCGCGCTCCTGCAGTCAGACACGCTGGATGCAGCCAGCCGGTCAGCTGTGGATAGCGTCATCACGTGGGGAGGCGCGCTGTTGCAAGTGGTGTGGGAGCCTGAAGGGCCGCAGGGCAACGAAGCCCGGTTTGTGCTCCGAAATGCCGTCGGCGCCAAGGATAGCACAGTCATGGACTGCGAAGACGTGCCATACGTCGCCTCGCCGTACCTGCCGGCATGTGTTCGCCCACCAGGCGCACAGCGAGTCGCTCCACTGGCGAGCAATGCCCACCGCGTTGCAGACGTCGCTGCTTCAGCGCACAGCGTGCGTCGTGACCTCGATAACGCGGTTGCTCTATCAGGCCTGGTCATTTTAGTGGGTGAATGGGTGCCGATGGGGCCCAATGCATTGGTGGAACTGTCGCTCAAACTAGGCACCGGGGAGCGCGTGAGAGGCGGATTCTTCGCGGCGAACGCGACTGCGGATGATGTGACTGCCCCTGCTGTGGCACCTCAAGATCTAGCCCGCGTCGATGTGCTGGAAGCTGCTGCTGCGCGGTTCGTCAATGCGCAGGCGGAGCTGCACTTCGCGAACGCAGACCCCAACGTTGTTCAGGTGGAGACGTTCGGCCTCCATGTCCGCGCTGACGGCGTCGTCCTCCACGGCCTGCGTGTTGAAGCCATTGGGAGCGTGGTGGAGCGCAACTTGTCACTTGACGAGCTGGCCCGCCTATTCACTGATGTGGAGAAGGACTCGAGTGCCATCCTAGACGCATTAGTCAGCGCACACGCGGGTGAGCTCATGCACACCGTGTTCCTCGGACATCCACTCAGCCGCGACAAGCAGACTGTCTACATGGCTGCCGCCATTGCGCCCAAGCTGCCAGCAGCTGCGTACTTGGACAGGGGCGTGTACGAGGACGAGCTGCGTCAGGTTCTGGGCGACCTTCGGGGCGCATACGACCTCAGCGCTGCAGACGTGCTGCTTGTTGGTTCGCAGGGCATGCTTTTCGCAGGCCCTGGTGTGGCGGCGCACGAGGCTGACTTGACCCAGTGGTTAGCCCTCGCTGCGCGTGACAATTTCGTGCGCAACATGCACGCCCGGCTCTTCGTCTTGGGCGACGCCTGCAAAGGTGCCCGATCTGTAGCAGCAAGTTTCGAGCGCGATCCAGCAGCTGCTGATGCGGTTCACGACATGGTTACCGACATTTCAACAGACGTGATTCATCTCGACCAGGTGCTTCTGGCGCTCCACGAATCCTTGACAGCCGACGAGCAGGAATGGTCGCCAGTGGCACCTGCTGCTGGCACTGCTGCTGCGCCGCGAGCTCCGGTCACACCCACCGACTCGGGTTCCATTCTCGAGTCCGCGCTCCGCCTTGCCGCCACGCGGTCAGAGCTCCTCGCGCGTGTAGCAGACATGCGTAAAGTTGTAGCCGCCATGCACGGCGAAGCGGACAGCTTGCGAGCTGCAGCGACGGGTGTGCTCGAAGCCAGGGCTCTGGCCCTGAGCCGGGAAATGGCGTCGAGTGTGGAAGACGTGTGTCGCTCCATGGCGCGCATGGACCGCGCCGGCGTTCAATTAGATGCACTAGCTGCTCTCCTGGCTGGCCTGGTGGCTTTCGCAGCGCTAGACAGGGTGACTGGCCAATGGAGCGTGGTGAGCACAGCCTGGGCGCAGTCCTACATCGTGCAGCCGCTCATGAGCAAGCCGCTCGTGTGGTTCGCCCTCTCCATGCTCCTCTGGCTCCTCCTCGCGCTGGGCACAGCCGCGTGCGTGTGGGCTGTCGCCGATAGCCGCGCGGCAACCTGCGAGTTCGTGGCGATCGTGAACGCGCCTGTAGACCTGTTGGCGCTGGATGCGTACGTCACCAGACAGCGCGTGCACACCGAGACGGCGGAAGTGAGTGCACAAGGCACACTGGTGACGCGCATGACATGGGTGGATGCGCGCGGCATCGAGATTGACATGGCTGTGGACTCAACGCATGGCTTCCTGCTGGATGTGCGTCTGCGCCAGCGTCGACGCCGGGCAGCACCGGGCATGCTGCGCCCAGAGGCGCTGAAGCAGAGATTCTTCGCGGAGCTTGCAGCTGCTGGAGTGATGTCTCATGCTGCAGTGGCTGAAGTGCTGGCTGACACAAACGCTGTGCAAGAGACGCTGGACACGGTGTCTGGGCGGTATCAGGACCCCAATGCGCCGGGTAGAGGCCCGCCGAAGGGAGGGGCGGAGGCCATTGCCCGCGGGCGGTCAGCGCTGGAGATGGTGTTGTTCGTCCGCCTGCCTGGGGAAGCCTTCCATCGTGAGGTTCCTTTCGGCATGATGACCTGGTACGAGCTCCGCACGGAAATCGCGGCCAAGCTGGGTGTGCGTCCTCGCGACATTGGCCAGGTGGTGAAGCACCCAAACATTCTGGTGGCGGATGATGACGATGTCGCGCGCCTGGCTCCTGGCACGCTGTTGGAGGTCACTCTCAAGGGTGGGTCTATGGCGCCATCCACCTGGTCTGCGCGGGCATCCTCCAGGCAGTCGCTCGGGCAAGGCGGGCAATTGCCACCGTACGTGTGGGAGCCGGCAACGTCTCCTCGAGACAACGGGCAGTACTAACACTAGTAGTGTGATCCTGAGGCATTCACAATTTCGAGCCGCGGTCACTGCATCATACGTCATCCATCGTTCCCCTCGGAGGAGGAGCTTTTACTGTCACACATCTGATGCATATCCTCCCCGACTCTTGACGCGTGTACGGCCAGCCGCCAGTACTGGCAGTGGGATGTGACGCTTAGTGCGAGCCTGGCCATTCGTGACCGGAAGAAGAGCACCTCTCGGATGGTGCTCTCCAAGGCCAGTCGGGGCGTCCTCACTGTCCTGCTGCTCACTTGTTCCAACGCGTTCATGACGACTGCATGGTACGCGTCTGTAGACAGAAGCTGAGCAATCAGCTTCTGCGCCCCCGACTAATAACCTGACGCTCTGCCTGTTGCCCGCGCGCAGGTATCTTCACCTCAAGCACGGGGACTGGCATATGCTGAAAGCTATAGCAGTGTCGTGGTCAATTGCCTTCTTCGAGTGCGTGTGCTGGTCCTCCAGTTAGAATTGGCACGTGATGCTTGCTGACTGTCCGCACAATGCGCAGGTATTGCATGCAAGTGCCCGCAAATCGCATAGGCCACGTTTCCAACGGCGGACCTTTCGCAGCACCGCAGTTGAAGGTAATTACTGAGCTGCTCAGCCTGTCCGCCTTTTCCGTGTTCAGCAGCGCAGTGCTGAAGGAGAAGCTGAGATGGACGGACGGCCTTGGCTTCGTATTCATTTTGCTGGGTGTCATCATTGCGATGGCGGGGCGGCATGCATCGCAAGGGCCAGCTGGCGCCCATTCCCCCGATTTGGAGCTCCTGATTCCTCCACCGCCGCCGCCGCCGCCCTCGCCGTCACCAGTGCATCACGGATGACCGCGCACGGTATCCGCATGCTGAGCATTGCAATACGAATTGCAAACGCCGTTTGTCACAAACACTGAGTCAACCTTGTCGCCGGATCGATGTCTTGACTCACGCACACGATGTGGCGCAGAGCCACAAGACTAGCATCACGCGCGCTGTCCCGTCCCAGAGGCGCGCCGGCACAGAGCACCGCTTTGAGTGGACTCGCAAGAACGAGTTGGAACAGAGGACCGTCCTGGAGCGACCTCGGACTTGAGCACCAGCATGGACGAGGCTTCTGCAACGCAGCGAGTCGCGCCAACGTCGGCACGTCGTCCCGCCCGCCCGCGTGCTCGTCACTCACTCAGCCGCTTCATCTGACTCCAGCGACCACAACCAGGGACGCTGTCGACCGTTCTTCAAGGACGCATGCTTGAACTGCAGCGCCGGTATGACTCGCTCAATGCGGAGTTGAGTGCAGAGGTGCGCGGGGCGCCTCCGTCTTCGTCACACTTGGTGCAGCGACTGATACTTGCCAGTGACCTGTGCAGACGCCGCCAGACCTGCAACGCACGGTGGCTATCAACAAGGACCTCGCACGACTCGCCCCGGTGGTAGAGGCGTTCCGGGAGCTGAGCCAGCTGCAAGAGGCGCGTGCTGTGAACTTCGAGTTGGGCCCGCCCTGACTGACCCGGGGCTTTCTACACCGCTCCTCGCCACAGGAGCTCGCCTCGCTGACTGATGTGGTTGATGGCGCGGGGGATGACCAAGATATGCGGCACATGGCGCTTGAGGTGCGCAGAGCCACACCTGTAGTGCTTTCCCCTTCTTCGTCCTCTCCTGACGCCTCTTCCACCTGTCAGGAGCGCGACGCTCTGGCGGCGCGCATGCCGGAGACGTTGGAATCCCTGGCGCTGTTGCTGGCACCACAGGACGAGGCTGATGAACGGGATGTCATCTTGGAGGTCAGAGCAGGGGCTGGAGGCGATGAAGCCGCTTTATTCGCGCTAGATCTACTGCGCATGTATGAGCGCTACGCCAGCTTGCGGGGATGGAGGTTCGAAATGCTCGGCATGGCGCCCAGCGCTGCCGGTGGCGGTGCAAAGGAGGCGAGCGCAAGCATAGCAGGGCAGGGCGTGTTTGGCCGCCTGAAGCATGAGATTGGCGTCCATCGCGTTCAGCGTGTGCCGGCAACGGAGACGCAGGGGAGGGTCCACACCAGCACCGCGAGTGTGGCTGTGTTGCCGCAAGCCAGCGATGTCGATGTGATTCTCCGAGACGAAGACATCCGGATCGACACGTACCGTAGCAGTGGGGCTGGAGGTCAGCACGTGAACACGACGAACAGCGCCGTGCGTGTGACACACGTGCCGACTGGCGTGGTGGTTGCCATCCAAGACGAGCGGAGCCAGCACAAGAACAAGGCAAAAGCGTTGAAGGTGCTGCGTGCGCGCCTCTTTGATGACGCTCGTTCTAAAGCTGCCGCCGCCAGAGCTGCGGAGCGACGCGAGCAGATTGGTACAGCAGACCGGTCGGAGCGCATTCGGACGTATAATCAGGGCCAGGGGCGTGTGAAGGACCATCGGTGTGGCGTCACCGTGGGCGACTACGAAGCTGTGCTTGACGCCACAAGACTGGACGAGATCATTGACGCGCTAGCAGCTGCAGACAGGGCTTCCCGACTGGCGGCAGTTGACGGGTCCCTTCACAAGCGACCGCACAGAGACGCGGACGAGGATTGATTGAGCAGATGCGAGGCATTTATTCATATCCATGGCACAGCGTCTACGAGTGTACTGCGCATTCCTAACCCTCCGCCGCGGCGAGCCAGCATTGCGCTGGACTTTCGAGACCCATGACTTGACAGTGCTGCGCGGCCATCGCGGGCAGGTCTCTGTGCGGCAAGTGCACCGCCGGCGGAAGCGCGGCGTTTGCGTCTCACAGCATCTACCACCAAAGGCAAGGTGTCCCCAGCCGGCCCAAGAAGTACCATGTCTGAAACAGCGTCAGTCAGTTGCGTGGGCTCCATGTTGATCTCAATCACTTTTGCCCCGCGCTTAGCGGCTGCTCGCGGCAATTCAGATGCTGGCCGGACAGTTGCGCTTGTGCCGACAACGAGCAGCACATCGCATGCAGCGACAGCCGCTGATGCCTCTCTGGCCGCAATGGGCGGAATATTCTCCCCGAAAAGCACCGCGCTTGGTTTCAGCGGGCCGCCACATGTGCTGCAACGGGGCGGTAGCGACGGCGTCCGCGCGATGAGGTCCTCCACAGCACCACCAGGCCGTCTGCACTTCCTGCACGCGGACTGCAGCAGACTGCCGTGGTACTCCACAACTTTGGAGGAGCCGCTCTTCTGGTGCAAGTTGTCCACGTTCTGAGTCACGACGCAAGTCACCAGTTGGTCCTCTTCAAGGGCAGCTATCGCCCGGTGCCCCGCGTTCGGCTCCGGCCGCGTCTCCGCCAGGAAGTCCCGTATGAGCTCCCATATCTTGTTCGGCTGTTTGTCGAAGCCCCAGATTGTGGCATACACCGTGGGGTCGTAGCGACGCCATAGCCTGTCCGAAGCCGAGACGCACACAAGAAGTCAGCTGACACGTGCTGAGCGCCACTCTTGCGCTAGTTTCTCATGCGCACCCGTCAGCCGGGTCTCTGAATGTTGGGATGCCGCTCTCACGGGAGAGACCTGCGCCCGAGAGGACGACAACGTTGCTTGCTTTCGCAATCACGGCGGCCACATCGTCTACTGTTGCTCGCTGAGTCTGTTTGCTTGGACCAAGGATGGACGTAAATGCACCCATCGGGGGCTATTTGCGGAGGGAGCATGCATGTTTAGCGCTGACGTGGCCCCTTGGACACCCATCCGGCGAGCCCTTTTCCATGGAGGTGCTGCCATGGCCGCAGCGGGGCTGGCAAGGCGAGCGTGAGCAGTTGTGGGTGAAGCTCGAGCACTACCTGAAACTTCATCTGACTGCAAATGTTCTCATGCCAGCGCCCTTGGGCGAGAAGCGGCCTGCATACACGCATGCGGCAGGCACCTGGACTTGGGCGCGCTACGACTGGGTCTGCCGCGACCAGAAGGCCATCGCGAAGCATGATCTCGGTCTCTTAGTGCGAGACGTCATCGTCGTTGACATTGACACCGTGAAAGATGCCGACGCGCTTGAGTCTCGCTTCCCGGAGCTGTGCACTGCGCCAGCGGAAACAACGGCGCGCGGTCGCCACTACTTCTTCCAGCGCTCAGCCAAGGCAGACAGCGACGGGTACTACGACGGCCCCGCGCAGCGCATCCCAGCGGTAGATCTCAAGACGCGAGCCTGGGGCGGCGGCAGCGGCTTTGTCATCGTGGCGCCAAGCACCAACAAGGTGTGTATTCTGCATCGCCGTATGTAGTTTGATCACTGTCTCCGTATTCTGCATCGCAAACATGTGCTCGATGTAAATTGACCCCCCAATTGTGTGGGTCTTCCCACAGACCTGGCTGCGTTCCCCTTGGGATGCCTGTCCCAACGGCATGCTTCCAATCATCTCCGACGCGCTGCTGGATGCCATCGCCACGGCACGGCACGCGCCACTGCGCGTCTCGCTGCGTTTCATGGCTTCTCCAGCCTCAGCGGCGGTGGAGCGTGAGTCAACACTGCTGTCCGCCTGCACCTACGTCACCACTGCGCTCGCTGTCGGCGATGAGCAGGAGGCGGTCACGTCCGCCCTCGGTGCCATCTCCCTCAGCGAAGGTGCCTCTGCGTCCACTGCGGCCCCGCCAGCGGTTCTCATTCCAGAGCAGTTCAGCGCTGATCTCATAGCTGACCTTGAGCGAGTTGCAGCTGGTCGGGACCTAGACATCGGCGATCTGAAGGCGCCGCCGGCTTGGCTCGCCAACGCAGCTGCATACGAGTCGCGTATGGAGGCCATCATCGCGCTAGCGGACTTCCTCGGTGTGCCCGCCGCTCCGATGGCAACCATCCGGTCCGCCAGCGCAGGGGGCACACGCAACCGCGGGCTGTGGATGAACATCAATCACGCGTGGGCGCTGGACTGCATGGCTGCCACTGCAGATGCCGAGGCCGGCAAGCTGGTGACTGTAGACGCTGCACTGTCAGCAACTCTGACGCATCAGCCGCTGCTGCCTAGCGCTCCGCATGACCATCGGTGGATCCTCCACGAGGGGCCACGGAGCCGGGAGCGAGTCCCACCAGGCACCCGTGTCCTCGCTGACGACCCGTCGGCAGCCGCAGCCGCGGCCCTGCCTGCGTTTGTGCTGAAAGCGCTTCGTAGCGAGGCGGGCCATCTGGCACTCGCTGGCGGAGCGGCGCTGGCTGCTGTCACTCGTCAGGAGCTGGCAACATCAGATGCCGTTGCAGATTACGACCTCTTCGTCTACGGGTTCGAAGGCAGCAGTGACACAGTGTCGGCAAATGCGGACGCGCTTCTGCGCCGCATCGCCGCGCTGCCGGGTATCGTGCGGGGCCAACGCGGGGCCATGGTGTCGCGCCATGCAGTCACCTTCCGTGTGCGTGCGGCGAACGTGCAAGAGATGCTTGTGCAGATCATCCTTTGCGTCGCCAAGAGCCCGGCGGACATCCTTAGTGGGTTCGACCTTGCGCCGTCCAAAGTCTGCGTGCTGTACAATAGCTCCGATGCAAGTGCGCTTACCGTGCTGGCGGCGCCAGACTGGCCGCTAGCGATGCAACGAGGTGCTTATGCTCTGGACGGACGGTGCTGGAGCAGGGCCACATCGCTGCGGGTGTTCAAGTACATCGCAAAGGGTTACGATGCGCTTGTGCCAGCGCTCACCAATCGCAATAAGCTGCTGTACAGTCTGAAAGGAAGTAAGAAGTGGTGGGCTGGCCGCCAGAAGCTGGGCCATCTTGACGGCTTCGAGCTGCTGTACGCGCTGGAGCGCCACCTGTCGATCGATGACCGCCCATGGTACGCCAGCAGCGACGTGAAGAAGAACCAGCGCCGCATCCGGGCGAAGGACGTCGAGCGCGTGGCACGCCGCCTGCGCATGGATCAGCGCACAGACTACGCAACGGCAGCCAAAACGCTGCGCACGCTGCTGTATGTCGTCTCGTACGCCTACTGGGGTCTGGCGCAGCGACTTGGCATCGTGTCCGTGCCGGATGCACTGCGCCAGCCACTTGGCTGGCGGCAGCCGTGGAGCCAATCGCAGTTCCATCCCGCTGTGGCTGACGCTCTCGATGCTCTCAATCTCGTCGACACGCCAGGCAACTGAATTTCAAAGGCAGACATCAACGCGCTGAATACAGACGCCTCCAAATACGCCTCCAAACCATGACAATCCAACCAAAACCGCGCACCGCATCCTCTGTTCTATTCGACCACGCGCCACGCCATCTGCGTGCCTGCGCCAAAAGGAACGACAGATCCATCGCCAAAATTGTACTCCTCAGGCACTCGCCACGCCTCCTTGCGGAGCGTCACCTTCTTCGTGTTTGCCGGACGTCCGTAGAACGCAGGCCCGTGCAACGATGCGAATCCTTCAAGATTCTTTAGAGCTCCTGCGGCCTCAAACGCAGAAGCATACAGAGGCAGCGCCGCATGTGCGCTGAACACGCCCGCGCAGCCGCAAGCACACTCCTTTGTGTTCTTTGCATGTGGCGCGCTATCAGTGCCAAGAAAGAAGCGAGAATCGCCGCTCACAGCCGCAGCAGCAACAGCAGAACTGGGAGATAGGAGAGCGCCACGATCGTCAGGACCGGGCGCCGTGGAAGTGTTACAACATCCTGACGCAGGCGCACCGATGCTCTTCGCGCTTGAGGATGGGCAGGCAGTAGTAATGCGGTCGGATGCCACCGACAAGCATGGCGTTGCGGTTCAGCATCATGTGCTGCGGTGTGATGGTGGCGCCCACTCTTCCCCACGGGGCTGACAACACGAAGTTCACTGCCTGCGCCGTTGTAATGTGCTCCACAACCACACGAAGGGCGGGGATGCGCTCCAACAGGGGCGCCAACACGAGATCCAGGAATCGGGCCTCGCGGTCAAAGATGTCAACATCTGCGGATGTGACTTCGCCGTGCACCAGCAGCGGCATCCCGTGAGCTGCCATGGCCTCCAGCACGGGCGTCACCTGGCGCAGCAGTGAAGGTGAGGTGAGCGTCTTAGCATGCATGGACAGGGAGAACTGTTCCTCACCTTTTTCACGTCCGTCACGCCGTCAGCGCTGTTTGTGGTGGCACCCGCTGGATAGTACTTGCACGCCACCACGAAGCCGCTGGCTGAGGCAGCCGCTATGTCCGCAGGTGTGGTATTGTCTGTGTGCACAGCTTGCAGTGTGAGTCTCCAGCTTCATCGGACGCCAGCAACGCCAAAAAAGTGGAGAGCTGCTGAAACGCACCAGTCAGGTACAGTGTCATGAGCGGCTCGAACGAGACGCCGGCAGGCACGGCAGCCAGAACACGCTGTCTGTAGGCTGTGGCCTCAGCCAGTGACCTCACCGGCGGCTTCAGGTTCGGCATCACTATCGCCCGACCAAACACGCGTGCTGTGAATGGCACGACAGACGTGAGAGCGCCGCCGTCACGCAGGTGCAAGTGCCTGTGTGCCGTGAACGAGTTCCCCGACGACGATCGCCAGTGAGAATTCGGCCGAGGTGGTTGTTTGTGGGGACGCAGGCGCGCACCAGTCATCAGGCTGAGTCAGTGTCAATTCAGAGCCTTCAGGCAGGAGGTCCGTCGACGCTGCCGCTGCTGCTCCAGAGCCTCTTCTAAGACTCTGCAAGTTCAGGCTCCTGCCTGATGGCCATCGGAGCGATCGAGGCGAAGCTACGAGTGGGATGCGATGCGTGCCACATGCGGACAGCATGGTGTGAGCGAACAAACAGTCACACAAAGGCCGTCAAGTGAGCCACGGTGGACACCAAGTGAGCCCTTCGACAAAGCGCATCGCAGAACGGCTGGTGAATGAATTGCGACACGTGAGCCGCACAGTGCCTGGCAGCTGCACACAGGCCGCACAACGTCGCTAGAGCACTACGTCACATACTACATGCCACCGCAATGGTCCGTCAACCCGCGCGTGTCTTGACGCGCCCGAGTGCCAAGCTCACTCACATGCGTCACCGCCCCAGAGTTGGCTCTTCGAGAAGTCGCCCACGTGGAGGCGTGTGGTGGCCACCACACGGGAGTCCCGCAGTGCGATGCTTGGTTTCACTGCTCTATTCATCGCCTTGCCGTGCGTTCTTGGCGTGGTCGTTATGAACGCGACCAACCCCGAGGAGGACGCGAAGCGACAGCAGTACCTGCGCCAGCGCGCAGGCCTTGACGGAAAGCTTCTTGCCAAGGCAAACAAGGAGCGGCTGGGCGTCCTCTTGTCAGAGGTTGAGTCGGGGAAAGACAACTCGCAACGCTACAAGATGGCGCTTGATGGACGCACCCAGGGGACGAGCAGCGGCACCACGCTGGGCCGCATGAAAGGCCACCAGTGAGAGGGGAGACCACGAAGTTGCCATTTGTTCGTTGTTGTGTGCGTACATGCGTGATTTGATGCGTTATACAGCGACTGCGCGCATCCGTCTCCCCCGTGTGAGGCGCGGGCTGGTGCCATCGCCTCAGTTCCCCCTCGCCCACAGCACATCGTCCATTTCCCCACAGTGCTCCCGCCCCCCCCCCCTTCCCCCAAAAGTGTATGCAGTATGCGTTGCGTGCGTTGCCCCCCGAACCCCATTATTGTCCATTGTACAAATGCGAATCTCCTCCCGGGCCAGGAGCATTCCAGTAAACCGTGCCGCCGGGCCCCACCGTGAAGGACATCCCGCGCGGCAGCTGCCCCAAAGACGCCGCCACAGCCGACAGATGAGCCGCAGCCGCAGCCGAGGCGTCAACTCCCGATTGGGGCGGCACATGCCACCCTTGCAGGCTGGCCTGGGAGGAACTCCCTGGCCGAGACGGCACTGGCATCACCAGCTGCTGCGCACCGCCAGACGGGTGCCCAACATCAGAGGCAGTGCACTGGCGGAAGCCGCTGCCTGCATCTCTCCACCCTGTTGGCGATTGACCCAGCACGCCACGGTCAAGGCCCACATGGTGATTGTAATGCACCTGCTGCTGCTGCTGCTGCTGCTGCTGCTGCTGCATCTGATGATGGTTTCCCAGACGTGAAGACAGCGTCCCATGGACCATGGTGTGCATCCCAGGGCGGACGTACTCACCACCCAGGGCGGTTGCATCCAGCTGCGCGGACAGCGCGTGTGCTGGCCCGCACGGGTCACCCGTGACCAGCGTATTGAGGGAGCCCACAGAGCCGAAGCTCGCCTGGCTGCCATGGCTCGGGAGGCCGCCTCCACTGCGAGGCCCGCCTCCACTGTGCCCAGCCAGAGCAGCCTCCTTGAACTTCAACGTGCTGTGCCAGTGCTTCTTGATGCTTGCGCAGCTGCGTCCCGGCAACAGCGCCTCCATCGCGCTCCACTTGTTGCCATGCACTTGGCGTGCACGCAAGATGATTGCATCTTCAGCTTCAGTGAACCGGCAGCCGGCGCCTCCCGCGCTGCCGCGACGCCCCAATCCCGCTGACGTAGCGCACGCGGAGTCGGAGCCGCCTCGAGGGCTGAACCCATCTTCAACGGTGCCGCCAATCACACCTCGGGGATGGCCGGCCTTGGTCTGCATGTCCTCTCCATCTCCTGAAGTGAGGCCTCTCAGGCTTCCGCTCCCGCCGCCGCGGTGGCTGCTGGCTTGCCACTGATGCTGTCGATGCAGACTCAGGCCGTCGCCGGCAGAGGAGGCATCGAAGAAGGTGTCTTCAAAGGCGGACAGCAGGGTGGCGTAGTTGCCCGCCAGCACACTGCACGTCTCGCGATTGGTCGACTGCACACGCAGCGCCGCCGCGACTGCAGGCCACAGCCCAGCAGCTGTGACGGCAGCTCCGCCGCCGCGCATGCACACCTCCCTGTACAGGCCCGCCAGATCAAGCAGCTTGCTGCCAAAGGAGGGTAGCCGTAGTGGGAGGCTGGGTGGGGGCATATTGCTCCTCCAGCGAACAGATTCCGAGTCGGAGGAAGTGGCGCCGGTGGCTGCGCCAGGATCAGGAGATAGCTCGCTGCCTTGCGTTGGGAGACCCACCCCATCGCTGTCTTGGGACCCTCCCGCAGCGGCAGCCTTGGCCGCGTGTTCAGCGCAGAAGCCTGTCAGTGCAGCCATAAAGGCGGCGGCATCTTCACGTGAGCCACCCGGCCAGCCGCCAGCTTGGCTGGGGCATTGCACTGCAGGCGAGCCCACCCGCTCAGCGGGAGGTGTGCCTGCTGGCCAGAAAGGCGGTGCGCATGCGCCATTTGCGTCATCACCAGCATCACCACCAGAAGGTGCGCCAGCTGCGGCGGCGCCGTCAGACATGGTTCTGCTGTGTGGCCGCGGGGAATGGACGCCACAGTCGCGAAGGAGGGGCCGCTTCAGAGACGGATGATGCCATCCGTTGCTGCTGAGTGGCGTCGGCGATGGCCAGCCACCCGCGCTGCCAGTCGCTGCGCCAGACATGGGGTCACCGCTGGTGCCGGGGCCGAGGAGCGAGAGAGGTGACCAAGTCTGCAGAGGGCCTCCAGTGGCGGCGTGGGGAGGGCAGCTCCGCTGCCCGGGTGTGCTCACCAACAATGGCATCGCCACTGCTGCGCCCACGCTGCGGCCATGAGGCGGAGACGCAAGCGCTGCGTGTCCAGCGGCGAGAGCAGCGGCGTGGATGGCACCAGCAGAGGCGGCGGTCAGCGGAGCAAATGCGCGCGCATCGTTATCACTGCCCCGGCCCACGCGGCCACTCATGCCAGGACTGCTGTTCGGACTGGGTGTGCCGCCGTCTCGGTGGCCGCCAGGGCTGGTCGCAGGACCGCCTCCGAGATCGCCATAGGGCGGTGTTTGCGCAAACGCCATCTGCGTCCCCTCTCGCGGCGTCATCTGTGCATCAGAGGCATCACCGCCGCTGCGTTCCCGCGCATGCGCAACAGCCACGGTTTGGGCATCCAACTCCTCCATGCACCTCGCGAGGTCAGCTCGAGATGCACGTTGAAGTGAGAGTACCGTGGCGACCACTGCTTTGGTCGTCACTGCCGCTGTGGGGATGAACACACTTGGGTCCAAAGTCAGCATCAGTTGCTTGGCAACCGCTGGCGGCGGCGGCGGCTGCGCGGAGACGGCCTGCAGGATGCATGCCCGGATGGCTGTTCCCGCGCTTGCCGGCACGTCTGCGACACCATCCAGGATGCGCATCCACTCCGGCTCCTCGGCTGCGTGTGGCGGAGCACCTGTTGGGGGAGAGACGCGGTGCGTGGAGTGTGAGGTCGGGGTGCCACCTCAAACCCAAGGGCGACAAGGCAGCTACCCTGTGTACGAAGAGCGCCTCGGGGCGGGCCGGCGCACGCACCGTGCGCCTGCTCCCTGCTCCCCACCCCCTGCGCGTGGCCCCGTGCAAGACCGCGGTGCGCAGCGTCTGTGGGCACAGGGAGTGAGTGGCGGGAAGCTGACAGGTAGTTGTTCCCCAAGGAGCCCAACTGAACGGCGTTTTTCCCACCACCCACAGCCAGCCGAGACGCGGGCCCAGCAGCCACACACGCGCCCCAGGCGTGAGAGTCGGAGCGAGCATGGGCGCTGATCAACTGCGGCTGCAAGCAGCGAGTGGCGAGGACGACATGCAGGCGAGCGCCACAAGGTGAACAGTTCCGGGGCGGCAGCGCGCGAGGCAGGGGCCGCACGGCGCGTGTGTGTCCCCCTCGTGCAAGCAGGGTGCCAGCCGTGCGTCGGGGTGCGTACCGTCAACTCCGGGTGGCAGCGCGGTGATCACAGGCGGTTGTCTTGCGGGGAGCGTCCAGGTGGTGCTTCCTACCACGTTCTGCGGGTTGCAACGCCCACCCAGGCACAGGCGACGAGTTAGCCGGGTGGCGACGGGTGAGGCACGTCGCTGCGTCCGCGGCGCCGCCAGCGCAGGACGGCCGCGGCGGCGGCAAGCAGCGCTGACCAAAGCGAGCTGCGAGCAAAACTTACCTGCTGCGCCGCGTCCGGGCTTCCTGCTGGCTGTTGGGGCCCCAGGTGCCTGTGAAAGCGTCAGCGGTGTCAGCCGTGCGGGTCGGACGGGTCGTCATAGCCGCAGGCGCGGCGCAACGGGGTGCCGGCCAGAGGCTCGCGTGATCTCGACCTCACATCCCACGCCGGCCCGCGGCGCCGCTCCGTCCGCTTCACCGCTGCACGCTTGCCGTACACAAGACGCACCCGGCGGCGTGCGGACAGCCGCGCTGGCGCTTGCCGGGCCGCTCCTGCGACGGAAAAAGGCAGAGGTCAGTACAGCACTCCTGCCGGCGCACCGGCACCGACACGACCATGGTGCACCGCCGTCACGCACCTGCTGGGCCGTGACACCCTCGTCACTAAGCAGCGACGCGTCGTAGCCGATCAAGCCGCGCCAAAACTCGTCCTCTAAATCGAGTGACATGGTTGATCTGTCCTGCACGCGCGCAACACACTAGAAACGCATGGCCGGTGCTTGCAGGTACTTGGTGAAGTACCGGGGGAGCGAAGGGCGCGTCCGTGGTCCAGCGATGACGTCACAAGCTCGTGAGCAAGGGACACTGGGGCGGCGTGTGTGCGCCACACAACGCACGTGGGCCCAGGCGCAGGGAGCGGCACACCCGCGTCAGAGGCTGGAACCTGACTGCCTACTGTGTAACGTGCGCGCTGGATGGGCAGGCCGCACACAGAGCAGCGTTCCGCCGCGTAGAAGGCAGTCCGAACAATATGTCTATTGGTATACCACGAACAGACACAGGCGCGTGAATACCCGCACACGGGTGTCTCCTCCGCCCCACGCGAGCCTCAACTCAACCGACACTGCATACTGGATGTTACACCATCGCGTAGTCTCATTCGCTCGCAGGCGCCGGCGTCTCTGATGCATCAACTGCGGCCTCCACTGCAGGCGCAGCTTTGGCCGTGCTGTACCCGTTGACCAGATTCTCCGCGCCGCGAGTAATCTTGACAGACTCGATGATATCCCCAACCTTGAGCGCACAACGAAAGACAGAGAGCTTAGAAACACGCGAGGCGACACACCCAATGCAAAACGCTGTGACACCGACTATGTTGCACTCACCTTGCAATCCCGCAGAATGTCCTGCCCCTCCACCGCGTAGCCAAAGACGCCATACCTGCGCAAAAGTGCGCGTGGTGAGATCGGGGGACACGAGGCCTTTGATGTTGCCCATACTGCAAGCATACCGTCCGTCCAGAATGTTCGTCCCACTGGGTGTCAGCTCGCTCTCCTTGAGCAAGAAGAACCACTGGCTGCTGGCACTGTTGTTGTCGAACTCATCACGCGCCCAGGCCAAGGTGCCGAACGCGTTGAACGGCAGCACTGTGTCCTCTTTGAACCGACGCACATCCTCCAGCGTGTCCCCGTACATCGGCACTTTGTCACCTGCAACCATTATCTCCAGCGGAATGGTGCGCAGCTTCTTGGTGGTCGGGTCCTGGAACCCGATGGCGGGGCCGGCAGGGTCACCGCTTTGCACGACGAATCCGTCGTTGCGCTGCACGTCCATGCCGTCGTAGAAGCCACGCAGCACGAGATCCACGAAGTTGCCGGCGCTGACGGGGGCGTTGTAGCCGTCGAGGACGACCTTCATAGTACCCCTCTTAATGTTCGGGTTCCCTGCCCGCCCATCCTTCAGCTTGAACGTGAACTCCGCCTCCGCGCGGCCCTTCAGCAGCGGCATCGTGTCATAGGGAGCAGGGACAGCAAACGGGAAACCTGCATGTGGTGCATCAGTCAGCAACAGGTAGTCTGTCACGGCAGATTCCATTCAACGCACCATTCACCATGGCCTCCTCCACCTCCGTGATGTACCCCAGCGCCTCCTGCTGCTTGTACGGCACCTGGAGCATGCCGGCGGTGGCGTCTATCTGTGAGAAAGCCGGACCCCGCACACAGAGGTCTCTGGCGGCACACACGCGCGCACCTCCTGCTTGTCCTTGTTCGACACCACCACCTGGAACTGCTGCAACGACTTCTTCAGGCTCGCCAGCGCCGCCTTGGCGACAGCCGTGTTGGCAGCAGGCACATCCTTCAGGATGGCCTCCTCTTCGCGGGTCACCACATCCAGCGCACGGTTCACGCTGCTCTCCACCCCCTGACATGCAGCAGAGCGTGCGAATGCGCGTAAGCAAAACGCAGAGGAAAGAGCTCTGTTGAGAGCACAGGGAGGCGCACCGAGAAGCGCACTCCCGGAACACGCAAGTCGTCCGTGATTGACTCCAACGCTTGCTGCGCCACCCGGATCTGCTTGTTCTTGATCGGCAGCGCGTTGCGCAGCAGCGCGCGTGCGTTCTGAGTGGCGGACGCAGGGAGAGGCCCGTGCGGTGTGTCAAGCCTCTGAGGCTGAAAGGAGCACACACAGCGGTCTCGTCCGCACCTTGATAGGCTCCGTGCCAAGGCCAGCCACCTGGTACAGCTCCTGCGGAAGCGCGCTGGAAGGCCTCTGTGCGCGGGTACAAGGAGGGGCGACCACAGACAGATAGAGTGAGGTGCCGTGTGTTGGACGGAGCCTCGGCTGCGACTCTGGAACGAGTGGGAAAAGAGCGCACGCACCGCGTCTGCAGGCAGTGCAACTGCAGTCGTAGACGCGACGACGGCGGCAGCGCCGAGGGAGAGCGCCCAGGTGCGGAAGGAGGTGGGTGGCGACACCTGGTGGAGTGACAGTCGTGGTTCAGTGTGCCAGCCCCGCGCGTATTACGACCTGCTCGACAGCGCGGTAGGTCGCGGTCACGCACCGCGTCTGTGTCAACGCTGCAGTCACGGCCGCCGTGCGCGGCGCGAGGTGCTGCCAGGAGGCGCCTGCACGACGCAGCCTTGGGCGCAGCCGCGGCGACTGTCGCATCCGAGGCAGCGACAGCACGGTCTGGACGCAACGTGCAACGCGCCGCTGCCGCCATGCTTCTGACGACGCGCGCAGGTCTGCCCACCTTGGTGCAGAGTTGGCACCCCTCGGGGAGCGCGTTTTGCGTGCGATCGCACAGCTTTGCAGTCACTTCATGTCGCTCATGTGACTCACGCCCACGCACGCGTGAAGCGTAGACTCGCCAGGGAGACTGCCGCAAGAGACTATGGAGGGCAGGGCTGACGAACCTGCTGCCGAGCAGCCTGCTGCCGCCGAGAAAGAACGCGAGGAGGCTAGCGACGGTGATGTCGCCGCATTGTCGACTCGAGTCTCTGGTGACGAGGTGGCAGACGGCGCTGAGGAGTCTTCGGTAGTGTCCGCACAGGGCAGGGGCGGCTATTCGTGGACCGTCGGCAGCGATAACGCTGAGAGCGGCAGCGAGACTGACGAGGAGCAGTCGAGCTCGTCTCCGGGTGACGGCTCAGGCGCTGCTGGCGGCGGAAGCGGAGGCAAGAAGAAGAAGGCACGGACGACTCTGTCCTAGGGCTGCTCGCTGTGTCCCGTCTCACGCTCCTTTGCACGCGCCCCCACAGAAAAAGAAGGCCAAGAAACCACCCACACTGCGCTCAGCCGCAGCCAAGGCGCCTGCCGTGAGCGCAAAAGACGCAGATAAGAGCGGGCAGGAGGACGAGGACAGTACCGCCTTCGCTGCAGGCTTGGAGCAGCTCCGAAGCGGCGGCTTGTGGTGTAGCCTCGCCTCTGCTGGTGTCACGGACAAGCGGCTGAAGAGCTTGTGCGACATTTTGCGGACGAGCGGCGTTACCAGTCTGGACGTGAGCAGCAACGCTATTACTGACGCCGGTGCCAGCACGCTGGCAGCCTGTCTCGGCGGCGCGCAGTGCGCTCCGGACTTGATTTCACTCAATGTAGCTGGCAATCCGTTGAGTGAGACGGGGCGAGCAGCGCTGCAGAGCTTGGCGAAATTGCGCCGGGGATTGGACATCACTTTCACTGCTGCCGACACCAAGCCCGCATCATCGGGTCAGCAGCAGCGGCCTGGGGGACAGCTGGGTAAAGGGCGCATCGGCCAGGGGGGACCGCGCCAAGGCCATGGAGCACCTGGTGCCCGGCCTGGAGTTCGCGCCGGTGGTGGTCTGCGATCTGCGCTCATGTCTCGCTACTTCAACGACAGCATCCCAGAACGTTCGCAGAATGGCGGCTCAACAGGCATGCCTATGCAAGGGGGTCCGGGCATGGGAGAGGCGCTGATGGAACACAGAGTGAGTCCTCTGGAGGCTGCGCAGAGAGCCCTAAGCTGTGCCTCTGCCGCTGTCGCTGCCCACGCGGCTGGCGAGGCAGATGGCGGGGTGGATGCGCCGGGTGTGTGCGCGGCGCTCAACGCGGCTGTAATCGGGGTGGATGAGGAGATGGCCGAGTTCATGGACACGGCCACCTGGGACACGGGTTCTGGGTCTCCACCTCCGCCGCCGTGGTGGCAACAACAGCAAGTCCCGATGCTGGGGCCAGCCCGTCCGCCGCTGTTCCAGCGCATCGCAGCGATGCCGCCAGCGACACAGACACTCGCCCTAGGAGCGGAGGTCCTGGTTGCGGTGCTCACACTCGCGCCGCACCCGCTGCCGTGGCAAGCTCCGCCCAAGGGCGCGACAGGGACAGCTGCGCTTCGTCAAGGAGCGGGCACGCACCGGGTAGGTGCGCTCCGCCTGCTTCTCCGCCTCCTCTGCTTGCGCTGTCCAGAGCTGGACTCCATCTTGGGCAGCTGCGGTGCAGCGCAGCGTGCCAGTGACGTGTTGTTCACCTGCACGTGTAGCAGTCCAGCCACAATGGCAGCGACGCAGGTGTTGCACATGGCTGTGCGCTCACCCCACGCACCGCTGTGGTTGCCGCTGCTCCAAGACGGCGAGGCGCATGAGAGCGAGGAGATGGCAGAGGGTAGCAGTCCGCCGTCACGGGTAGGGGGTATCATTGCGCGCATCGTGGCGGAGTGCACTGCAGCTGCCAGTGTGCCTCCCGGGCGAAGAGAGCCTCACATCGGGGCGCTCATCTATCTGGGCACGTACCTCGCCGCCATCGGGTCGGGCAGCGCTGAGTGGGTAACTCCCGCGCATGCGCCTCTTGTGGCTGCGCTGGAGCAGCAGCAATGGACGGAGTGTGCGAGCGGTGCGCTGCAGGAGCTGGACAACCAAGCGCAAGGCGTCCTCTGCGGTCCCCGACCCGTGCGGACTTCCATTTTTGGCAACATGGCGGGTCTTAACCCGCTCGCCTTCTCCGGCGTTGGGAGCCATGGTCTCGCCATGCGCGATAACTTCTACTCGAGCACCGGACTCGAGGAGGACGTGAACGACACCAGCGATGAGGATGGCCTCGGCGGCAGCAGCAGCTCCTCCCTCCTCGGCTCTGGCCTCAGCACGCTCATGTCCGGCCGTGACTTGCTCACCATGCTGCAGTCCTTTGGTCGCATGGCGGTGGGATCCAATGCTGCGACTAGAGCGAACGGATCGCATAACAACACAGGCCCATAAACCGGTGAATGCATACAATGCGCGTCCACGGAAACGTGTCTATCTGTGATGTTGGGTGATGACGCGGTGTTGCAAGCACACAATGGCCCCCGGTGGAAGCACAAATGTCCTTGTCTACTCCAAAAGAGGATGGGCGAAAACACCCGTCGTCGACGTGGGCCCATCAGGATGCGCTCGTGCTGACCGTGAAGCACATCCTGAACGACGGCGCGGATCAGAGTAGCTTTGACAAGTTCATTGAACTAGGCACGGCAGACGCAAGGGCCTCGTACAAGGCGTTGTGTGGCTGCATCACCCACTACCTCCTTCAAAGAGCGAGGCAGAAGCAGCGGCTGACGCTGCTACGCTTGCTGAGCCGCTTAGTCGAGAAAACCTGTGCCGCACTTGGCCCAAGCAACGTGTTTGTTGAGCGAGTCAAGCAAGACGTTGTTCGCTGCGTGGCTCGCGCCTGTAGGGGCGCGCCTGCAGATGAGCTGCTAGCGGTGTCGAGCATCGTCGACGGCTGGGCCGCGCTCACTGTTTTCCCTGGCGAAGTTTTGCAGTCCTGCTACGCTGCCATCGAGCAACGGGGAGAGGTGCCGGAGCTGAGCAGCCCCGGCAGCCGTGATGAAGCGACTCTCAGTCATCATCAAGCTCCGGCTGCGGAGCCGAAGAGGAAAGGCTGGGGCAGCGAGCTGAGCCTTTTTGCTCCGCCCATACCGCCTCCTCCCTCCAACCCAACGCCACCCGACGGAGAGAAAATCGCGCCTGCAGCTGCAATGGCGCACACACCTCCGATAGCTGACATCGCAGCTGCAGCGCCAGCCGCTGCGATGCCTGTTGAACCTCCACTTCGGTCACCTGTTCAGCTTCAAGAACGAGTGCCGACTCCCGGGAGGGGTGGAGACCCGTACGCTCTGTGCAAATGACACAACGCTATTTATGGCCTCATGCATGGCGTGTGCCCCGTCAATCGTGACTCCCCATATGGCGCCCCATCACAGTTCCCTTGCACTCCTCGCCCTGGTGGCGGCATGCGTGCCTGCCGGGGCAGTGTCGGGCATTGCCACTCCAGGCTGCGTGAGCAGCACTAGCGGAGTGACGGATTACTATCCCATCAAGGTGTCCATCACTGACCTGCCGGCCACTACCACCACCGTCCTGAACGCAACCACGGTGCGCCCCGAACACAGACATGCGATGTCCTTCTGAACATCTGTCTGACTGCTCTGGAACGGTGGCCCTCAATTGCTGCTCCCGGCCCCCAAAACACACAGGTCACGGCCACCCAGCTGTTCACCGTCACGTATGCGAACACGTACAAATACGTGCAGGACCTGCGTGGGACGCCCAAGACGTACGTCCTATACCAGGTGCGTCTAGGCAAGCGTGGACACGAACGCGTCACGCGTGACACCGGCTCACAGCAGTTCTGGTGCTCCTCTAGTGTGGCTCTTCGCGTCCGTCGGACGCTGTGTTGAAAGCTGCGCAGCCGGGATACAACGCAACAACCGCGCAGTTCTTCCAGGTGCGTGTCTATGAACCAGGCTGGCGTGCCGATGGGCGGTACCATGGTGGTGCCATCTGGCCGCCATTACCAGATCTGTGCGTGCAGCTCACCTCGCCCGCCCTTTTCACGTGTACTAGATTCCAATCACTTTTCTCGCCTGCGGCAGCACGACTGCTCTGAACTACTTGGAGCTGCTGGGTGTGCAAAGCGCGATCAAGGTGCTGGACCTGACGTATGTCACGTCCCCGTGCCTCATGCGCCTCGCCGAGTGCGGCCAAATCACGCAAGCAAGCAGCGCGAGCATGGACTACATGCCCACCAGCTCCTGGCTTGCGGCGACGTCGGATGTGCAGCTGGTGCTTACGGACTCGTACGGCACCGGCGCAACCGGCACGGCTCGTGATGTCGCCCTGGACGCCTCCTTCGACATGGGTCTCCAGGCCCGCGGCGAGTGGATAAAGTTCGTCAGTCTCTTTTTCAATGCGGAGGCGACGGCGAATGCGTACTACTCCACCTTATCTACAACCTTGACTGCGGACCTGGCTGCCGGCCAAGCTTTGCTGCAGAGCAGCAGCAGCCCTCCCGTGGTTGCTTTCATCGCGTACAGCGCCTACAACAGCGGCTGGTTCATCTACAACGCGACGTATAAAGTGCAGCTCATCGCCGATGCCGGCGGCGTCCTTGTCAAGATGCCTACGACAGCCCAGGGGGCGAATTACAGCAGCTACTCCTACACCTACGGCGCCATGTTCACCAACGTGACTGCATTCAAGGCTGCGCTGCGCGGCGTCAATGTTGTGATCGACGAGACGTTCGCGACAGGGTCGCCGCAGACGTACACCTGGCAAAGCTTTCTGAGCACCATGGCGTTCACTGCCAGTGACCTCACCTCTGGCGTCTACCCCTTCCTCACCGCCTCCCGCGTCTTCCGCAACGACAAGACCATCAACGACGGCGCGTATGGCGGGTACTACGGCCTCGACTGGTTCGCCAGCGCGGTGTCGCAGCCTCAGCAAGTGGTGAACGACTTCATCGCGGCACTCTACCCGACAAGCGTTCTCGCCCGTAATGCCACCACCCGCTGGCTGCGTAACATCGCCGTGGGACAGCCGGTGCAGGTGATCACGAGCGCCATGTGTACGGACAACAGCATCACTGGCATCTGTGGGGGGCCAACTGCGTATGTCACTGTACCGTACCTGAACGCAACCACGTTCACGCCAGCAGCGCTGCAGGCCACCGTGCTGGCATTGCTGCCGTCAGGCACTTCCGCTCAGCTGGCAGTCACTGATTTCCCAGTGTCCGCCACGCTGGTGCTTTCCGGCGCCTCCGTCAACCTGCCGCAAGGCACTTCTGCGTTCTTGGGCGCACTGGGCAGTGCGCTCGG
>Ga0164297_10001402_pt1 | contig 25644 bp, 24 predicted proteins | sample GEODES058metaG_FD_113539 | JGI IMG/M metagenome (GOLD analysis project Ga0164297, IMG submission 113539) | Dystrophic lake water microbial communities from Trout Bog Lake, Wisconsin, USA - GEODES058 metaG | ecosystem: Environmental > Aquatic > Freshwater > Lake | place: USA: Trout Bog Lake... | reverse complement strand
TGGTTATCTTGTTTTGTAGAGCCGTTGCTGGATTCTGAGCCATTTGTTCCATTAGTTCCATTCGTCCCGCTCGCACTGCTAGAACCGGAAGACGAACTGTTTGAATTCGTCTGGTTATCTTGTGAGTGTTGGGTACCGTTATGGGTAGGCGAGGTCGAAAAACCATTGGGCTGAGGACCAAACCCACTATTTTGAGTGGCTAAGGAGTTTTGACTCGCCAAAGCACTGGTCAAATTTTGCCAGTTGGCAAATTGGCCTGAACTTAATTGTTGAGCCATGTAGGACGCAAAAGCGTCCCCACCTGAATTGGCGGAGTTGCCCCCGGAGTTAGGTGTATTCTGGGCGCCATTGGAGTTATCGGTTAATAACTTATTGGGCGCACTCGGCAAATTAAATAGAGATGAAAGACTCATGGTGCTTATAGCATTCCAAAAATTACAGAATTACAGATACATAAGCAAAAATCGTGACCGGCAATTTGTTGCCGCTTTACGGCCCTAAGCTTTGTCTGAATTAATCCATCCCTTAAAACTGGCCAACCGTTTTTGATCTGAACAGATACACCTAGAAATCCTGGCACATCGATTGCTTAAGTGTTGTACTGCCGCAAAATTTGCGACGGAAAAAGAATACTAAACGATTCAAAAAACTGGAAAAATGGAAATGTCAACCTTATCCCTGTCAACGATCCGACAGAACTTAGCGAAATTTGATTACTCTGGCCTGGGAATTCCTGCGCTGGTGTTACTCATCATGGCTATGTTGGTGATCCCATTGCCATCCATTATTTTGGATTTCTTCTTCACTTTCAATATAGTTTCTAGTCTAGTAATCATTATGATTGCAATTAGTACTAGAAATCCTTTGGAATTTTCCTCATTCCCATCGGTCTTATTATTTGCGACGATGTTGAGGTTGGCCCTAAACGTAGCGTCAAGCCGGGTGATTTTGGTGAATGGACACGAAGGCCATGACTCTGCTGGTAAGGTGATTGCAGCTTTTGGTGAGTTTGTGATCAGCGGTAACTATGTAGTTGGATTTATCATTTTTGCGATTTTGATGATCATCAACTTTATTGTGGTGACCAAAGGTGCCGGCCGAGTATCAGAAGTCAATGCTCGTTTTACTTTGGATGCGATGCCGGGTAAACAGATGTCAATTGATGCGGACTTGAATGCTGGGGTTATTGATCAGGCAACGGCTAAGAAACGCCGTGAGGTTTTGTCTCAAGAGTCTGACTTCTTCGGATCTATGGATGGTGCATCTAAGTTCGTTAGCGGAGATGCTGTCGCTGGATTGCTAATTTTGATTATCAACGTGGTCGGTGGATTAGCAATTGGAGTGCTCCAACATAATTTACCCGTAGGAGAGGCTGGTCGTCTTTACGTTCTTTTGACAATTGGTGACGGACTAGTCGCTCAAATCCCATCTCTCTTACTCTCCCTTGCAACTGCGATTATTGTGACGCGTGTGACCACATCAGAGTCCATGACCGAGCAAGCCAAGTCCCAGTTCTCTAACCCTGCTGCTTTATTTATATCCTCTGGTATTTTGATGGCTCTGGGACTTGTGCCCGGTATGCCTCATTTGATGTTTGTTACTTTAGCGGCTGCAACGGCTGGTATGGGCCTTATGGTTATTCGCAGTGAGGTTGAGCAAGAGGCGACTGAAGAGGCCGCTACTCAGGCCGCTACTAAGGTGGAGCCGCCCAAAGAGCTTGGCTGGGATGATGTTGAACAAGTTGATTTGATTGGTTTAGAGATTGGCTACGGACTCATTCCACTGGTTAATCCTGAGACTGGCGGAGAGCTGATGAGCCGCGTTAAAGGCGTACGTAAGAAATTGTCAGCAGAGTTGGGCTTTTTAATCCAACCTGTCAGGATTCGAGATGATTTGAATATCAACCCAGACACCTACAACATTGTCTTAAAAGGCGTTGTTAGGGGTAAGGGAGAGATCAGGGTAGGAAGAGAGCTTGCGATTAACCCTGGTCAAGTTTACGGGAAATTACAAGGCATCGACACACGTGAACCCGCTTTCGGTTTGGAGGCAGTGTGGATTGAGCCATCACAACGTGACCATGCAAGGACACTGGGCTACACCGTTGTTGATGCCAGCACAGCAATTGCAACGCATTTGAACAAAGTTCTTCGTGAAAATGCATCTGACTTACTAAGTCACGATGAAGCTCAACAACTGTTAGATAAGTTAGCAGCCAAGTCACCCAAGATTGTTGAGGACTTAATTCCTGGAAAAATCTCTCTTGGCGTGTTCACCAAAGTACTTCAAAACCTCCTCCTTGAGGGCGTATCAATTAGAGACATGCGCTCAATTGCAGAGACTTTGTCAGAAATGGCTCCCAGAAACACAGATCCAGATCAACTCACCTCTGCCGTTAGACCTAAGCTTGGACGCATGATTATGCAAAGTTTAGTTGACGATAAGAACAGTTTATCCGTGATGACTCTAGACCCAGGTCTTGAGCAGATGATTCACAACATATTGCAACAAAGCCAACCTGGCCAACCCGTGGTGCTTGAGCCTGGTCTTGCAGAGGGATTGTTTGTTGCACTTAGAAATGGATGTCGAACCATGGAAGACGACGGAAATCCGGCAGTCTTGGTGGTATCCCCCATCGTGCGCTCTTGGCTCTCAAAAGCTGTGCGCTACAGGGTCAACGATTTGACCGTTTTGTCATACAACGAAATTCCTGACGACCAAGCTGTCAAAGTAGTCCACTCGGTGGATGTACAAAAGAACAATTAACCCATTAACTGACCAATCAACTATTAATCACTGAGAAGTATCATGGAACTCAAAAGAATTATTGCAAAAGATACGCGTACTGCAAACGAGAAGGCAATGGCCTTGTACGGCAGTGATGTGTTGATTATTTCTAGTTGCCAAGTACGTGGGCAAACAGAGTTAATTGTCGCGGTCGATATAGATCCCATTGCGCCTGAGATTGCAGTGAAAGAGGAGTTCATCCCCTCTGACTTGACTTACAGCACAAAGAAGAAACCAGGTCAAACAGATGACGACGATATATTTGTGCCGGCGCATGAAAAATTGAACAGCAAAAAGCCACAAAGTTTTGATGAAGTTCTTGAGCAAACCCTCAAACAAAACAAACGTATTGAGCGCACGCCTAGACCAACAAGTAAAGATCAAAGTATCGACAAAACAACCAAAGCTCAGCCAAGCGTCGCTGCAACTCATAGCGCAGGGAAATCTATGTTTGTAGGTCCTATTAGGCCAGCTAACTGGAAAAAACCAGTCTCAAATAAACCAAAAGTCAAGACAACGACTCAAAACCTTGCCAATAAATCTGTGTCTAATGATGAACACAACCTGAGTGATCAGGCAAGGGACGAGCGCGAAGTTCTAAGAGGTCGCGAGATCGTGGACCTTGTACGCGAAGAGCTTGCAACGCTTAGAAAAGAGTTCAAGTTAAGTCAACAACTCGCGATGTGGCAAGGAAGCCCCTTATCAAGAAATCTACAACCCCTGCGCAATGCTCTAAATGAGGCACCTATACCCGCCGCTTTAAGAGCATTGTTGATTGATAGTATCCAAAGCTTTGATGACGTTGAGACGGCACTTCAAGAGATCAGACGCCAACTTTGCTCCTCAATTCAAATCGGTCATTCCCCAATAGGTTCTCAATTACCTAGCGACGGTGTGCACGTCATTGCTGGTCCTTCAGGCTCTGGTAAAACTTTAATGATTGCTCGCCTTGCACAGGAGATCAGTGCAACGGTGGGTAGTGATCAAATCGCTGTAATCTCTTATAGCGATTTAAGAGCTGGTGCTTGGAATCAAGCCCAACTCTTGAGCGCACAATCTGGAGTCGATTGTTTTAGAGCAAATAACCCAGCCACTTTGAAATTGTTATTAGAAGAGCACAGTAACAAAAAAATTGTATTCATCGACACACCAGGGGTGCAAATGTCAGACCGCATCGCGGAAATTCAGTCCGTATCAGCTGAGGCGCAGTTTCACTGTGTGTTACCAGCAGATGTATCCCTCACCACACTGCGAAGAATATTTGGTCTATCAAGCATTGTGTGGCAAAGTTTGATGATCAGCAAGTTAGATGAATCTAGTCAACCATGGCCATTGATTCAATGTTTAACTGAAGGTAACGTCAACGTGAGTGTTGCCAGCAAAGGTGAGCGTTTAGGGGACTGGATACGCCAAGTGAAAGCCGAGGATTTGGTCAATCTTGCTTTATCCAACTTGTCATTGAGTCACAATGATGCATTAGGTGATGATGGTCATCAATCGATGGACATGGCGCGCATAGCTCGCCTGGCCTCTCAACTGACAGGGTCTAAGCATGAGTAAAAATAAAACCACAGAAGTCATTGGTATAGCCAGTGGTAAAGGGGGAGTGGGTAAAACCACCATCTCTGTCAATTTGGCTGTTGCCCTTGCTCAAAGCGGTCACAGTGTCATGCTCTTTGATGCTGATTTGGGTCTTGCAAATGCTCAAATTGCATTGGGTGCGAGGGCGGAGTTTAATTTAAGTCATTTCCTTGCAGGACAAAAATCTCTGGAAGAGATCATCTTGACAACACGTCAAGGGGTAAAGCTCATCCCCGGTGCCTCAGGAGTTCATGAGCTTGCTGGGCTCTCTCAGATCCAAGCTGCTAGTATCGTTCAAGCTTTTAGCAACATTGCCTCCGACATTGACTATCTAATAGTGGACGTTGCAGCGGGTATTTCCCCATCCGTACTCTCATTTTTAAGTGCCTGTCATAGACGCTTTGTTGTGGTTCAAGACGATCCCTCTTCAATTGCTGATGCATACGGAACCATCAAAGTCATGACCCAAGAGCTCAAACTTGATGAAATCTATTTGCTACCCAATAACGTACATTCCCAAACCCAAGGGTGGAAGCTCTACCAAAGGCTGAACGATGTGTGCGTGCGCTTCTTAGGTGAATCAGTTCACTACTTAACTGCCATTGAAGCAGATGAGATGGTGCTTGCTTCGCACAAAAAATATCAAACCGTGATGGAATTTGCGCCAGGTACAGGCGCGGCAAGAGATTTTCGCCGATTGGCCGAGATGAGCACTCAACTGCGCCCTCTTGGACACGCAACCGGTGGTTTACAGTTTTTTATGGAGCGGCTGATTCAAAGCAGTCCGAATCAATCATGAGAAACCAATCCGCAGTCTATATGTATCAACCCGGACGCCCAAAGGGTGAAGAGCTTGTGCTCTCTCATCTAGGGCTGGTCAAACGTGTTGCACTTCACTTGAAGGCCAGAGTACCAGCTTACATGGAGCTTGATGAGCTTATCCAAGTAGGAATGATTGGACTTCTTGAGGCATCAAGAGCCTATGATCCTGCAAAAGGGGTGGAGTTTGAGAACTTCGCGCACAGCCGAGTCAGAGGGGCAATGCTAGATGAGGTAAGACGGTTGTCCTTTTTACCTAGATCGGCTGTTGCTTTTAACAAATCTCACAATGAAACCGTTAGAGCTTTGGCATCTGAGTTGGGTCGTGCGCCCTCACAAGCTGAAATTGCAGATTTCATGGGCAAGGACTTAGAGGATTTTCATAAAGAGCGTGGTAAAGCCAGACTCTTTGAAACCTACTCCATGGAGGTCGTAACGGAGGAGGTCATGGGAATGGCCGATGACCCCATGAATCAGCCCGAGGCAATTTACGAAGAAGCTGAGTTTATGGAGGCCGTGACCCAAGCGATTACGGAGCTACCAGAGCGCGAGCAATTGGTCATGCAGCTGTACTACGTTGAAGAATTAAATTTGAAAGAAATTGGTGAAGTACTTGGTGTCTCAGAGTCCAGAGTCAGCCAGATTCTCTCAACGGTTGTGAAAAAGTTAAGGGTGACGCTACAAATTGAACCAGAAGCCTTAGCGGGGTTGGTCAGTAGGAGTGCAGCATGAACGGGTTTTTCCAACTCTTAATTGCATGGGGCGTTTTGCTTGTCTTTGTGTTGCTGCTTTATATGATTGACAAGTTTAACTTTGTCTTTAGCAGTTTCTCTCAAGCTGAAACTCCCCAAACCTATACCGATGGCTTATTTGGTGAGCTCTACGGCAAACCCCTGTGGGATGCGATGAGTGGGTTGCCCATTCCTGGAATTGATAAAAAGCTTGTTGAGAATCTTAAGCCCCATTACGAACCTGCACTTAGGCAGCACATTGAGCAAGTATTTATGGAAGGCTATCATCATGCCCGTGAAGGCACGCTGGGTGTCCCAAGCAACAACAGGATGATTCCCACTCCAAGGGGAGCACTTGAGTCTTGGTTGCCCCTTCATCATTTGAGCAGCATTTACCAAGCAGGTTCTGAGTTTTACAGCAAGCCTGATTCAGATGTCTTAAGGATCCAACAAAGTTTGGATCAAATTACTTCTATGCTTTATGCTCGCGTCGGAATCTCTCTTTTAGACCCCTATTCAAGAACACTGATGGTTCACCCTATTGGTGTTGAGCGACCCTTTGCGCAGCAAAGCCAAGCCTTGAGCACAGAGTCATCTCAACCTGTCGTTAGTGCACCTACCACCGGCGTGACTCAAGCCTTTGCAGCTTCAAATTCAGCTGATAGTACATTGAACGGTGTTGGATCTAATGCGGTTACAAATGAATCGGTTGCAACCCATGAGGAGTTGACAACTTCCTCTGCAAGTTCTGAAGTTGCTGCCTCCAGCGCCTTAGCCACCTCTGGACCTAGTCCTTCTGGTTTGGTATCTGAGCCAAGTTCAGGCGATAACGTTTTGTTGCAGCCTAACTTGAATGCAATCGGAGCAGCTCAAAGCGGACGGGTAATGGAGGCTGCGCAGCCAGCGGTTTAAAGCAATTGATAACTATTTGTGAAATTTGGAGTGGCAAACATTTGCCGCGTTTTAGAAAGTAAATTAGGAATCAGATCGATAAATTAGAATATTTGGACAGTTTTTCAAAATTGTCGATTGTTTTTGTTTGAATTTGAAAGAGTTGGGGAGAAGAACCTTAAATAATGACTTATTTCACGGCTAATTGAAGTTAACTGAACTTTTTCACTCAAGTTCGGTTTTCTAGTTCCGATTCTGCAGTTGTCACCCAGAGAAACTAGGAGTTACTGCAAATGAGAATTAATCACAAAGCCATCGAGAGTTACGGTCAAGTTAAAAATGTCACAGGCGTGACACAGTCAAACAATGTGGAGTTGATCCAAATGTTGTTTGATGGCTTGGTTGAGAGTTTGTCTTCTGCAAAGGGACATATCCAGCACAATTCAGTTGCAGAAAAAGGAAAAGCAATTTCCCGTGCAACAAGAATTGTTCTTGGACTTCAAGGCGCACTTGATTTTGAGAAGGGCGGAGAACTTGCTACAAATCTAAATGATTTGTACAACTATGTGACGCGTCGTTTGCTTCATATTAATCTTCGCAATGATTTGGTTGCTTTGGACGAAATTTATGGCATCATGACGGAGATACGTGAAGCTTGGAAACAAGTACCTACATTGGTACCTGCAACGAACATGTCTCCTTCAATGATGAATTGATGGAAAAATTCAATTCATCATTGAATTAAAAGACAAAGTGAAGATGAGTAACAGTTTCCAAGTACGTATTCATAGGTCATAGGTGGTTTTGAGACAAAGTGAGGATTGGGTGAAGCTCGCTTTTAGATGTTAAAAGTTGAGCTTAATAATTAGGAGTTAGCTATGGGACCAGTTGGAATTGTTCTTCTCTTCGTTTTCGTTTTCGGTGGATACATCATCGAGGGCGGAAGTATGGAGCCAATTATTGAAGCCGCTCCGATGGAGATTTTCATTATTTTCGGTGCCGGTTTGGCGGGTATGATTACTGGAAACAGTACACCTATTTTAAAAGGTGCCTTCGGTGGTATGGCCAAGTCCCTCAAAGGCGCTAGGTACAAAAAAGACGATTACGTAGCCATCATTTTGGTGGTAGCTAAGATTATGAAAACCCTCAAAGCTGAGGGTGCTGTCGCTCTTGAGGCCCACGTTGAGAGCCCAGAGTCGAGTGCAATATTCGGTGAATTCCCACCCTTACTTAATGACCATTCCCTTTTGCACATGATTTGTGACACAGTGCGTTTGATGGTTGTATCCTCGAGTAATCTGAGCCCCTACGCTGTAGAAGAGGTGATGGACGCCTCAATTAAACTACACCACCATAATGAGGCCGCTTGCGCAGATGCAGTACTAACGCTTGCTGGTGCGCTGCCGGCTCTTGGAATTGTTTCCTGCGTTTTGGGTGTGGTTAAGACCATGGGCGCGATTGACCAACCTCCTCCTGTACTAGGAGCCTTGATTGGTGCCGCTTTGGTGGGTACGTTCTTAGGGGTGTTTATGGCTTACGGTCTCTTTGAGCCGATGGGTAAACGACTTGCCCAAATCGTTGAAGAAGAGGGCGAGATCTATAAAGTTGTTAAACAAATCATTATCGGCACTATGCATGGTCACCCTGTGCCCTTGGTTATTGAGGCAGCACGTGTTTGTATCAGCCACCACAACCAACCTACATTCGGCGAATTGTTTGACGGCATGAGAGGCAAATAAGTATGGCCACTGAGGTAGCAAATCCCGAAGAGGCACCAAAAGAGGAGGCGCCAGCAGCGGGGGCCGAGGCTCCTGCTGAGGCACCTGCAGAGGAGGGCGCGGCCCCGGTCATTGTCATCAAAAAGGTGATGGCAGATGGACACGGCGGTGCTCACGGGGGTGCTTGGAAAATTGCTCTTGCAGACATGATGACCGCCATGATGGCGTTCTTTTTGTTGATGTGGCTTTTGGGTGCTACAAACGCTGACCAAAGAAAAGGTATCGCTGATTACTTCAAACCCAGCTCGCACAGCTTAAATCCATTTGGACAACTCGCGGGATCAAACGGAGTCCTTGGGGGAAGATCTATCATTGACCCAGACGCATTTCCGTACGCGGCAAGACAAACCGGCTTGCTTGAGCGATTGACCCCAAGGTCAGAGGGTGGGCCCAATCCAGATACTGAGCCTGGAGAAGAGAACGAGAATCCAGCGGCAGATCCAGCTAATAAAGGCAGCGGAAAAGGGGCTGGAAACGGAGCAGGTAAGGAAGGCTCTGGTAGTGGCAAAGCTTCAGCGGATGAGTTGACCGAAGAGGAAAAACAAGAAATTGCGAAGCAACAAGATGAAAAGAATTTCAAGCAATTAGAAAAAGAAATCAAACAAAAGCTGGGCGAGAACAAACGACTTAGCCAACTCAAAGACCAAGTTGCGGTTAGTCGCGACAAGGAGGGTTTGAGGGTTGAGATCATTGATAAAGCAGATTTTGCAATGTTCCCAAGCGGGGGGGACGGTATGCAGGGCAAGGCCCAAGATTTAGTCGCCGAAGTTGCAAAGTCCTTGTCGTCGCTCCCAAATAAACTTGCCATCCGTGGTCATACTGATGCAGTCCCATTTAAAAACCCGGACGGTAAGAACAATTGGTCTTTATCTGCCGAGCGTGCAGAGGCGACTCGTCAAGTTCTTGCTAAATCGGGTGTGAGTGAGGACCGATTTGTGCGAATTGAGGGAGTTGCTGATACAGACCCGTTCAACCCTAAGGATCCCAGGGACCCAAGAAACCGCAGGATGAGTATTACCGTATTAAACACGGACCCAAAAGACTAGGTTAATTTGACAACCAGGGTTGGCGTTTGTTAATAATACTTACGCTGACCTTAATTCGTACTTATTTATTTTCTCAATTAGAGTTGTACGCTGGAGATTCAGCAATTTTGCAGTCTTAGAAACATTACCCTGAGCACGCTCCAGAGCTTGTTCGATAATATTTTTCTCGATCTCTGCAAGTCTATCCTTAAGGGACAATCCCTCTGGGGGCAATTGAGGCATGCCCTGCGCGAGCATGATGATGTTCTCAATTTCGTTATCTTCAGGCTCAGGTTGGTCCTGCATTTCCATCAAGACCTCAGGTGGCGGGGTCATTTGCTGGGTAGCTGGAGCTGGTCCGTTAGCAAGCATCTCTGCTTGCATCAATATCAAACCCTTGGGTAGCAAATTAGAGGGTATTGCCCTGAGATCTAGCTCTTGAGATGTATACAGAGTGCTAAAGCGGTCCACTACATTACAAAGTTCACGTACATTTCCAGGCCAATGGTAGGCCTCAAGCGCTTTTAGAAAATCTGGCTTAAAGCGAATGGGAGCGGCATCATTAGGGGCATATAGTTTTGCATAGTGACTTAAAAGCTCAGACACATCCTCTGGTCTCTCCCTAAGTGGGGGGGTAACCATAGGCAATACGTTGAGCCTGTAATACAAATCCTCTCTAAACCGACCCGATGTGATCTCTGCCTCTAGGTCTCTGTGCGTCGCAGCAATCACTCGGACATCTACTTTAACTGCCTTTGTAGAACCAATGGGATCAATGGTCCGTTCTTGTAAAACTCTAAGCAATTTGACTTGCATATCAAGGGAGAGATCCCCAATTTCATCCAGGAAGATGGAGCCACCGTGTGCAAATTCGAACCGGCCTATGCGGTCAGCAACAGCGCCCGTGAAAGAGCCTTTTCTGTGACCGAAGAGTTCACTTTCTAATAAATCTTTTGGGATAGCAGCGCAATTGAGGGGGACAAAATTTCCTCCCACCCTAGGGGATTGGTCATGAAGTGCGCGAGCCAAAAGCTCTTTGCCAGTTCCGCTCTCACCTGTGATTAACACAGTGGCGTTTGAATTAGCCATCGTCGTGATCAACTGACGAAGCGTTTGGGCGCTGGCGCTTTTACCTATAAAGTTCGCTGTTTTGTTCATTATTTGTACATTTTTTGTACAGCCTCCATTGTGTACGATGAAGTCATGCCGATCAATAAGAATAATAGATTTTTATTGAATTTAAAGGTGAAAATGATACAAATCGAATGTTACTTTTTAAATCTGAAGGGTTTTTTGGTCAAATTTCTCAACTTAAATCAAAAGAATTTTAAAGAAGATCCAAATCAGGTCGATTTAAAGTCTGACGCAATTTTACTTTTGTTTACTTTTGCACTGAGCCAGGGGCGTTACGCCAATCGCTAACTTACGAGGAACTTGACATGAAAACTTACTCTTCCAACTCAATTTATGCTGGTCTCGCTATTCTTGCTTTATTGGCAGGTTGCAGCTCAACACCAAGACGCAGCGCTGAAGCAGTTGCAGCACCAGTTGCACCTCGTGCTGTGGCTCAAAATTCAAGCGTAACTCCTGCCCCTTCTGAGGCTCCCGCCAACATGATCTCTCCCATGATGGAGAAAAGAGAGTCCTTTACTGCAACCGGATACGCTGTGATTAGCATCCAGTCTAATAAGAACCCTGCACAGCAAAGACTTCTTGCTATTCGTGCTGCAAAACTAGATGCCTACCGATCACTCACCGAGCAGGTTTATGGTCAGTACTTGGATGCGACAACGACTGTTGCTGAAATGACAGTTATGAACGATACATTTCGCACCCGCGTCGAAGGCGTAATCTATGGTGCTCAGTTGGTAAGTATCACACCAGTTGGTGACGATACTTATGAAGCAACAATGTCTTTAGACCGTAACGTGGTCCGTGATTTGAGATCACTTTACTTGAGCCAAATTGCTCAGCGTGCGCGCTAATAAGGTTTGATGTAAGGATGCAAGTGCTTTGATTGAGTAAGTTAAAGCCCCCCTTAAATCTATCTGCTTAAGAGCTCTTCATATGTCTAAACTCAATACACCACAAGCTTTTTGTAATGCCTCTATAGGTTCTCTTTTATTGGGAATTTCCTCAAAGCTTTGCATTTCTGGTCTTGCGCTTGGAGTAGTATTTTCTATGCCTCTGAGAGCTCAGGTGCTGATGGGAGCAGATGAGAGGCTTGAGGCCATAAGGAACTCGCTAGTTCAAGCCGCACTTGAGGGGCCCACAGAGGTTAAATCTACCAGTTGGATTGATGAGAACGGCGCATTAAAAGAAAGCAACTCCTTCACATCTGGTATGCAGGTCCGGGGTGTACGGGTTCTTGCATATGGACGCGATGAGCAAGGTGAGGGTAGTGCAAAATTAGCAACCGATTCTAAAAATAATTTAAAAACTACAGCTTGTTCTAAAACTACTTTTGCAGACAAATTGGCATCCTGGCATCACATGACTCTAGAGTTCAATTTTGCCCCAAACATGACAGGATCTGAGCGTTTTAGAGCCAATCAGGTCATGCAAGATTTGCGTCGCAATTTGCTCTTATCTGGAAATCAGTCAAGATTGGTTCATTTTGGCGATATGACTTTGCCAAATACTCGGTATGAACAAGTTTTGGTAGGTAAGGGGGAGGAATACATTCCTTGGCGCGTTAGGGTGATTATCGGAGTGAGCTCGGATTCATTATCTACAGCCCCAACATTTAATGCTCATTTTGAGGTGACTGAGAAATCTTTGCCTGAAGTTTTTTTAAACTACGATCAAAAAATCAGTTTAGATTCATACCCTCAAAATACCACGCCTAGACCATTATCCCCCGTGGTGATGGAGGAAGTTCAAGCGGTGTCAGAGGGGTTTATTAAAACCTTAGAATCCAAAGTTGCTTGTGCACCCCCACAGTTTCAAGTGCTCAAAATTCAATCAGACACCTACAGAATCAATGGTGGCAGTATGAGCGGCTTAAAAGTCGGAGACCGATTGGTGGTTGCCGATAAAGATAAAATTCCAAACCGTGTACTAGAGCCTTCAGCTTTAAATAAAATGGCGATGACTCAGGTCACGTCAGTCTCAGGATACTACGCTGACCTCAAGCAAATTGCAGGTCCCCCTTTATCAGGCAATGCGCAGTGGGTTGCAATTGTTCAGGCACGCTGAAGAAAAAATTTTAGGAGATTTATCGTGAAAACATCACACTTTTTAAAATCATCGACTCTTCCTCTCATATCATTGTGCTTTTGTGTGACAGCGTTTGTTACTCCAGTGCAAGCTTTTGCAGAAATGGCATCTAGATCTTATACCGTTGCTCCTGGGGACACGCTTGATAAAGTGATTAGAAAATTTTATCCAGGTAGTGCACTCAAGGTAGAGGCAATACGCTCCGTTATTACTGAGCAAAACCGCGGTGCATTTACCAAAGGGGAACAAAAAGTGTTGATGGCAGGTGCGGTCATCACTTTGCCAGAAGAGTCTGAAATTGCAAACGGAGTAATTAACCCCAAGGGTTCAAAGGGCTCTGAGAGAGGTGAGTACAGAGGTGAAAACGGATTGGGTGGAGATAGCTCTAATGTGCACCGCAATTGGGTTCGGTTTCCTTGATAAATTAGGAAATTAAGCTGGGTTTATTTAAAAGACTGTGCAGAGACTAAAAATTAATTTAAGATAGTCCAGCAAGCGTTAGAAATCTCTTTTAGTGCTGATCCGATAAAAATGTAATCTTGACAAAAACCCAGCCCCCATAGCCTTGAGCCGATAACCCCTAATCCCTATTCCCTATTCCCTAACCCCGGCCCCGAGCCATTTGCGAGGATGATGTGTTTAGTGCAGATAATGTTCTCATCAATTACATCCGTCCCCCGGTTGTCCAAATGGACCCGCGAACAATGGGTGTAACCGCTCAGGTTGCACAAGACTTAGGGCTAACTGATGGACAGGTAATTCAGGCAACGGCCGAAGTAAGAGACAACGTGATCAGATTGATTTTGAAGGGCTTCAAAATCGATGCACCAACCTTTAAGGTAGATGCTCCCACCTTTAAGTTAGAGGCCCCTAGCTTGAGTGGATCAGATTTAAAAGACGGTCAAAGTGTTGAGCTGAGAGCGAGTTTAGGTACAGAGGGGTGGACACTTACGCCCAACGTCAACACCAATTTAAACCCCAGTACGACTTCAAATAACAGCGTTAATATTAACCTCAATCCCAACTTAGCGTCTAATGCTCAAAACCTGGGCACGGGCTCTGGTGTTGGGGAGTTAGCTGCTGCGCATGGATTGAGCGCAAATGGATTTGCACTTAATCAGAATATGGCCTCCTCTGGTGTGCTTCCCAATTGGAGCGCAAGAGTAAATAGTCTTATGTTTGATCCCTCCAAAATGAGTGTGATTTTTGAGCTTTTGATGCCAGAGGTTTTTTCTCGTGCTTTGGTGCAACCTCAATTACAGAGCTGGTTGCAACGTTGGAATGCGAATCGTTTATCGATGGCTGGGGTCAATGCAGGAGCTTTGAAGAATATTGTTTTAGGGCAGTCCAGAAGTCTAGAAAATAGGATTGCTTCTCAAAGCGTCGCATCTCATATTTCGAATTCGAACAACTATTTAAGCACAGCGAGTGGTAATACTGAGAATATAAATACCCTAAAAAACTCATTAAATTCAGAAGACTCTGAGTTGGACGGTTTAAACGGGTTGAACGGGTTGAACGATTTGAGCGATCCTAAATCTATGCTAAGTAGCCTATCTGCATTGTTGAGCCAAATGCCGCAAACAGATGAGCTGGGTAAGCTGAATCATCAAATAAAAACCGCCAACCATGAACTTGAGTCCGCTCAGATTCAAAGCGTTCAACATCTCCTGCGCTCAGAGTTGGGCTTTCATGTAGTGATACCCTTCGTAGATGCTGATCCCGTAGATCTCTACTTTAAGAAGAATAAAACCGGTAAGGACGATGACTCAACCCCTAGTTATTCAGTGGATATTCACTCAAAGAGTAGAGTCTTGGGTGAGGTATGGCTTAACACCACAATCGTTAAGTCAACTCAGGTCGATTTGATCATGTGGGCAGTCAGCCCTGAAGTGGCTGAACTTGCAAAGACCAATGCCTCTGAGCTTGGATATGAGCTTAGTGCATCGGGATTAACTCTTAACTCATTTCAAATTTTTAATGCGCCCAAACCCAGTGAACTAGAAGAGCCTAAACCCTCTAGTGGATCTGTTTTAGATACAAGAGTTTGAGAAAAAGATTTACCCATGTTTGGTTAAACATCATCCCCAACTATTCATAAAATGCAAAAACAATTAGAAGCTCTGGCACTTGAATACGGTCGAAATAAAACCCCAAAGGTCAGTGCCAAGGGTGAGGGGGAGCTTGCGCGAAGAATTATCGATGAAGCCAAGAAACACGGGATCTATGTGGCTGAGGATCCTCAGTTGTTATCGTTGCTGAGTAAGTTAGATGTTGGGGATGAGATACCCCAGGACATGTACACAGCAGTAGCTGTCATTTTGTCATGGGTTTATTGGTTAAAAGGCATGAAGCCTGGTGATGAGAAAATTTTTAACGATTAATTCCAAGATAGCTCAGTTTGACTGTCTCAGTTTAACTAACTCAGACCGACATGTAGCCTGATATTTGACGACCTCGTTTCATTTTGCCAAGTCGGTCATAAGTTTCTACGTTGCTGGTATGTATGGGTGAGCGCAAACTCTCTAGTGCGCCTTTAATTGCATCGAGTTTACGGGTGACCAGCATTTCGCTGCGCCTGTGAAGGTTACGGCAAAGGCGCATTTTTGCTTTAAAGTCGTTCCACCTGGGATCTAGTTGAAGTGCGTCTTCTGCTTTGTATACCCCGGTCAAGGCCATTAACTCTTGTAAGAGTTTGTCTTTGTTTTGGTTTAGTTCGTCAAAGTTTTTGAGATCTTGTTGCTTAAGTGCCTCAAATTCTTGCTCCAGTAAAGACTCAAGTAGGGCTACACGCTCCATGGCCTTTGCCAGGGACGCTTCCACATCTTGATTCATCAAAGCAAGTTCAGTCAAAGTTTATTCCCTAATAAGTTTTTCTAGAGAAGTAAAACCTTGCGCAATGCGACGTGGATCGATTGCGTAATCACCGTTTTGAATCGCCTGCTTGATAGAGCTTACTTTGCCCTGGTCAAACCCTGATTGCTGAGCAATCTGTAATGACACATTGCTTAAGCTCACTGTGTCTGCACCAGCAGAAGGAAGACTAGCCGTAGGCGTAGGCGCAGGCGCAGAATTTGTACTGGATCCGCTCTTTGAAGAAGAGCCAGAGGTAGACAAATCGCTTACGCTTCTAAGTGTCGTATTCCCTGTCGGGACACGAGAATGGTTGGAAATAGCGTCAGTCATGATGCACTCTCTTACAAAAATTTATAGCTAACAAAATATTCTTTGACAAGGTTAAATTCGTCTCGAAACTTTAAAACTTGAGTCTTTTTAAAGTTATTTTTCAAAAAAATGAAAATTAATACTTTAGAACCCATTAAATAGCCTTCGCCGTGTTTACACCAGTGACTACAGCTGAAATAGGTCGACCCGACTCGGTATTTTTCAACCGAATTTGCTCTCCTAATTGTCCATCTTGCAAAGATTCTGCCCTCACAGTAATCAAAAATCCCTTACCCTCTCCAATGGACACTAAAACTTGTTGTCCTTTTTTGATCATCACCATGGGCTTTAGATCAAAACTCTTAAGTGTCGTATTGGCCGGTAAATCCCTCAAAAGTTCCATATGAGCTACATCCTTCGGATTGCTCAATGCGGAATTATCACCAGGTGTGAAAGCAACTTCTGTGCCTGTGAACATGCTTGGATCCAATATAGTCCCACGTTTAAGGAACTGGGAAGAGGTTAACACGGTGTGATACCCGGGGTTATTAGGGGTGTTTTTGGGCGGGCTAGTTAATGTTGGAGAAGCTGTATTGGCGGAGGCAGAAGGAGAAGGCTGTGTGGGAACGGCTTTATCCATTGAGGAAGCCGTTGAACTTGGGGCTCCTGAGTTGGTACTGACGCCTAAGTTTGTAGTTGCAACAGCTGGAGCAGTATTGACTTGTAGGTAATACTGCCACTGGGGCGAATCGCATCTGGCGCGAACCGTTTTATGAGAAACAAACGGAAAATCAAAGTTGATTGGTTTTTCACAAGCTTCTATTTTGAGTCTTGAATCCAACGCAACGATGCTTACAGATGACTCCTCCACCCGCTCAACCTTTGCAAACCAGGGCTTTAGTTGAGCATCAATTCTTTGTTGACCAGCACTGGTGACGGCATTTTGCGTTTGAGCTATCGCTGGATTAGAAAGGCCGCACACCAAGGCAAGCAGCGCGGCTCCAGACACCCCACCAACTAGAACTCTGGGGAGCTTCTTTAAGTGTCCGATTCCAGACACTTTTAATGATTTTTTAGATCGGCACAGCATTTGCAAAATAGAAGGGAAGTGTTGGTTAATTGACGTATTGTTTATTGATACAACACACTTTGCAAATTTTGTACCAAAGATCGAAAAGGCCACTGGAATTGCCATGAACTATTTAACAGACACGAAAAACTTGGTAAGAAATAGTTACTTGGACAGTAATAAATATTTGTTCACGGACCGCGCAAATAGTTCTGGCGGAACCGATAAGACTGCTTTCTCCAAAATGCTTGCTCAGGCTCAGGCCCAATCAAGTGTCAATACTTCGTCAAACCAGACGACCAGTGTGGTGGATGCAAACGCACCAACTGTTGCTATCAAAAGCGGTGACACCCTCACTAATATAGTGAAAGGATATTTTGCTGGACAAGGACAAAACATCAGCTCAGCAGATTCAATGCATTTAGCTCAATTAGTTGCTAATTCAAATGGCATTCAAAATCCTGACAAAATCTTCCCTGGCCAGCAGCTTAATTTGAGAGTTTTAAGTTCCATTAATTCAGGTGGTGGAGACTTTGCAAAAGCAAATATTACAAATAACATTGCCACGGCAAATACCAACAACTCAACTGGACTTACTAATAATAAGCCCATACAGAGCAATGTAGCTGCTCAAAATGGCTCACTAACCAATGTCGCAAGTAATGTCCTAACTGCTCAAGGAGCTAGGTCAAGCTCCAGCTCCAGGGTACTCACAAATGCACCCTCCGGTTTTGATAAAGGTGACAACCCAGTTCTCAATAAAACTCTGGACAGAGCAGTTGAAAAGGGCTTTATCCCAGCTCAGGAGCGGTCAGCCGTTTACGAAAAGATCGTGAGCATGTCCAAAACCTACCAATTCCACCCAGATGATTTCGCTAGGTTGACTTTGATGGAAAGCGATGGGATGAATCCCAAAGCCACGAATAACCGTTGTCACGGTATTATTCAATTTTGTGAAGGTCCTGATAGGGGGGCTGCCTCAGCTGGGTTTGCTTCAAACCCTAAAGACATTACAAATCACAGCGTGCTGCAGCAATTGGACTTAGTGTCCAAATATTTTGATGAAACAGGACTCAAGAACTTTGGGCCCGCCAACCTTGACGATCTGTATTTAACAGTTCTAACCCCAGCCGCCCGCAGCGAGACCCGAACGCACGCAAATTTAAACATAGCTGGATCTCAGGCCTCGATGCTTCACGTCAATAGGGATACCAGTGCACCTATTACTAGGCACTCAATAATTGAGGGGCTTCACCAAAATGCAATCAACCGATTAGGACTGGATTTCTCAAATACGACTGTTGCTCAGAACAGTCAAACTAATTCAAATGCTTTTGCTGGTGTACAGACCAACAATACTTTGAATGCCAGAAGTCAAGCATTAATTCATGCTCAAAATAATTTAGTCATGAATAACGGCGAAGCCCAAGGTGGATTTGGATCGATGGGCGGGCAGGGCACACAAAATGTCCAACTCCTGCAAGCAACTCTGCTAGCTCAAGCGGCCCAAACATCACAAACATCACAAAGAGCTCAAAATTCAGGTCAAAGTTCGAACACTATGAACACTCAAAACTTGGGACAAAATCAAACCGCCCAGATCGAGCAAGTTCAGTTCAACCCAGCGAACTCCTCCACACAAAGGACCCAGGCATTAAGAGTTAGTGCTTATTTAAACCAGACTTATCTTCCCTAATTAAGCGATTTGATCGATTAGGTTATGCAGTTTAAAACTAACCAGTGGCAAGAAATCGATTCTTAACTTATAGGCGGCAATCCCAGGGTCTTGAATTTTGAATATTGGTGGCAAGAAATGTATCGAACGCTTCAAATTATTCAATTGACTTGGCAAGATATTGATGAAAATTTGAAGAGTTATAAAAAGTGAATATTAAAAGCGGCAATAAATTGCCAGTTTAAGTGGCAATATAAAAATTAAGCGTTAAAGGGATCTTAAGAGGAAAAATATTGCCACTCCCTTTGTGAGAAATCCCCCAAACACTGCATACAACACCGTCATTAATTGGTGGCATACAAATTGCAAATGTCGTACTGAGGTCTTAAAACTTTAGGACCGAGTGTCGTGAATACGACGATTTTTGTACTAGTTAATTGGAGTGATGATGGATCTTTCATCTGCTTTTGGTGTCAGCGAGCAAGCCCTTCAAGTCAGGAGTCAGCGACTTGAGGTTTTGTCACGCAATATTGCAAACGCTGATACGCCTAACTACAAGGCGCAAGATTTAGATTTCAAAGCGGTGTTTAAAGAGTCAGAGAAGCAGTATTTGACCGCTACTCATCCAGAGCATTTCGCTGCCATCGCAGATGCACCCGATAACGGCATGCGTTACAGAATTCCTTTTAATAGCTCTTTTGATGGAAATACGGTTGAGATCAGTGTGGAGCAGTCTAACTTTGGTAAGGCTGCAGCTGATTATCAGGCCACCGCAAGTTTTTTATCAAACAACATCAGTGGCATTAGAAAGGCCCTCAAAGGGGAGTAATAAAAAATGAAATCCTTAGACAGTGTTTTTGGAATTGCAGGCACAGCGCTTAATGCGCAGATGGTTCGTATGAATACGACAGCATCTAACCTGGCCAATGCAACAACAGTTGCCAATACTGAGCAAGATGCATTTAGAGCTAAAAGAACCGTTTTCAAAGCCTTAGTAAAGGAGGAGTACACCAACGCTGCTGCTCCATATCTAGGCGGAGTTAAGGTTGATCATGTGGTTGACGATCCAACCCCCATTAGAAGCCTGTATGACCCCGGAAACCCACTGGCTGATAAAGACGGCAATGTCTATTTATCAAACGTGAACGAAATGCAAGAGATGGTGGAGATGATGGCGGCCTCCCGTTCTTATCAAAACAACGTTGAAGTTGTGAACACAGCTCGTCAACTGATGATGAGAACTCTGGACATCACTAAATCTTAATAACTGAATTTTTTAAACATTACTCTAAAACCCCATTAACCCTAAGCTGAAAGAAACAAATCATGACCGTATCCTCTTCAACATCTAGCTCACTGCCCGCATCCCTTTCATCTACTTTACCAAATGGGATTACAACACTTGCTCAGCATCAAGCGGCCCTTGCAGCAACTCAGATTTCAACGTCCTCTGCTCAGTCAGCGATGGGGGAGAACGATTTTTTGACTCTATTTACGACTCAATTGAAGAACCAAGATCCTTCTCAGCCAGAGGATAACTCTACATTCGTATCTCAACTTGCTCAGTTCTCACAATTAACTGCTACGACTAACATGGAGTCTAGTATGAACTCGTTGGTAGGTAGTTTGCAAAACGGGCAAATGTCTGCAGGAGCCTCACTCATAGGCAAACAAGTTTTAGTGCCCGGGGGAGCCGCAACATTGATCAATAGCCAGCCAGTTAACACATCTGTCAGCCTGCCCAATGGTGCAAATACACTGACGATGACAGTCACGGATAGTTCAGGTAATATTGTTGATATTAAGGCCTTAGGGCCGCAAACAGCAGGAAATATGACAGCGACTTGGGACGGAAAGGACCAAAACGGATCACAACAACCTGATGGAATTTACAATTTAGCATTCTCTGCTGTTGATTCAACAGGTAAAACAGTAACACCCACATCCAGTACTTACTCACAAGTCATAAGTATCAGTAATCCAAACGCAGGTACGCCTACCAGCGCATGGATGCTGAATTTTGCAGGTGGCAAGACGATGAACCTTGCAGACGTTAGCTCAGTAGCTAACTAATTCAGAATAAAAGATTCAACAGGAGTTTGAAAAATGGCATTTTTTACAGCACTAACAGGTATTCAAGCAGCTAATTCTCAATTAGCCGCCACTTCAAATAACATTGCCAACGCTGCAACCACCGGATTTAAGAGATCAACAACCAATTTCGGGGACATTTTTGCATCCTCCCCACTACAAAAGAGTAGTTCAACGATTGGTCAGGGTGTGGCTTTAAAAGGCGTTACCCAAGACTTCAGCCAGGGTAACCTGACCTTCTCATCGGACACGCTTAATTTGGCGATTTCAGGTTCAGGATTTTTCCCGATGAAATCCCCTGACGGATTGCAAAGCATTTATACCCGTAACGGCACGTTCATGCTAAACAACGAGAATACTGTTGTGAACGCTGCAGGGCAACAGTTGATGGCGGCCTCCGTTGATAGTGCTGGTAACGCTGACATCAGTAACATGAATCCGTTAAATATTCCCTCCGCAACTGTAGGTGAAGCAAAGCAGACCACTCAAATTCAATTAGGTCTTAATTTCCCAGCATCTGCCGCTGTGATTACGAAACCATTTGACAAAAACGATCCCTCTACTTACAACGAAAGTACAGCGATGAACGTTTACGACGGAGCAGGTAACAGTTACTTGGCGACCGTTTACTATGCAAAAACACAAAACGCAAGTGCGGCGTCACCTGCCAATAAATGGCAGACCTATGTTTATGTGGGTAACACTTTGGTGAGCTCAGCGCTCCAACAATCGACTGATTCAACTGGATCTGCGCAGTACGTCAATCAATACGGACAAATTGCTAATGCAGCTCAAGTGGGTGATCAGCTTACCAACAGTAAAACTGAGATGTTTAACTTGGATAACTTGACCAACACTCAGTCCTCTTCGGCCGCCACAGTGTCTGGTACCTTAGCTCCAAACCTGGGCTCGCTTAGTTCAGACGTCATTAACTTTCAGTCACCAACAACTGTAAGTGGTATCGTTTCGTCAACAGGGTCCCCAATTCCGTTATTTGATATCTCAGTTGACGGCTCTAAAACAGTGCCTATCAATATTGCCGATTTAGCGGGACAAAATCTTCAACTCCACGGATCTGATATTGCAACCGAGTTGACCAATAGGATCAATCAAACATTTGGTTCACAAAAATATTTTGACTTCTCAGGAACCAATAACAGCTCCGTTAATTTAGAACTTCAAAATGGTTCTGGATCAGGTTCCTCAATGCAAAACATACCCCTCAATTTGGGTAGTGGCAATGAGACTTATCAAACTGTTGTGAACAATATCAATTCACAGCTTCAGGCTGCAGCTGCAAACACGCCAGCATCTACCGCTACGATTGGTGGAATTAACTTTTCTGGATTGGCAGGGCAATCCATGACTTTGAAGCTCACATTGCCAAATAACGGCGGAGTTGAGCCGTTATCAATACCCTCAACTGCACAGGTCACTGACTTGCAAGGACTTATAAACTACGTTAACTACGGCAACACAGCAGGAACTGGTACTCCTACCCCTCAATTGCCTGGCTTTAGTGCAGTAGCGTCTGGTCCGTTAGATGCCAGCGGTAAACCAACTGCAGTTAAATTTGTATCCAGTAATACAGACCCTATGCAAGCTGCAATTGAATCCCCAACTTGTGCAAGCTTAACTACAACAAATGGAACAACTTCCGCAACTTACACTTCAAATGTAATATCAGTGGGAGGAATAAATTTTGCGGGAGGACTTACAACAAGTAATCCGTTCACCCTCAACATTACCTCAGGAAGTGCTCCTAGTTCTGTAAGCCAGATCACAATTCCTACTACGGATTCCTCTGGCACTCCGTTAAATATTACCACTGCATCACAATTAGTTAATTACTTAAACACTGGTAATACGCTTACTTCAACCGGCGGCACTTCAATTCTTCCAACAAACCTTGTTGCTTCAGTAGGACTGGACGGATCAACTATAAATTTTGGTAGCACATCTGGTGCAACACCTATTCCTTCACAAGTGACGTTGGCAAACGGTATTGGAACTGCTGCTACAACAACTTATTCATCGACAGCGATAACTGTCCCAGGAGTTAATGTTGACTCAGTAAATAACGCTACACAATTTAATATTACTATTCCTGCGAATGGTACTGCAGCAGCGCAACAACTCTCTTTCGTCGTTCCCCCTCAATCACAACAAGGCTCACAAGCTTTGGTAGCGTATTTGAATGGTGCCAATGGTTTAGCTGCAAATGGCGCACCTGGCTTAGTTGCAGTATTAGGACAAGACGAGAAGTCTATCTCATTCTCAAGCATAAATTCAAGTGCAACAGGAACACCATTACCAACAAACGTAAGCGTTCAAAGCGTAACAACTGCAACACCTCCTGTTGCAGTTGCAGGTGCAATACAGTTCACCTCAGCCTCTACTCAAGTTAATGAAATTGGCTTTGTGGGTACTAGCTCTAGTACTGTAAATATTACAACAAGCGCTGGTATCTCAACCATCACAGTGCCCTCGCAAGCATCTGATACGATTGAACATTTTGTAGATTATTTGAACACTGGATTGGTACCAGGTGCAACAACACCAGTTAATCCGTTGCCCTTTGGCTCACTTGGTCTCTTTGCGGTGGCAAATTCAAACGGCACCTCAATATCCTTTGAAAACGTCAATCCAGTTACCAAGGTGACTGCTCCACCAATGGCGCCTAGTCTCGTGTCGATAACGACAGGTAGTGGAACCTTCTCATCTGCTGTGACTTGCAGCTATGACCCAGTTGCTCAGCAGTTTAACTTTACGCCTACTAATTCAAACCAGACATTAACTCTCAATGGAGCTATTGTTAACGGGGCACCAGTCGCAAACACACTGTTTGGATTATCAACAGGTTCTTTGACGCAAAGCTCAAGTTTAACAAGTTTAAGCGTCAGCGCATCCGCTGAAGGGGCCTATATCATGGACCCAGCAGACCAACGCTACGGTATCACTGTAGCCTATGACAGTGTGAATCAACGCTTTAATTTCTCCTCTGGTACTACGGGTGACAAATCAAGTATCTCCATCAGTAACGCAAGCCCTTGGGCTCAAACTGAGTTGGGACTTGCATCTGCAGATGCCAATGGAAACTCAATTAACTACACGGTTACTCCGACAACCGTAGCAACCAGGGGATTGCAATCCACACCAGCTACGATGACGGGCGGGGATATTGGTGTCAACGTCAACAACTCATTTTCCGTTAATTCAACAAACAATAAGTTCGTAGTCTTAGTTGGAAGTGTTCAAGGCACTGTGACAGTCCCGCCTTCCAATGACTATACTTTAGGTAGTTTTATGCAGGCCTTACAGGACGGCATCAATCACTTGTCAGGCCCTCCCAGCCAACCTGGATTAACTGGACAAACTGTATCGGGAGTTACTGTTTCTTACGATGCAACAAGTAATGCATTGGTATTTACAACTGGAACACAAGGAGCAAATTCCTATATTAAAGTGTCTGGAGATGGGACATGGGGACTTGCAAACACAACAGGTGCAAGGGGAGCTGATTCAACCTGGATCAAACCGACCCAAGCAACTGTTGTTACGAATGGAGTCGCTGTGCCTCAGTATATTGACCAGTACGGAAATGAGACTTCCAGTCCTGATGGATTCTCAACTTTGCCCGCTTGGTCACCCATTTATTTAGGTAAAGGTGAATTGACTTTTAATACCAGTGGTTCCTTAGAGTCTCCTTTAGCAGGCGCTAAATTAAATACTGTCTATCTGCCCAATGGTGCTGGATCACTGACGATGAGTATTGATTACTCTAAATCAACGCAAAATTCTGCCCCATATGCAGTTTTATCAGAATCTCAAGACGGTGCGCCGGAAGGTGACTTGACTGGGGTCTCAATTGGTAACGATGGATTAGTAACTGCAAGTTACTCCAATAGCACTCAGGCTAACCTTGGCAAAATTGTTTTGGCTAATTTTGCAAATCCGTCTGGTTTGACACAGATTGGAGATACTAATTTTTATGCATCCTCCTCCTCTGGAACTGTTAAGTATGGGCAACCTGGATCTGCTGGATACGGAACAGTCAAATCTGGAGCTACAGAGAATGCTAACGTGGACATGACAACAGAATTGGTTAATATGATTACCGAACAAAGGAACTTCCAAGCCAATGCTAAAGCAATCTCAACCAATACAACTCTGACTCAGACCATTATCCAGATTCAGGCTTAATGAGCATAACTAGAGAAATATTATGGATCGCCTTGGTTTTAACTCCGTAGCAACCTTTGATGAGGACAGACTCGCTCGCCAAAGTCTGACCAATAACGTTGCAAACGTTAACACCACAGCGTTCAAAAAATCTTATGACGTTGCGCTGAAGGCGTTTAAGGCAGACGGTCAAGGTTTTGACTCTAGATTTCAGCCACAAGCTGTGTATACAAATAGAGTTCAACTAAGCCCTGGCCCCTTGATTGCGACGGGAAGAGACCTTGATATTTCAATGAATCACGGGACCGTTATGGGTGTGACAGCCCCAAACGGTGAGCTCGCTTTTACTAGAAGGGGAGACCTTAAGGTTAATATTAACGGGACTTTAGAGACTGGTGACGGTTTTATTGTCAGGGGACAAAATGGGGGTCCCATCACAGTTCCACAAGCCGCAAAGATTACTATCAGCACCGACGGAGGTATTTACGCAACCGATCCTGCACAACCGGCCAGTGCTCCACCTGTATTGGTAAACACTCTTTTCTTGAAAGATGCGGGTCAAGAACACCTTGAACGTAGGCATGATGGACTTTTTCAAGTCGAAAACATGCCACCTGGCTCAGATTTTGCA
>Ga0164297_10001401_pt1 | contig 25646 bp, 21 predicted proteins | sample GEODES058metaG_FD_113539 | JGI IMG/M metagenome (GOLD analysis project Ga0164297, IMG submission 113539) | Dystrophic lake water microbial communities from Trout Bog Lake, Wisconsin, USA - GEODES058 metaG | ecosystem: Environmental > Aquatic > Freshwater > Lake | place: USA: Trout Bog Lake... | reverse complement strand
TGCCGATTTCCATGATTATAGCTTCAATAATAGTGATATTTATCAAGGAACATTCTATGACCAAAGTTATAACAATACCAGTGGAGAATTACTCTCTGCTTCCTTCTTGGACTCAAGTATCAACTATGGTGGTATACTAGATATAGGAACAATCCAAGCACAGTCTCATAACTATGGTTATATAAGTCATGCCAATGTATATTATCCTGCTCACTATCCATTAGAAGGCACATGGGGTAATGTAACATATTATGGGTACAGCTTTGGTTGTACAAATAGAGTAGCAGACAACTATAACCCAAATGCTAATATAGATGACGGATCTTGTACATACACATTAACAGGAAGAATTTCAGCTTACTGGAATATGGATGAAACAAGTGGCACACGTTCAGATGCTACAGGACATGGACTTACATTATTTGACCCAACAAGTTCCGTGACTTCTGATACTGGTATAATAAATAATGCAGCAGTGTTTAATGGAACTAACTTCCTACAAACTGAATAATATATGAAAACAGTCAATTTATCTGGAGATTTTACAATTTCACTTTGGTTTAATGCTACAAGTTTTACTAGTCAAGCAAATGAACTTATAACCAATCCCAATAATGGATCGGGTGGTGTTGGAATAGCGATAGGAGCAGGAACAGGAATAGATTTAAATTCCCCTAATCAGTTTGGTAATCGTTTATGTTCATATTCATTTCAAACAGGAACATGGTATCATATAGTTGTTTCTAGAAACAATGGAGACTTTTTAGCATGGGTTAATGGAATTCCTCAATCAGTTTCTTATGGAGATTCTAATGATTATAGTGGACCAATTGCTCTAGGGTATGATAATTCTGGTTCGGGTAATCAATTTGTAGGAAAAATAGATGAGGTTGGAATTTGGACAAAACCACTTAGACAGACTGATGTTTCTGCTCTTTATAATTTTGGTCTAGCAAATCAATATCCTTTCAACAATCCCCCACTTCCCCCTTATGTAACTAATGGTCTTGTGTTCTATACAGATGCTCTTGGATATTCAGGTAATGGAAGCTCATGGATCGATGAAGCAAGTGGACTTGTAGGAACAAATAATGGTGGTGCAACATATAATTCTCAAGCACCAAGTTATTTTAATTTTAATGGCAATCAATCAATCGATTTCCAAGATCCAAATCAAGTTTTAAATTTAACAAATAATTTTACTCTTGAAACTTGGTGTAATATTACAGGTGATAACCAATGGGGTGCTTTACTTTCTTATGCAGGACAAGGTGGACCCGGTGGTGGTTGGGAGCAATATGCAATAGGTACATGGGGTGATGGAACATATTATTTTTCAAGTGGTGCTACAGGAAATAATATAACAGGTCCATCTATTACAGATAATAATTGGCAACATTTGGTTGTGACTTTCCAAGATGGTAATGTTGTTTTTTATATAAATGGTGTTAATGTCTATAGTACATATTTTGGATACAGTACATTAAATCAAGGAACCAATCCATATCTTTCAATTGGTGATAATCAAGCAGGAGGACAGGAATATCTTTATGGTAATGTTGGTCTTTCTAGAATATATAACAGAGTTTTAAGTACTAATGAAATTACACAGAATTATAATGTAACCAAAGACAGATTCACAGGACTTAAACTTGGATTGATTGGTTACTGGGGTCTTAATAGTTCTTCATGGGAAGATTTAACAAATAATGGATATAATCTTACATCAGTAGGTAATGTATCAGTTGGTACAGGTATTCTAGGTGGAGATGCTTATCTGAATCCACAAGGTACTCAAAGTTATTTACAGACATCTAATTTTAATAATCTGGCTAATATAGGAAGTGGAGACATATCAGCAAATTATTGGATAAACCCAACTGATTATGGTACTGGAGGATTTGAAAGTCACACAGGATATTCATTAGATCTTAGACAATGTATAAATGGTGGTAATACAGATGGTTGGTCAGTGGGTTTTAATAATGGAAATTATTTGAGCATTTTTACTTCATCTGGAGGAGATGTATATACTACAAATGCAACCATACCCACAGGGTCATGGACAATGGTTACTCTCTCCCGAAATAATAACACAACTTCTGTTTACATAAATGGAGTTTTAGATGGAACTTTTAGTGATTATGCAGACTTTACTTCTACTCAAATAACGCTTGGTTGTGTTACTGATTATGTATATTTTAATATAAATGGACTTCAATATGATGGAAATATTGATGAAGTCGGTATCTGGAATAGAGCCCTTTCCCAAGATGAAATAACAAAACTTTATAATACTGGTCAAGGACTTGCATATCCATTCAACCAACAACCATACAATCTAAAGGATAATATTGTTGCATACTGGAGTTTAGATGATACTACATGGAGTGATTCTAGTGGTAATGGATATACTCTTACAAATAATGGAGGAGTAACAAACGGAACAGGAATTTTAAGTGGAGATGCTGTTTACGGTGGATCTAATTGGTTAGAAAATGATCCCGGATTAACTATAGGAACATCAGACTTTACTTTTTCGGCTTGGATTAATCCAAGTAGTATCAATGCTACTGCTATTGTTAACCAAGGTAATAATGATTCTACTGGAAATTATTGTTTTTGGTATAATAATGGGAATATCGGATTCTATGCGGATAATAATGGACGCATAGAAAGTACAAACACCATTCCTTTAGGTTCTTGGTCGCATGTTGCACTTGTTTCAAAAGAAGGTGTATTGACTCTTTATATAAATGGCAATGCTGATCCATCTACTGGAAATTATTCTGGAAATTTTATTGGACAACCTTTTAAACTTGGATTTGGGTATGGTGGTATTCAATATTTAACAGGAAGTTTAGATGAAGTAGGCATCTGGAACAGAGCCCTTTCACGAGATGAAATAAGTTATCTTTATAATGATGGTAGGGCTCTTGCATATCCTTTCTTACCAACAAGTGGTCTTGCTCTTTGGTTAGATGCAAGTGATTCAGCAACTGTTTTAAATTCAGGAACACCTGCGACAGACGGACAATCTATATCACAATGGTCTGATAAATCAGGAAGTAACAATCATGCTATTCAGTCAAACCCTTCAAATCAACCAGTACTGACAACAAATATTTTAAACGGAAATCCTGTTGTAAGATTTGATGGTTCTAGTCAGTATCTCACAGATACGGTTTTAGGTGTTGATGGATCACATACTGTTTATATAGTTGCTATAAATAGAGGCAATGGATCTGGTGATGGTTACTATCCTCCATTGAGTTATGGAGGAATAAATGTAGATGAAGGTTGGCCTTTTGCATTTAAGAGTAATAATACATTTGCATCATTTCCTGAATATTATAAATTAGGAGCATCAGGAGGTTTAGATAATATTTTTACCTATACAAATAACACACCTTATCTTTTAGGATTACCATTTGATACTGTTTCACAAACTTGGCCTGTATTAGTTAATGGTGTAAGCATAGCAACTTCCACTTCAAATGTTTTTACATCGGATGGTAATAATAATATATTGATAGGATATCAACGTGATAATTCAAATGTTGATAGATTCTTTAACGGTGATATTGCAGAAGTATTAATATACAATCGTGTATTAAATGATACGGAAAGATATGCAGTAGAAACCTATCTCAACAACAAATACAACATCTACACAGTACCAGCAATCGTACAGGATGGTCTTGTTCTCTGGCTTGATGCAAATGATTCAAGAAGTTATCCCGGTACAGGAAATACATGGTATGATTTGAGTCCAAGTAACAATAATGGAACACTCAACAATGGTGTATCATTTAATAGTGGACTAATGCAGTTTGATGGTTCTAGTGGATATGTAAACTTCGGAAGCTATACACCAGAAAATGAATCATTTACCCTTGAAATGGTATTTGATTGGTCAGAATATAATACTGCAAATGTAAATTTCTTATTTTCTGGAAATTATCAACAATTTGAAATACATACTGGAGGAAATACAGGAACAAATGGACTAAGATTTATACCAGCAGCAATTTCTTCTGGTTTATCAGCAAGTGGAGATGGATATACTCTAGATGAAACTAATATAATAAGTGGTGGTCCAAATCATGTAACTTATGTTTGGGATGCGGATTCTAGTACAGCTTATCTTTATAAGAATGGAGCAATTGATACTAGTGCAGTTTTAAACCATACCACTGTAAAGACATTACAGGCACTTAATATCGGAAGAAGATCAAATGGTCAATATTATTTCCAAGGAGATGTATATATCACAAGACTTTATAACAGAGCCTTGAATTCTACTGAAGTTGCACAGAACTTTAATGTTTCCAGATCAAGATTTGGATTATAAAGACTAAATATATTATAGAACATGAACCTGAAAAATCCTATCACAATAACACCACCTCCAATTAAACTTGCAGATGGCACTGAAAAGACTTTTAGTCCAATTGTATTGGATGAATTAAAGTTTGTTATACTCGATGATTTTAAAAAGAAGACAGTTGAGGTCAGATTTGATTCAATTCCTTATTCGATGGTACTTTGGACAGGTTATTTCTATGATAAAGCTGGTGATTATACCCAAGAAGAAGTAGAAAAGAAGATTTTAGAGACTTTAGGTAGTAATCCAACCAAAATTTTGACTGAAATGTTCAGTCACAAGGTTTTTGCAACCAATTTTATACCAGCAGTTAGTGGAAATCGTGTTCACAATGTTGTTCCTCTCTCTTCTCGAAACATTTTCAGCACATATTACACAGAATTCTCTGGAAATTGTGCATTTAGAGCAAATCCATACACATTCTTGATGGGAATCTCAAGTATTGCACCATTAATATCTGGACGTTTTGTTCCTCATATAAGAGTACAGTCACTTTCTAGTATTCACTTCAGTTTAAGTGGATATTCTAACACATTTGTAACAAATGTAAGCTCTACATCAGCAATATAAACTATGTCATGGCAGATTCATCAACAACCAGTACAGCTAAACAGTTCATTAGTAGCACTCAGTGCTGTTAATATATCTGGTAATACTGAGTTTACTGGTACAGTTGATATAACAAATACCCTTACTGTAGAAGGTAATGCTACTTTTAGTGGAAACTTTAATGCACCAACAGGACATGTTGCAACTGCTGACCATGCTACCAATGCCGATCATGCCACCAATGCTGACAATGCCACAAATGCTGGACATGCAACAACAGCAGATGGATCGGTAGGTGATTTTACTGTTCCTGCTGGACATTTCTTTCAGGGTGATGGGAGTAAGCTTACTCATGTAAATGGAGCATTAGGATATGACAATAGTGGTGCAGGAACAAATATAGTCCCTTCAAAAGGTAGCAACGACATAGCTTCTGGTACATATTCTGGTATTTTAGCTGGTCAGAAAAACACCATGCAGAATAATGATAGTTTTATCATTGGTTCTAATATCATTAGTTCTCAAGATAATACAACTTTTGTTGAAAATTTGTTTGCCCTAAGTGCTGTTTATGGTGGTGGTAATGAGGTTGTTATGTCTGATGGTTCAAATGATAATAGTAATGGACCAAGTAGTTTAACTATTAATTTTGCTTCTGGAATATATCTTAATTCTAATAATATATACTTAAGTTCACAAAATAATTTATATTCTACTCATATATCAACTCAAACATTAGCAGTTTCTGGAGTTCCTTCTTCTTACATAATACTAACAGACTCTCATGGTAAGGGTTGGAAATTTGGTACTACTACCACTGGAACATTAACTGCTTTAGGTGCTGCATAATTGATAGATAGGGACATTTGACTAAATATTTCACAAATGTCTAGGTCGAGTATTTTTAAAACAAAAGGATATATTCCTCCACAATCAGGAGGTGGAAGTGTTGCATCTGTTTCTACTGATAATTTAATAGCTTATTGGAATTTTGATTCGGTATCTGATCTAGCTTCAATTCCTCCTACATTTGGTTCTTCCTCTTATACTCTTTTAGCAAATAGTGGTGATGGATTCCAAGGATCTTATCCACCACCAGTAGCCACTACTGGAAAGGTGGGAGCAAATGCATTACAATTTGATGGTCCATTGTCTGGTGAAGGGTTATATATTCCAACAGGAACCTTTCCATTATTAACAACATTTACAATTAGTTGTTGGGTAAAACTAACAGGCAATCATAACAATAATAATATTATAGCTTGTCACTGGGATGGTTCTGGTCCCAATTGGAATTTTATTTTTATCATTGCTAATGACAATCATTTACACATTGCAGTTCAACCCGGAGGAGCAGGTGCAGTTGGAGAAGCTATTGCAACAAATATAGATTTTACAGATGGAAATTGGCATCATTGTGTTGCTCAATCTGATGGTAGTACTTTTGTTAGAACTAATGTAGACAATACTGGATGGCACTCGGTTTCTTTAGCTGGTTCACTTGCTGGAGGTTCCAATGGAGTTCCTTTTCTTATTGGTAGAAATACAAGACAAGGTGTTAACACAGCAAGTATTAATCTTGATGAGCTTGGTATATGGACAAGAGTTTTAACAGATAATGAAATCACTTCATTATATAATAGTGGAAATGGTCTTGCATATCCTTTTAGTGGTGGTGGAGGCGGTGGTAGTGTTTTAGCAACAAAACCAGCAAGAATCTTAATTAAAGGGTATAATCCATTAACAGATATTGGTGGTGGAGGTGGTGGAACTACAAATAGTTTATTAACAAATATTCTAGCATATTGGCCTTTAAATGAAACAGTAAATTCTGGTAGTAGAGTAGATTCTACAGGAAATGGACACACTTTATTAGATAATAGAAATAATGTTAGCTACACTTCAAATGGAAGAGGGGGAAATGCTGCTGTTTTTGTTCATAATAATTCTTGTTCTTTGATAACACAAGATGGAAATATTCTATTACCTACAACAACATTTAGTGCTTCTTTGTGGGTCAAAATAACCAATGCTGGGCAATCAGGAGAAATTATTGGAAATGTAACAGGAAATAATTGGGCTGGTGGAGGAATACAATTTGATTATAATGGCAATGGAACTTTATTATGGGGAGCACTTTATGGAGATCCGAATACCTCTAATAGATTTACAACAGGATCATCAAATATAGCAGATGGAAATTGGCATCATCTAGTTGGAACATATAGTAATGGTAATAAAAAAGTTTATATAGATGGAACATTATTTGCACAACAAAATGATTCAAGCTCAACACCAATTGGCGGTAATGGTTCTTGTCATATTTCTTTAGGATCTAATTCTGATAATTCATATTCACCACTTAATATGGATGGACAATTAAGTGATGTTGGTATCTGGAATAGAGAATTAACATCATCTGAAGTCACTACTTTATATGCATCTGGAAATGGCCTTTCATATCCATTTGGCTTAACACCTACAAACCCAATTAATAATAATCTTCAAGCATTCTGGAATTTTGATGAAGCAAGTGGACCACGAGCAGATGCAACAGGAAATGGATATACAATATCAGAAGTAAATGGAACTATTCCTAGTGGAAATGGTGTTGTTGCTGGTGGAGGTGCTGCAAATATAGCAAATGGAAATTCTTCTTGGTTAAAATTACCTGCTGGAATATGTGACATAGGAACAGGACAAAAGTCTTTTTCAATTTGGTTTAAATTAAATCAGACAAATATTGGGTATCAATTTATTTGGTGTCAAGGACATAATTATGATTTTGCGGATAATAATATTGTTTATACAGAAAATGGTAGTTTTTTAAGTACAATATTTTTATCAACAACAGAAAATCATTGGAATGCATATAATTTAGGAGGAAATATATATCCAACACCAAATGTTTGGCATCATTATGTAATAACATATAGTGGCAGTCAGGTTACTGCTTACTATGATGGAAATCAAATAGCACAGTTTGGTTATAGTGGTTCTATTTCAACAGACAATACAGAATATACATTAGGTCATTATAATGCTTTTCCTAATGGTATTAATGGACAGCCCGGTGAATTTCATGGCCTAATTGATGATGTTGGTATATGGAATAGAGTATTAACTCCTAGTGATGTTGCATATCTTTATAATACCGGACAAGGTAGACAATATCCATTATATACACCACCCGTTCAAGTTCCTCCAAAGTTTAAAATTTTAATTAAAGGATATCAGAAACCAGTTCCTCAAAATTCATTCATAACCGATGGACTCATTTTATTACTAGATGCAACAGATCCAGCAAGTTATCCCGGTACTGGTGGAGTCTGGACTGATATATCAGGGAATAGTAACAACTTTAATATTAATCCTGCTGCATGGAATCCTGCTGGATATATGGATTTTAAGGGAAGTTACGGAATGGCAAAAAATTCTTCTGATATAACTCTATCTGGAGATGTTACCTATCTCTGTTTAACTAGAATTTTAAATTCAACAGGAAATTGGAGAACACTAACTCGTGCATACGGATCGCCCGGAAATCATCAAGTAATTGTACAGGCTGGTGGATGGGATGTAGGAACATACATAAGTAACGGTCCCGGCTTTAGAGATACTGGATATTCTCAACAATCTCTTCCGGGTTATGCATCAAATTCTTTTGATGTCATGTGCTGGAGATGGACAAATAATGATAATCCTACATATGATTTTAATGTTAATAATACACATGCAGGATCTATAACAGATTCTGCTGCTAGATATACAATAGGATTTGGTTCTATTGGTGGATATATGGGAATTGGAGGAAGCACAGATCCTAATGTTGGTGATCAATTTTGGGGAGACATTAAATTCTTTGCAGTCTATAATAGAAGACTAACCGATGCAGAAGTAACTCAGAATTACAATGCTATGGTAGCTAAATTCGGATTATAAGGGATGATACTATAAATATAATAAATGAGTTCTGCATATCCTCCAACACCCGTTCTACCTAATGGCTTTCATGGTTCCACTACTTTTAATTCACAGATTAAGAGTTATGACCATCTTGCTCAAAGAGTTCGCAGAGCCCTTGGTGAACCCTTAATTCAGATCGAAGTAAGCAGTGAACAAATCTACGAATTCATTGATATTGCTATTGAATACTTCACAAAGTTTTCTGGTGTTACTGAAGAGTTTTTAATCTTCCGTTCTGATCTTTATAAATCTGGTGTTGGTCTTGATATTGGAAAACTCATGAACATCTCTCCTGAGATGATGAATTCCAATACATCTAATCCTTCTCTTAGTGCTGGATATGATTATGATTTGGGAGATTTTAGAAAAGTTGTTGATGTTTATTCTTATGCAGAAGGAAATAATTCTGGTGTTAATACGCTCTTTACAATTGAAAATACAATTGCACAGCAAGCCTACTTTGGTCAGCTTCTTGGTAATGTAGGTTATGACTTGGTTACATGGCAAGCCCTTAAGACATGGCTTGATACTCGTGATAAGGTTCTTGCACTTACTCCTTATATTCGCTTTGACCCTGATACTCAGATCATGAAACTTATTCCAGAACCTTCACAAAGTGCTGGTGGAAGTACCTATCTTGGTCTGATTGGTTGTAAGGTTCAGAAGCCTATTAAGTTTTTAGTAAGCCAGCTTTGGGTATATCGTTATACTCTTGCTCTTACAAAGATTGCTGTTGGTCATGTAAGAACAAAATTCAGTGGTACAAATCTTTTTGGTGGTCAGTCCGTAAATGGTACTAATCTCTTAGGAGAAGGTAATAAGGAAAAGGATGAACTTGAAAAGGAAATCACCACCGATCAGATTGACAGAGAACCTATAAAGTTCTTTGTTGGTTAATGAAACTCGGACTTAAAAGAAAATCTAAAAATTTTGTGCAGGGTGTTTTCACTGCACAAAATATACAGAAGTATAAAGGCAGTTTTCCTATCATATATCGTAGTAGCCTAGAACTAAAGGTAATGCGTTGGTTTGATGGTAATCCTAATATAATAACATGGGGATCAGAGAGTGTTGTTATACCTTATGTATCTCCTCTTGATGGAAGAATGCACAGATACTTTGTGGATTTTGTCATAGCACTTAAACAAAAAGATGGGACTATTAAAAAATATATCATCGAAGTAAAGCCCTACAAGCAGACGATAAAACCAGAATCATCCAAACATAAAAAACCAAAGACAATTATCTATGAAACAACTGAATGGATAAAGAATCAGGCAAAATGGTCAGCAGCAGAACAATATGCTGAAAAACATAATATAAAATTTCTAATTCTTACTGAAAAGCACATTTCTCCATAACTTCTTTTAAAAGTGTCTCATATGTGGGTGAATCTTTGTACTCTATTCTTATTATTTTCCAACCTTTAGATATCAAAAATAAATCTCTTTTATAATCTCTATCTCTATTGTTTTTATGCCAGTATTCACCATCATATTCTATGTTTAATTTTATTTCTGGTATAGCAACATCCATTTCCCAATAATAATTTTTATCATTTATTATTTTATATTTGTGTTTAGCAGAAGGATATATTTCTTTTATTATATCAAACAACATTTTTTCAGGTACACTGGTTTTATTTTTCATTAATAAAATCAAAGTGTCTCTTCTTTTGTTGATTCCATTTTGTAATAACTGTTTATAATCTTCTTCTCTTCCGAATCTTTTTATATGTTTTCTTATACAGATGTCTCCATTTTTAGTGTAACCGAGTATATTGGCAATATCTACTGAAGTAACTCCTTTCCATATTAAAGGTTTTATTTTTTCAAAAAATAATTTTTTACTTTTTTCTAATCTTTTATTATTTTCTCCAAAATTAGTTTTTAATTTATTATCATTTAATAATTTTATTTTACCATTTTCTTTTATCTTTTTTTTGTCTTCTTCAGAACCAAATCTTTTGACCTCATCTGAAATTATAGAAGGATCTAAATTGCATTTTTTTGCTATTTCTTTTGCGGAAACCCTTTCCATATGAGTCTGTTTATTTTATTTTTATATCTATCTATACATTTTTTTGTTCTAGGGTCTATTTTTTGTTTCATCTTATATAAGATACTTATCACAGGAAAGCACCAAACTCGTGGGTAAAATAATTTTATTGAAAATAAAAAAATTCTGGTAAATAAATAAAATTAAACAAATAGAATAGTTTCAAAGTAAATATATTAAGAACATTATGTCCAATAATACCTATAGCCTCCTTGTAGAAGAGCCAACATACGAAGTAAAGTACCTGATTGAGGAAAAGAATCGCAATACTCCATCAATACTTCATATCCAAGGACCATTCCTAATGGCTAATGAAGCCAATAAGAATAAGCGTGTTTATCCCCTTGAAGAAATGGTCAAAGAAGTTAATCGTTATACCGATGAGATGATTAACACAAAGAGAGCTACTGGTGAACTCAATCACCCATCTTCTCCTGAAATCAATTTAGAAAGAGTCTGTCACGTTGTGACAGAATTAAAACAGAATGGAAATATCTTTGAAGGTAAGTCCAAGGTTCTTTCAACACCAATGGGACAGATCGTTCGTTCATTAATCATGGATGGCGTTAAGCTTGGTGTTTCTTCCCGTGCTCTTGGTAGACTTGAAGAAGACAGCAAGGGTGTTAATCGTGTTGCTGATTTTAGATTGGTTGCAGTTGATGTTGTTGCTGATCCTTCAGTACCTTCAGCATTTGTAAATGGTATCTTAGAATCCAAACAGTGGATTCTTAATGAGAATGGAGAATTTGCTCTTACTTATGATAATTTTGAAAAGGCAATCTCTTCACTTCCTAAGAAGCAAGTTGATGCTTATCTTAAAGAACAAATCATTACATTTATTAATGCATTAAAAACTCTTTAATTTGTAAACAACAAAGGTAAATAATATATACAATATGAATATCCGCAATTTAAAATCAAAACTTGTAGCACAAATTTGCGAAAAGAATTATGCTACTGCAAATAATACTCTCAATCAAGTTGTAACAGAAAAGGTAAAGACTCGTATTAAAAAAACTGCTGAAAAGCAAAAAGTTGTAAAGCCTACAAAAAAGTCTACAAAAAAGTCACCTAAGAAGACTAAGTAATAATAGAAAATTTTATGGATATCTCATCAATCATCAAAACTCTTGACACAAGCGTTCTTAATGAAGAAACAGCATCAGCAATTGCTGAAGCATTTGAATCAGCAGTTAATGAGAAAGTTTCTTCTCGTTTAACTCTCCAAGTTGAAAATGCTCTTGCAAAGCAAGATGAAGATCATGCGGTTAAATTAGAAAGTCTTTTAAAGGCTATTGATGAAGACCATTCAGAAAAGTTAACAAAGGTAGTTGATGCTATCAACGAAAGCCACACAACAAAGCTTGAGAAGCTTGTTGCCTTCTACCGTAAGGCTCTTAATGAAAAGGCAAATGCCTTCTCTGATAAAGTTGTAGAAGAAATCAGTAATTTCATGGATGCTTATCTCGAAAAAGCAATCCCACAGAATCAGCTTGAGGAAGCAGTTGCTAATACCAATGCTCGTAAGCAGATTGAACAAATTAAGAGCATCATTTCATTTGATCCTTCAACATTAAATGAAGATGTTAAAAATTTAATCACCCAAGGAAAGGGTAAGATTAATGAGTTGCAAAATCAACTCAATGAATCCTATAAGGAGAACATTGAGATTAATGAGCAGCTTAAGGAAGCAAAGGCTTCCCTCGTTCTTGAGAAGAAGACAAAAGGTATGACTTCTTCAAAGAAGAACTATATTTCCAGCCTGTTGAGCGACAAGACTCCTGAGTATATCGAGGAGAACTTTAATTATGTCGTTGAGATGTTCGAAAGAGAAGATAAGGAGGCTTCAACAAAACTTGTTGAAGAAGCCAAGGAAAAAGCATTCACAAAGGATGCTAGAGTTCCAAAGGCTGTTGTCACTGAATCTTCCACTGTTGAGTCAAGTGCTCCAGTTAACGGATATCTTTCAGCCCTACAGGGCATCGACAAACGCTAATAAATAAAGCGAAAATTTTATAGGTTGGAGAAGGCAATTCCGCACTTCCCGAACGCTATATCCATAAAGGAGAAATAACAAAATGGCTAATGTAAAACCCGCACCCGGTTTCATCGACAAATCCCGTGCAAGTCAGCTTCTCGAAAAGTGGGCTCCAGTTCTGAACTACAGTTCAGACAAGGTCCGTCCTATCGAGGATGAACATTCCCGTGTTACAACAGCAATGCTCATGGAAAACCAAGAGCGTTGGTGTCTTGAGGAAGGTGGAAACTATAGTGGAAACGGCGGATCTTTCGGATCTGGCTCTTCCATTGGTGGTATCTACAGTCCTTCAACAGGCGGAGTGACTTCAAATGACAGTAGTTATGCTTCTGGTGATGCTCGTCTTCCAAAGGTTCTTATACCGATGATCAGACGTACATTCCCTGAACTCATAACAAACGAGATTGTTGGTGTTCAACCAATGAGTGGTCCAGTTGGACTTGCATTTGCCCTGCGTTACCGCTACGAGCCCACCGCTCTCGGCTCTTCATCTAATAGTAACTATCCTTCAGACGGATCTTCATATTCTAATTCTTACCTCGGTAATGATGGAATTGATCGTTCTTCTGAGGTTGGTTCAGGTGCAAGCCGCAGTGAACTCGGATATCAGTATCTCGACACACGCTTCACAGGTACTAGCTCAACATTCCTCTCAGGAAACAATGACTTCAATGTTGTTGGTTCTGATCAGGGCGTTGCTGCTATCCTCAGCCAGTTCGAGTTAACTAACAATATCCCTCAAGTCACTGTTGAGTTCAGCAAGACAGCAGTTGAAGCTGGCACACGCCGCTTGGCTGCTCATTGGTCAGTTGAACTTGAGCAGGATCTTAAGAACATGAACGGCCTCGATATCGACTCTGAATTAACAAATGCTATGTCATATGAAATTCAGGCTGAAATCGACCGTGAAATGATCATTCGTATGATCCAAATCGCTCTCAATGCAGGTAATCCAAACGGATACACATTCTGGTACGCTCAGTCAGCTGACGCACGTTGGTTAGGGGAGAGAAATCGTGATTTCTATTCCAAGATCATCGTCGAAGCTAACCGCATCGCTATCCGCAATCGTCGTGGTTCAGCAAACTTCATTGTTGCTACACCTCGTGTTTGTGCGATTCTTGAGATGCTTCCTGAGTTCCAGTGGATGCCAGTAAACGGAAACGTTAACACCCAACCAACAGGCGTTGCCAAAGTTGGAACACTCGGTGGTCGTTTCACAGTTTACCGCGACACTCGTACAGATGCTCAGTATCTTGCAGGTCAGAGATCAAACCCAATTGAGTACGCTCTTCTCGGTTACAAAGGAACAGAATACTACGACACTGGTATCGTTTACTGCCCATATATTCCTGTCATGATTCAGCGTACAGTTGGTCCTAACGACTTCTCACCAAGAGTTGGTCTTATGACCCGTTACGGAGTTGTAGATTACATCTTCGGAGCATCACTGTACTACCATGTGATCATCGTCAAGGGCTTGGGCTATAACAGTGCCTTCCAAGGCAATGCCAACGGTCAGGTAGCTTACCTCTAATCGTTCGAGAACCTCAGTTCAAAAGAAACCCATCCTCGCAAGGGGGTGGGTTTTCTTTTTGCTTGAATAACTACCTTTATTTGATATAATTTAACAATGCGGTATGCACTAACAGGTTCACATGGAGTAGGTAAAACCTCCATAATCAATGGTTTAGAGGACTTTCTGATCGAGAAAGGTATAAAGACTATTACTAACAGCAGTAAAGCCCGAAATCTCAAGAATGCTGGCTTTAAGATCAATGATAATGCTGATGATGCTAGTGAATTACTGCTTGCATCCAATCATATAAGCCGTTTTAATGAAGATGATTGGTTTGCTGATCGTTGTATCATAGATACCTATGGATACACCTGTCATAATTTCTTTCATGGAAGAGTAAAAAAGAAAACACATTCCACTATAGGGCATATGACAAAAGAATTCGTAAAACTTTACGATAAAATCTTCTATATTCCAATAGAGTTTCGTATGGTTTCAGATGGTGTTAGAAAAGATGATGAATTATATCGTCAAATAGTCGATCAACACATTAAAAACTTCCTAACAAAAAATAAAGATACTCAATCTAAATTTATTGAAGTTAAAGGAACGGTTGAAGAAAGAGTTGATTATATCAAATCTTTTATTCCTTAGAAAATTCGCCTTCTATAAGCTCAATTTTCTCTTTCTTTCCAGTATCCTTATCAAACAGTTTCTTCATAACATCATCTCTAGTAGCTATCATGATGTTATTTGTCTGTGTTCCAATAGGAAGAGCCTTAGAACCAGTTGCTTCTACCTTTGCCACTTCTAGGTTATTCTTATGTTGCTTGGTTTGAAGATTAATCTTGTTAAGGTTATCAATAGCCTTAGTAACTGCTCCAATCATTTGTGCCAAAGCAGCAATCTCTTTAGGGTCTTGACCAGCAGTAACCATGTCTTTAAGGTTATTAACAGCTTCCAAGCCTACTTCAATAACTTCAGCAGTTTTTTTATAAACATAATCACTTACATTTTCATCGTTAAGATTTTCTACTTCTACTTGTCTTTTTTGAGGCACAGAAGGGACAGCATCACCCTTCAACTGCTCTACAATTGCGTCTATTTCATCAGAGGAATCCATATTATGGTACGAAATATTTAGTTGCTTATGCCCAAATTTCTAGTAAAATACACTTATAAATGACAAATCATTACGACACATTGTGGGTTGAGAAGTATCGTCCTAAGATCTTGGATGATATTATCCTAGAAGAAGATATAAAGAATCATTTTAAGACAATCACTGATGATATCCCAAATCTTCTATTTTATGGATCTCCGGGTACAGGTAAAAGTACACTGGCAAAGATCATTGTAAATGACATCTTAAAGTGTCAGTATCTCTACATCAATGCATCCGATGAGAATGGTATCGATACAATCAGAAACAAGGTTATTAGCTTTGCACAGACTCGTTCTATTGATGCAAAGAAGAAGGTGGTTATTCTAGAAGAGGCTGATGGTCTTACTGGAGAGTCCCTGAGAATCCTTCGTAACGTCATGGAAGAATATGTAGATACTACACGTTTCATTCTTACTGCAAACTATATAAACAAGATTATAGAGCCTATTAGATCACGCTGTATGCTCTTTAAACTACAGAATAGCATCGTTAGCTGTATTGGTCGTTGTGTGGATATTCTCAAGAAAGAGAATATTGCTGAATTAGGTGCAGAAAAGCAGAAGTTTATTGATTTTGTAACCGATAGATACCCCGATCTTCGTAGGATTATTAATGATCTTCAGAAGTTTTGCGTAACTGGAAAGCTATTAATTCCTGATCATAATGAATTGTTAGATCTCGCAGGATTTATTATCAAGGGTTTGTCTATATCCAGATTATCATCTATGGATATTAGAAAGAAGGTTATTGAATCAGAAAAGAGCTTCAATAATGACTATCAACAGCTTCTTAAGAATATGTTTGATTATGTGTATTCTTCACAAGACCTTACAGAAAAACATAAAAAGTCACTATTGCTTGATATCGGAGAATATCTATATCGAGACAATTTTGTTCTCGATCATGAGATCAACTTTTTCTGCTGTGTCTTGGCTATTGAAGCCTCACTTACTTCTTCTTAGACTTTGATTTCTTACCAGCTAAGAAATTCTTTGATCTCTTAGGACCATTGAAGTATTTTCTTTCTTTTGCTACAGAAGCCTTAATCTTGGTATTCTTCTCAGGAAGCTTTGAATCCATTGAGTGATTATCAAGAGCCTTAAAATCATCAACATTAGCAGGTACTGGCTTGCTCTGAACATAATCATGATAGCGTTCATACTTGTTAGGAACGCCCTGCACAGGAGGAAGATTGATACCGAAATCAAGAACTTCAACGAGCTTATAATCACCGGGAACTAAGAATTCATTGTATTCTGTTGGTGCTGAAACTGTTCTTGGATCAGTCTTAAGTGTGAGAATAATGTTGTGTGCTCCACCAGCTAAATCATTTGCATCCTTTGCTGATGCATTTGTACTTGGGGAGGCAATATCATGAATAAAGAAGAAAAGATTTGGATTCTCTTTTAATGAACCTCTGAGCCACTGGTCGAAATCTGATCCCTGCTGATAATGTGTTTTATAAAAGTCAGAATTGAAGAATTCAGGACGAAGCTTTACAGGAGTGTTTGTGCGGAAACCTCCATTTGAATAATGAGTGAATGCTTTTTCGCAAAGTGTTTCGAATTTTTTGTTCATATATATTGGATATTTACCATAAATATTTACCTAAGATGGCTACTATTTATATAGATAATCTTGTTAAACCAAAAGAGGTAAATTCTCCTACTAATTACCCTTCTAAGGAAACAATTCCAAATCAGCATGTTTATACTGATTTACATTTAGATTTGATTATGGGTAAAAATGTGGGAAATGGGTTAAATCCAGTAAATTCCAATGATATCGTTGCTGATTATGATTCCAACGCCATAAGAAACTCTTTATATAACATTTTCACTACAAGAAAGGGTCAAAAGCTTTTAGATCCTAATTTTGGGGGTAATTTAGATCAATATCTATTTGAATCTATAAACAACGTTAAAGCCAAAATTTTAGGTGATAGTATCGTACAGGCAATAAATGCTTATGAACCTAGAATTAGTGTTGAAAGTGTACAAGTGATGCCATTACCCGACCAAAATCAATATCATGTGATTTTTGTGTATAGTGTATTAAATATTGGTAAGACTGATACATTTAAAATCAATTTTCAAGCAAACAATATAGACATTTATGAGTGATTTAGTACCCTTTGACAAAAATTCCTATGTAGCCTTTGATGGTACAAGCATCAGAGACATCATTGTTAGTCGCCTCAATCAAGGTCAAGTTTTTACTGACCAAAATTATCAAGGCTCAAACCTTTCTGCTTTAATTGACATCATTAGTTACACATTTTCAACTCTTCTTTACTATCTAAATAAAACATCTTCAGAAAGTATGTTCTCAGAAGCTCAAGTGTATGAGAATATGAACCGCATTGTTAAGCTTTTGAACTATAAGCCAGTAGGAAGATTAGGTCAGAATGTACCATTCTCAATGAGTGCAACAGCAAATCTTCCGAAAGGAAATTACTTCATTCCTCGTTATAGTTACATAAATGTTGGAGGAACTCAATTTTCAACAAATCAAGATATTGTATTTTCAAAACTTGTAGATGGTGCTACAACCATTGATGATATCAATAACAATTATCTTTTATATCAAGGACTTTTCCAAGAATATCCTCTCTATACTGCTGCTGGTATTGATAATGAAGTTATATATTTGGCACTCAATGATACAACATATATCGATCACTTCAATATTCAGATTTATGTAAAACCTAAGAATGCTACAACTTGGCAACAATGGACAAGCGTTTCTGATCTGTTCTTATACACAGCCACAGATAATGTTTATACTACAAGATTTAATGAAAATCTTAGATACGAAATTCAATTTGGAGATGGCATCACTGGTAATAAATTAAATGAAGGTGATCAAGTTGCTGTTTATTATCTAGCTATTGATCCTAATACATCTGGAATAGCTCCGGGTGCTATAAATGATTCAAGTATAGTAAAATTCAATTCAACACAATATACTCAAATATTAAATGATACTTCATTCAATTTACAAGAATCACTTTCAAATCAACAGATTGGTTATATTTCTTTATCAAATGATTATCCATCCAATTCATATTCTGATTATGAAACTGTAGAGAACATCAGATCAAATGCACCAAAAGCCTTTAGATCACAATATAGATTGGTAACTAATTTAGATTACGATTCTTATATTAGATCAAATTTTGCTAATATTATAGCAGATACAGCAATTGTAAACAATGATGATTATTTAAATGGTCACATGAAATATCTTTATGATATTGGATTAAATTATCCTCAACTACAAAATCAAGTTTTATTTAATCAAATAAAGTTTGCAAACAGTTGTAACTTTAACAATGTATATGTTTATGTTGTTCCTAATAATGAAGATCAGGATTATCTTTCTCCCCCACAAAAAGAACTTATAATAAATGGTCTACAAGATTCAAAGACAATGACATCAAATGTTGTTATCATGGACCCTGTTTATATTAATTTGGATTTTTATGTTAAATCGGTATATACTAATCCCTCTATAAATGATATTAATTTAAACAGTCTTAATATCATTAAAACAAAAAATACCAGAAGAGCTTCTTCTGCTATTTTATCTGATGTAAAAAATCTTTTCATCAATACATTTAATCATAAGACTTCAAAATTAGGACAAGTAATTGATTTATATAAATTAACTTCCGATATCCTTAATATCGAAGGTGTACAAAATGTACAAACATATAGATCAGATACTAATGAATCTGTTAATGGTATTTCTTTATTATTCTGGAATAGTTTATACCCAGATCAAGATTCAAACGTACACACACAAAATATAACATTAGGATATTTTCAATATCCAGTATTCAACAATATAAATGATATTGCTTCAAGAATAAAAGTTATAGAACAAACAGGAACAATCAAGTCTGTTGATTTCTAATAAAATATGGCTGCACCATATATAACACCCAATCAAAAATTTGAAATAACTCAAGGCGTTTATTTCACAGAACCCTTAAGCTATTCAGGCAATCCCGACAGTTGGGAAGCTGTTGGATTACCAGAAGGTCTTAGTATAGACCCAGCTACAGGAATTATTTCTGGAACACCAACAGGATCAACAAATAGATATGGCTATATATTAGCTACTCAAAACGGTGTAGGAACTGGTGCTGGAATTGTATATTTCCACTTAAATATACCACAATCTTATACCCTTAATTTTAACATTGGTCCACAAACAGGATATGCAGATTCTACTGTTTTTCAATTTACAACAAACGCACAAAGTGTTCTTTCTGCATATTCTTTATTATGGAATTTTGGTGATGGTAGTATAAGCAATTCCATAAATCCACAACACATCTACCATTTACCGGGAAATTATATAGTATCATTAAATGCATACACAAAAACTGGGGTTATTAGTCTTTCGAGTTATCTTGATGTTAAGCTTTTATTAAACGAATCAATTTATTTTGATTATGTACCACCACCAACATTTGCTGGTCACTATAATAGATACCCATTTAAATTAAATTTCACATCATCAGTAACAGGACAACATGTAATTGATCTTGCTGCACAATTTTCTAGATCATATGAAGCACAAGATCCAGAAAATAAATGGTCATTCTTAAGACCAGAATGGAGATTTTTGGATCTTAGTGGAAATAAGATTAAATCAATAACAACAACTGATACACTGATCTATGCAGATGAATTGGGAAGAGTTACACACGATCAAACAGGATTTGTAGCAGGTGTTACAGGTACTGCGAGTTTCTATTTCATTGATGATCTTTATAATTTTGATTTAGCATTAAACGATAATCCATATACAACAATAATAGCAACACTCAGAACAAGTGCTATTAGATCATATAATGATAGCTTTAATGCTGATAACGAATTACCCGGTTTTAGTAATAGTTTGGCATCAATAAGCTGCCCATATCTCTTTTATTTCAGACCACCAGATAAACTCAATATTACAGAAAACGGTATCAGAGATTATATCAACCCAAGATGGCCTTCTGCAACCCAACCAATCTTAGTTGATACTGTAACAAGACAACCATATCCCGATCCTTGGATAGATGGTAATGGTGTCTGTGTTTATAATCCTGATTTTGCTTTTTGTCATTCCATACCAATAGAAAATCAAAATAATTCTATTTTAAAATTAGGTTCTCCTAATATAGATACTGAATTTATAGATAGTAATAAAGTAAATTTAATTAATAATAATACAGAATTTAAATGGATAGATGACACAGGGTATAAGACCCCCGGTTATTTCAAAGGTAGCTTTACAACCAGTGCAGTTTCATCCTTAAACACACCTATAACTGGAAACTTAACATTTGATGTTCCTACACTTAGTGGTCAATTCTTTAATCCTATTCTTTGGATATCAAATCCAGAAGCAGGAATGATGTCTACTGCTCAGTATATCTATAGTGATGCCTTATCTGCTGCTACAACCCAAAATCTGAATATAGCACAAGTTCACAACTTTGCTATGCCAATTATTACACAACCAGATTTTACAAATAATCCAATGGCATTATCTGGTTTTCATGGGATTAATAGTATAGCAGCCCTTCCAATGCCAACCTATCATGCATGGGTAGCTGATTCTGAATTGAATTACATGTATAGAATCAATAGTTTTGGAAACATTCTTTGTGCTGTTGATGTTAATAAAGTAGTTACCGATAATAATCTTGGTTTCTCAGTACCTAATCAAGTATCTCCTGCATCTATTGTAATGGATAGTAAACAGAATATTTGGATGACTCTATATGATACTGTTTCCACTTTTAAGTTTGACAGTTATGGTAATTTCTTATTTGCAACAAATCCTCTTGCTGCAACTGGTTATGACTTTCCACCAAATATAGATCCTGCATGGTATGACGAAAATACCTATTTTTCATTTGATACTAATGCTGGAACTTATCAGAATGATTTAAATGCCCAAGATATAAACTTTATAGAACCTACAGGAATTGATACCGATACTCAAGATAATGTTTGGGTAACATATTCTAATTATGCCAGTGGTTACCTTATAAAATATGACCAAAATGGTAATATGTTATTCTCATATTCTTATCCTGTATGCTCATCCCCACAGGAAATTGTAGTAGATAATCAAGACAATGTTTGGATTGCTCTTTCTAACAATATCTGGAGCACAAGAGAATGTAGTTTAGAAAAAAGAAACTCTTTAGGTCAACTTTTGAGTTCTGTATATCCTATATATGGACTCAATCATTTAACATTAGATGTTAAACAGAATCCTTGGTTTAGTTTTAGTTATGATTGGATTGGTTCTTTAGATAATTCCACAGGATCAATAACCACTTATGAAGTTACTGGAACAGGTAATACTCAGTATCATTCAGATTGGTTTGATCCTTCTATTAATACAGATGAGACTGCTATCGAAGGTATTGCAACAGACATTAAAGGAAGAGTATATGTAATCAATTCAATAGAGAATCAGGTTTATGTATACGATTCTATTAATAATGTTTTATTGAATAAATTTTATATAAACCCACAAGGATTTGTATTCTATCAGGCTGATCAGTATGAACCAACCCTTATCGAATCTGCTCTTTGGAATAAATCAGCACAGGCTATAGGAGATTGGACAGGATTTAGATGGACTAACAAATATGGTAATAAATTGCCATATTTTGAAACTAGTGGAAATACACTTTCATTAAGTGGTCAATCTGTTCCTTTGAATTTTATTCAACATCAGACCTATGATATTTTCAAATTAAATGAAAACTTTGACATGGCAGGTCAAATGAAGTCTATGGCTTTCATGCCTTCATTAAATGAGAGTACTGCTTTATTTGATCAATTCTTGGGTTCTATTTTTGGAAAATATCCATTTAACCACACTGATCTTGGTGTAGAGACATATGAAAAAATAGCAAACTATGTAGCAAACCATAATGATATTGATCTTTGTAATATTAATCAATTGTATGATCTTGCAGAATCTGTAGGATTGGATTCTGAAGACTTTAGACTTAATTTCCCACCTGAAGTACAAAGAATAATTGATACAGCAAGTATCAATCAGTCTAGACTTTTAGGTGCTAGATCACTAGACCAGACAGCTTTCACAAGAACAAACAGTCAAGGAGAAATAAATAGAGGAGATCTTATAACAAGTCTTTGTTATATAGTAAGTGCTGGTAAACCATTGATTTTAAAAGACAGATCTTTAAACAAATATAGAATCATACCAACTGGAAATCTATATGGACTCAGTGCATATCCTTTACAAGCTTTAGCTGATTCGATAGGATTAACTGACAATAATTGGACTTCTTATTATGAGTTCTATGAATTTATTCCAAGCTACGATCTGACCCAATTGGAAGGATTTATAGATTGGAGTAATCCACAGACAACAATATCAGAAACACTCTCAACAAATAACCAATGGTTTAGTGAAGAAGGATTCTTGGACAGCCAATTATCCTATGAGTTGTATAAAGGTTTAGGATTTATTTAACAAGACCAAGCAAATAATTGGCTTGGTTGAATCTGGATAGTATATCCTCAATTGTATTATGTATTCCAGATTTTATTTGTGTTAAATAATTGTTCATTTCAATGGAAGTGAGAACTGAACTTATTTCTTTGTATACATTGAAATATATTTCCAATATATCCCCACTTTCATCATTGAACTGAGAAGCATTTTCTAAGTTTAAAATAGCATGATTGACTGATGGAAATAATGCTGTGCTGTTTCTACTAGAACCGATTATTTCTTCTTGAAGTTTATCGAAAAGTTCATCTAAATCTTCATAAAGTTTACCTAAAATTTTATGTTTATTATAATCCAAAACATACCAATGAACCATATGTATAATAGATTCTGCCTTCATTAAAAGAACACCAAATTCTCTAGTTGGGTCTACATTGCTTATTGTTTGAGTTGTTATGATTTCTATGTCCATTTTAAATTTTTTCGTATATTTGAATTCTTATCATATTATTACCAACCACACTATCCGTACTTGATAATATCTTATAATTATCTAAACTTCTATCATATCTTGCGGCATTTCTCGTCTCATTATATACTCCAACTTCAGGTTCTACAGTTTTTTCTTCTGTTTTTGTGAATGAAACATTTTCTTTGTTTTTTGAGATTGCTGAATCAAATCCAGCAGCTTCCATTTCTTTAGTAAGTGCTGCTGTTACATCTTGTTTTGTCTTAAAGAAGATTCTCCAAAAAGGTATGGGGAAAAGAATATTGAGTGCTTCTTTTCTTTTGGAACAAGTAGCACAAGGAACCTTTTTACCTGTAATAAGATGAGTGAGCCACCCTATTGTTTTCCCGTGTAAAATGGCTGCTATAGCATCTCCTAATCCACGAGAATATCTTAATTTAAGACTAGGATTGTTTTCCAAAAACTGTGTTGAATTGTCGTTCTGATTCATCTTTAGGTATCAAACTTGCGTAGTTTCTATAGTATTTAACTCTTTTATCATGTTTGTCCACTGCATTTATAATATAGTCAGACATATCCATGAAATCATCATCCTGTAAATTAAGATTGTTTTTTACTAACATTTTTATTTGTTTTATTATATTTCTCATCTGTACCGCTAATGGGTACTTTTTATCAATATATTCAAAAAGCTCTCTTTCTAGTTCCATTTCTTCCACTGGATAACCTATATCTAGTGGAATCATTCTACCCGTTTGATAATCTCCATCCCATCTCCACATGGTGATATCTGATTGAGAATTGGGTATTTCTTTTTTAAGAAGTTCTGTGTTTTCTGGTATATCGGGGCTATAACCTATGAAGGTTCCCTCTTTATTAAATAATACAAACATATTATGCTAAATTACCTCTGACATCACCAGTTTGCAACCATGTGATATAAGAATGCCCATTTACATAATTTCCTGCTTTACCACCTAATGGTGGATATTGTGTGTTTCTAACATCTACAGTGCCTGTACTGACACCGGGAAGTCCTATATTTCCACCATTACCACCACTACCAGTATTTGTAACTGGATTCCAACCAGAACCACCACTTCCTCCTGTTGTTAAACCACCAGAATTACCAATACTTCCATCATGAATAGAGAAGGAAGGGGTTTTACCGGGAGGTGTTATAGGAACGGTATATGTACCAACACTTCCATATAGACCAGCATCATATCCTCCACCTCCACCTCCACCTCCACCAGATCCTGCTGCTACAACTAAAGCAGACTGAACACCAGTACTACTATGGAATACGGCATAACTGGTATTACTATGAGAAGCAATACCACCAGCACCACCTCCACCACCACCAGCAATTATTCCATTGTTTTGTATAGTTGTAGGATATGCCAAGAATATAGCATCTCCTCCATTTGATCCATTATTAGCAACTGATAATTGTGTTCCTAATCCTTCACCTAAACCACCAGCACCACCACAACCAAAGATGTTTCCATTGTTTACTATAGTAACAGTATCCCCCGTACTAAATCCTGAAACTGTTATAGCACTATTTGATGTTGATGTAGCACCCACATAAACTCCAGCATTTACGGTTACTGTAACATCTGTATAACCGGGATAATATAAACCACTTATTGCTGTATTATAATAAACATCAAAATTATGTGTGTTATCAGTTATAACTAAATTTATTGTAGATCTACCATTAGATGTTGTTGGTTTTGTTATTATTCTTGGAGGTTTTGTCTGTACTAATATAATTTCTCCAGTTGCTTGAGTAGAACCTGTATCTGTACTATAATAAACCCATTTACCATTTCCGTCATTAGAGAACTTAAATATTTTTCCGTTTGCTAAATGGACATCTTGTTTATTGAAATTAACATACATGTGTCTGGTAACATATGATATTTCTGGACTAAAGCTTTTACTAATTAAATCATTCGGATCATTTGGATTAGAGGGTACATTATA
>Ga0164297_10001399_pt1 | contig 25683 bp, 23 predicted proteins | sample GEODES058metaG_FD_113539 | JGI IMG/M metagenome (GOLD analysis project Ga0164297, IMG submission 113539) | Dystrophic lake water microbial communities from Trout Bog Lake, Wisconsin, USA - GEODES058 metaG | ecosystem: Environmental > Aquatic > Freshwater > Lake | place: USA: Trout Bog Lake... | reverse complement strand
GGGAAGAAGCCTGCTTTTTCGTCTTTGCCTAACCATCTGACATAAATAGCCTTTTTCTGCTATCTATGTCAGCCCCAAAAAATATCTTGGCGCGCAATTATAACCGGAACATCGCTCTTCGTCGTAGGGATCATTGGCGCCTATTTTATTTGGGGCAGCGGCTTACTGGAGAGCTTCATATTTGGAGCCAATCGTTGGCCGACTTTGATGTCCATATTGCGAGACATAAACGAATTCTACGGCGAGGGTCCGATTTATAATTTTTTCGTCAAATGGAATTCAATCATCGTTGTACTATGTGTGGGACTTGTGTTCATTTACGTGTACTTCACTCAACTTTCTTGGCTTGAAGGAGCAATCCTTGGCTATTTCATCATGCTGATTTCGTACAAGGTGGGTCATCAGCAATTTTACCTGCCGCTTATAATGCTCCTCGCAAGTCTACCACTTCTGCAATCAAAATCATCAGATCGAATGCTCGTGATTTTTATCCCCTTTATTATTTACCTTTCATTTTTTCACGTGATGTTTGATTTGGGGACTGACTTTGTTGGCCACCAACCAAGGTGGATAAAAGTGGGTGGCGCTGGATTTGTCACATTCGGGTTGGCTGCGATCACGCTCCTTGGGGTGATCATCTCAAACGGATCTGGTTCTCAACAGACTAAGATGCCACCAATTGGCGCTTAGATCTCCAACGTGATGTTTGAATAAAAAAAGCCGCTCACGTTAGCGGCCTCTTAAATGTCAGTTTAACGTGAACAATTGACGGCGTTGCCCTAAGCGGACTTCTTCCTCTTCACCCCAGCACCCCGCCCTTTGCGGGTCGACGCAATCTCGGTCAGACGCGCATCGAACTCCCCACGCTCCACCGCGTCTCCAAAATCTTTCAGGAGCCCCTTCACGTCATCCAAGGAAGACGCGCTTATTCCCTTGTCTTTTCCAAAGATAAAGTCATTGCCGAAGCGAGGCGTGAAAAAATAGCCGCCCGGCACGTCGGACCAGAACAGGCGGGGCATTTTCACCTTATCGCCCTTCCGGATGCCAATGTCGCGACCGCTCGCCTGCGCGGCAGCAAATTCAAGTTGCTCGGCCACCGCGAGCGACATTTTGTTGCGGCTCTGCTCCTCGGGAGACATTTGCCGCGCAGCCATCTTGCCAACTGGACGGCGATTTTCAGTAATTTGATATTTTTCCAGAAATGAAGACATAAAATAAGCGCTCCTAAAAAAGGCAATGTTATTTTTTATTTGATATAATAAGATTCGAATGAAAGCAATTATCTTATATTTTAAGTTTCTCAAAATCTGAGGGATTTAATTCAAAACTATCCCTTTTATCTCCCGGAGACCCAATAATAGGCTGATAATCAAGCCCCATTTGAGCCGCAATGTGAATATAATGCTTTGGGCGTGACGTTTCGGGGAATAATTCGATAATACGGGCCCGCTTTGCCCAAATAAGATTGGCTAAAGCCGCGCCGTGAACTGAAATAATCAGCTCGGCATTCCTAAATAAGGCAACCTGATCGAGTGGGTTTTTGAACGATAGCTCGACGGCCGAGACCCCTCTTTTTTCTAAAAATTCAATCAATTCGGCTTCGTTTTTGAGGTGGCGCCGCGGCGTTCCGGTCCGTTTGACAAAGAAGCGTTTTGGGGTCTCAAAAGACTTCACCCGTTCATCGATCAAGTTCCCGACTGCCTCAAGCTCGTCCCGATACATAAAAACGGACCCCGAATCGCGGGGAATGGCCGACCCAATAATCAGAGTTCCTCCCCGAACGCGATCAAACTTCCCAAGACTTACAATTGACGTCGCAATTCCGAGATCGTTCAAAATCGAGGCAAACAAATCAATCAGCGGAAAGTTGCGCTGCATCACGAACGACACGTGCGAATAAGTTTCCCTGTTGCGGACAAGGGCCGCAAATGGCGGCAAGACATGGTCCATCAGAAGGTGAAAGTAATTCTCTAAATTGGGAACGAAAATCACCCCGCCTTCGAGCTTGCGTTCGCGATACCATGGAAGCGGATAGGCGTCCGTCAATGTGAGGCGCTGCAACGGCGAAAACGACCATACATGCCCATTTGACGGACGGATTGCTGCCTTGATATGGCCGTAAATCTCGTAATCATCCGTCTGCAACACTGAAACTGGGACAGGCTCGGGACGCGTCAGATCAAGCACCTCCACTTCGCCCGGATAGGCAATCGCCCTGAAGCTATCAACATAATCCGGATCAAACCAACGCGCCTCGCGAATGATCGTCTGCGCCATCGGGGCCTCCGAAGGCCTATCAATCAGGCTGTGATACCGCAACAGGCGAGAGAATTGGGGATACTCCTTCTCAACAAACCCAAGGCCATCAGAAATGAGCGTGTGGTGAAAGGGCCGCTTTTTATCCACGTTCCGAAACCTCGTTGATATGGAACATCAGATTAAGTTCCTGAAATTACGTCACTCATATATTCTTTACCCCCCAAGCCATGCATGGAGCAGCCATGACACAATCGAGCTTAGCTTGATCGAAATCTATTAATAAACGCCACGGCCTCTTCAATGGGAATTGTGAAGTGACCATTCCCACTTTCGCGAGATCCAAACATCGCATGATAGCGAACCCCGTGTTGGGATGCCATGTTGACGTAACAGGCTTGACGCCAATTCGATGCAAAAATTTCGAGTAACGCTTGCCGACTGCCAGAGAATGCGAGATTCGCGAGTGCCGCACCATGTGCCGATATTATCAATCGTGATCTTCGGAAAATTGCAATTTGTTCGAGAATATTTCCAAAGTGGAAATTGACGCTCGAAACATTCTGCTTTGCTAGCGCGTCTATCAAATCATTCTGGTTATAAATGTTACGCCGCGGCGTCCTTGAGCGCGTCACATAAACAAACTCTGGAACATCAATATGCCTTGTCAATTCATCAAAATAGGGAAATAGCTCCTTTAATTCTTCGTAATATGCATAGTTAAAGGAACTATCGCGCGCCTTTGCGCGCGAGGAAATCAAACGATCAATCTGAATTTCATCCCCCGGTGAAATATAAAAAACTTTGGAAACAAAACCTCGTGAATTCAAAAATTCAGACAGACAATCAATCAATGGGTAATTAATCTGCGAGATAAACGTTATCTTACGATCAAAATCGTTCGGGCGTCGGATAATAGCCGCAAGTATTGGCAAGATATGCTCAACGAGAAGATGAAAAATATTTTTGATCTTAGGAATAAAAATGACGTCGCCTTGAACGCAATTAGTCCGACGGAACGGGTAAGGGTAGACATCGCCCCACGCAAGAAGTCCGTTGTGGAATTCAAAGCCTATTGCCAAACCCGATTGGCGATCAATTGGAGCCTTGATATTTCCATGAATGACTGCATCATTCCATAACACTGTGTGAATTGGAATATCAACGTCTCTTAACTCGCGCGCAGCCTTAATTGGCTCAAGTTTCTCGACCTTGCAATATTCATCAAAATAAAGGTCGTCAGTAACCTTGAGAGGTCTAGAAATTGTGTACCTAAAATCCTGCTCTTCATATTCATGGGCGTGACCATGATATCGTAAAAAATTGGTCAGCGCTGGCGAGGATCCCTCAATGAAATTGAACGTCTTTGTTAAAAGTGGCTTCGGGCTTAAGACGCGCCCAAGTCTCTTATGCCAAGGCTTTCGCATGTTAATAGCCCAGAATAACTACGATATTAGTTGTATATTAAGTTAGTTATCCTATTCGGTCCACTCGTATGGTAGATTAAAACTTGCTATAAAATGAACAAAATTGTGCTTAGAGAAGGACATTTTATCATGTGGTTTACAGGCAAGCGCGTTCTTGTAACCGGCGGGGCTGGCTTTTTAGGGTCCCACCTGTGCGAGCGCCTTCTTGATCTGGGCGCGGAAGTTCTTTGCGTTGACAATTACTTCACGGGGCGACGGACAAACATCGCGCATCTTTTAAGCAATCCTCGCTTTGAGACGATGCGCCACGACATCACATTTCCGCTCTATGTGGAAGTCGACGCCATTTTCAATTTTGCCTGCCCGGCTTCGCCTGTGCATTACCAGCATGACCCCGTTGCGACGACAAAAGTCTCGGTGAACGGGGCTATCAATATGCTTGGTCTTGCCAAGCGGTTGAATGCACGCATTTTGCAAGCCTCGACGAGCGAGGTCTATGGCGACCCTGTTGTTCACCCTCAGACGGAAGAGTATTGGGGCAATGTGAACCCCATCGGCCCGCGGGCCTGTTATGACGAAGGCAAGCGTTGCGCTGAGACACTGTTCTTTGATTATCACCGTCAGCACCAGCTTTCGATTAAGGTCATGCGGATTTTTAACACTTACGGTCCCCGTATGATGGCCAATGACGGCCGCGTCGTGTCGAATTTCATTGTGCAAGCGCTGAGCAATCAGCCCATCACCATTTATGGTGAGGGCAATCAAACGCGATCATTTTGTTATGTGGATGATTTGATTGATGGCGCCTTGCGTTTGATGGCGTCGTCTGAAGACATCACGGGGCCGATTAACATCGGCAATCCGACAGAGTTCACAATCCGTGAGCTTGCGGAAGCCGTCATCCGACTGACAGGCTCGAAATCACAATTGATTACGATGCCATTGCCGCAAGATGATCCGAAGCAAAGACAGCCTGACATTACCAAGGCACGTCAGCTTTTAGGCTGGGATCCAACCATCCGCCTTGAGGATGGCCTCAAGAAAACGATCGAGTATTTTTCAAACAGCCTCGGACACTAAGCGAGCGGATCATCAAGCCAGAGCAATGAGCATAAAACAGACAGTCATCTGCATGCGGTGGGGCAATTGGCCCGTTGAGGACGTCAATGTCCTCTATCGGAGCGTCAAGCGTTACACGTCACGCCCAACGCGTTTCATTGCCATCACAGACGATCCAACGGGCATGGATGAGGGCATTGAAACACGCCCCCTTCCGCATATTCCATTCTGGAACGCAAAGGGAATGTATGGCGGCGAGGGATGGCGAAAGCTTGCGCTGTGGGCCAAGGATATCGGGATTGAGGGGGAAGTCCTTTATCTCGATCTCGACGTTGTGATCACCGGACCTATTGAAGACTTCTTTGACTATTACCCGGGTGAGTTTTGCATCATCCGCAACTGGACAGAGAAGTTCACAAAAATCGGCAATTCATCCATCATGAAATTTGTCGCCGGCAGCGCGCCGCATATTGTCGACGCGTTTGCCGCAGACCCCGTGGCTCAATCGCATAAATTCGGCAATGAGCAGATTTTTGTGACAAAGAACCATGGAGGGACCATTCATTTCTGGCCCAAAGACTGGTGCCCGAGTTTCAAGAAAACACTCGTGCCGATGTGGCCCATTCGTCTCTGGAAAGAAACACCGCTCCCCACACATGCGAAGATGGTCGTCTTCACCGGCGCGCCAAGGCCAAGAGATGCCCTCAAGGGCGAGTGGCCAACGCGGCGCTGGAGAAGCAAACCGTTCCACAAAATCAAGCCTGTGACTTGGCTTCGAGGTCGAGGGTGGGACGACCCGAGCTCGGCTGCGTAACCCAGAAAGCAAGAGCTCGGTGAACACACGCTTCTATTATCTGGATTACGGATCGCAAGCCACGATTGCGGTCGAATTACACTACAGCCTTGCAACGCTTCGGGCCGAGGGCGTTGAACCAAGCCAGATAACCATCGCTACGGATAGACCAGAGCTTTATCACGGCACGGATTATGGGATCATCGATCTTCGTACGAAGCTCAAGGCCTATCTCGGTGATACTGGCTACCAACATCGCGTGAAGCCAAGCCTCATTCTGGATATGCTTCGCACCAATCAAGAGAACATCGTCCTTCTTGATACAGACACATATTTTAAGCCCGGCTTCTTGAAGGAGGTTCAGTCAGCGCTCGAGCAGGGAATGGGAATGAATTTTTTTATCCGCCGCGATCCTTATCCGGGCTTTGGTCCGTTTGAAACGATGCTACCCAGTGGCCAACATTACCATTATGATCAAACGAACTCAGTGATGTATAATTCAGGCCTCCTCGCCATTAGGCCCGACCAAGACTTCATCGTCGCGGACGCGATTGGTCTTATCGACGCATTATGGTCTGGCCCTCTGAAAAAATTTGACATCGAACAATTCGCACTTACGGAAGCCTTCCGTATTCACAAGGTGACCATCACGCCCGTGTCGCAGACTGTCCATCACTACCACTCGCGGTGGACGCGGCGTTATATGCATTGGCGCCTCAATTTGGGTGCGCCCATTTCGTTTTCCGCTCCGAAAGTGCGGCGCCCCAATATCACGGTCAACAAGGCGCTTGTGAGACTGTATCGAGCAAAATATTTTATTGAAAACCTCTTTCGTGGAAATGTTAGAACCGCTTTGAGGGATCTCAAAATTCTGCCTAAGATTTTGGACAAGTAGCCCGCCATGAAAATCTATCACGCGATCTTAAGTGGCAATTGGGGCGGCTCCGAACGCTATATGTCCAATTTGGCCAATCTGCAGGTCTCGAAGGGACACGACGTTACGCTGATTGTCAAGAGCTCGAAGCGTAAGGCCCATTTGGAATTTTTTAAAAACAATCACGGCGCAAAAATTATTGTTGTCCCCGCTGAAATCCGGAAGAATTTTTCTTATTTGAGACGGCTGTACATCAGTCTCTTTATAAAACCCTCAAAAGATATAGTCTTTCACTGTCATGATCATCAGACTATTCTGCTCCTCAGGCCTCTCGCCCAAAAATATAAGGCGCCTTTGATATGCAATCTTCACACGCATTACGACCCAAAGAGTAATGGATTGTGTGATGCAGTCATCTACGGAAATCAATCAAGGGCCAATGAGATAATAGACATCGAACATAAAAGTTTTTTCATTCCAAACTTTATCATGCCAACATCGGATAAAGAGCATTATCAAATTGAACGGGATGCAATTTTAAAGGCACACTCAATTTCATTAGATGCCTTCAATATTTGCACGTTGTCGCGTCTCAGCTCCGTGAAAGACATTGATGTCATTATTGAAGCCTTTAAGCTGTTTAAGAAATCAAGGCCCTTTTTGAATACCTGTCTTATCATTGCGGGAGCGGGTGAGGATTTTGACCGACTGTCAAACGCGGCGAAGCAAAATTCAGACATTCATTTTACCGGACAAGTCACCCATCCTGAGAGCATCTTCAGCCTGAGCAATTGCTACGCGATGGCTTCGCCACGCGAAACAGGCATTCCACTGTCGACGCTAGAGGCGGCAGCTTTTGGGCTCCCACTTGCATTATCGGCATGCGAGACCCATCGCTATTTTTTTGATTTGCAGGGGAACAAAAACGATATCCACCTCTTTCCTGCGAAAGACGTCAAAAAGCTTAGCGAGATCTTCGAGGTGATTTACACAAGGTCGAAAACTCCGGCGGCGCCTCAATTTCATCTTGGAGCTTTTGATCCGCATTCGGCCTTTGATAAAATTCATGCGCTGTATGAGGATTGCCGCAATAGTCATAGAGGCTAAAAAAACCCGGCAGTTTCCTGCCGGGTTTCTGAGGTTCAACTGAGTAGCTGATTAGAAATCACGATGCATCGTGAGATAGAATGTCTCAGATGTCGTTGTGCCGGACGCAGCATAGATTTCCGGGCTCACGAAGAAGCCCTTCGCCACTTTGTAGTCAACGTTCAAGTCAACATAGTTGACAGTGTTCTGGCCCGAAGTCAGAGCATCCGAGATCTGCGACTGACCAGCGAACACAGCCAATGTGCTGCCATTAAAGCCGTAGTTGACTTCAGCACCGTAGTTAAAGGCTTTGGAATATGTTCCGTTGGTATCGTCCGTGTAGGCCGATGGAACCAAAGCAGCATACTTCGACGCGCCCTGAGCAGCCGCACCGAACAAGCCCGCACCAAAATCACCCGACTTTACAGTCGCGTTCGCCAACACGGCGTAGCCATTGCCATCTCCGCCAGACACAGAGTCCCTAGGAGAATGCGAGATCGCCATTGCCGTAAATGTGGCAGGGCCGCCGGCAAATGTAGCCTTTGCCATCAGGTCAGGACGGCTGGACAAATTGGACGGACCATCCGTGACTGCGCCTTCTGTACCCAGCTCGACGGACACTGGACCAGCAGGCATCGTGTACCACATACCAGGCGCACCACCCTTCGCGTCGAGGCCGGTGCCGCCATTCCAAGCATAAGTACCAGCCGCGCCGACACCCGCGATATCTGCGTGCGTGTCATCCAAGCCGAATTTGAAGCCACCGATTTGGCCCCAAGCACGTTCCAAGTAATAGGTCGTTGTAATCTTTTGAGCATAAGACTGGAAAGCTTCCGCGGTTGGACGGAAGAGCGTCGCGACCTTACCCAATTCCGAGTTCGACGCCGTCTCGACGTTCAAGCGGCCATAACCCCAAGCATCATAGCCCGTGGTCGAGCCCGTGTTCCAATCCATGCTCGACCAAATAGAGCCCGAGAACTTGATGCACGTGTCGCTGCCTGGGACCTGGAAGTAACCTGCGCCAAAAGCGGCGCAGCCTGTTGGAGCAGCGGCAGGAGCAGCCTTCTTGGCTGGCAAATCCGCCGCCTGAGCAACGCCAGCTGCCAGGAGCGCTGTCGAAGCAAGCAAAAGAGTTGAAAATTTCATGATAGCGATTCCATTTCTAAAGTTAGCCGAACAGGATCGGCATTTGTTGAAGTACTCTAAAATACTATTGCAACGATCTGTTTGTGACAATGAAATTAGACTGACTTCGGACACTCAGATGAAGAATGAAGGAACGAGTTGCATAAATGTCACATGACGCGAGGGCCTAATATCTAAACTATTGAATTGTTTATATTTTTTACATAGAAAACAAATTGTAAACAGGACGTAGTTTAATCGATGACCTTGCGGTGAGAGCGGCTGAGAGCCTCAATTCAACACGTGCTTCAAGACCTTATCACAAAGCAGCTCCAACAAAAAAGCTCGGGCGCGTCGCGCCCGAGCTCGGGGTTCACATGTCAACCGAAGCGATCAGTAATCGCGACGGAAGCCCAACCAGAACGCCGTTGCCGTCTGAGCACCGGACACGACCGCGATTTCAGGAAGAACATACATGTTCTTCGCAAGCGCGTATTGCGCCGAAACGTCAGCGTAATTGTAGGTCAACTGACCGGTCGTGATCGAGTCGGAAACCTGCGCTTGGCCAGCGTCAGCCGCCAGATAATTAACACTATCTGGGCCGAAGGCCATCTTCAATTCCGAGCCGTAGTTGAAGCCCTTCGAGTAGGTGCCATTGTTCATATCAGCATAGGCAGAAGGAATTGTACCCTGCGCGCCGTTGAACGCCGAGTTCGCACTTGTATACGACGTGAAGTACATCGCACCCTGAGACGCGCCACCATAAACCGAGGCAGAGAAATCTCCGGCAGTGACAATGGCGTTGCCGAGCAAGGCATAACCATTGCCGGCGCTGCCCGTCGCGTAGTCGACAGGCGCGTGTGACACAGCACTCACGATCACCTTCGCAGGTCCGCCGGAAAATGTCAGCTTCGCTGCGAGGTCAGGACGGTTAGAGAAGCCTGCCTTACCATCAGTCACAGCGCCTTCGGCACCGACCTCAAGAGATGCAGGACCGAACGCTTGAGTATACCACATGCCAGGCGTCTTCGACGTGCTATCTGATGTTCCGGAGTAGTTCTCGCCGAAATTCTCAACCAACCCCGCACCGGTGACACCCCAGATATCTTCGTGCGAGTCATCCAAGCCAAACTTGAAATTGCCAAGCTGGCCATAAGCACGGCGCAAATAATACGTTGTTGCAATGGCCGCGGTCGAACCTTGGATTGCCTGAGCGCGGAGGCGGAACAGCGATGTCAAAGAACCCAATTCCGTGTTACCGGCAGTTGCCACGTTGAATTCCGCACGGCCCAACATGTTATAGCCCGTCGTGCCCGAACCGTTGACCCAGCCCGTATTTTCCATCACGTAGCCGGAAAACTTAATGCAATCATCGCTGCCAGGGATCTGGAAATAACCTGCGCCAAATGCCGGGCAGCCCGTCTTAGCAGCAGCTGCCGGAGCAGCTTTTTTTGCTGGAAGGTCGGCCGCAAACGCGGTGCCCGCCACCAGCACGGCCGCCGAGGCCAAAGTTACAAATTTGAAGTTCATGATCATGATCCATTTCTTTGGAGTTTAACAGTTAAACCGAAGGTATCCGCTGTCCATTGACAATTGCATTATCTCAAAAAATGACTGCTCCGACAACGACGCATTCGCAGGAAACGCTATGTGACAGTCATTTCGCAAGCCAAGTTGCTCAAAAGACACAGTGATCGGCGTCAAACCTAATAACCATTTGAAAAATAATATTAAATCGCAAGGTTAAGATTGCGTAAAGCAGCGAAAGCCTCTCCCAATCCCTGTCACAATCCCTGATCCCAGCGATTGTGACCCCACATCCATTGGGCCGGATTTTCGCGGATCCAGGATTCGCATTGTGCTTGGATCTGCTGTGTGATCGCCAGAATATCAGCCTTGCGATTCTCACTTTCAACATAGGGCAGCGTCACGGCATCGACGCGGAAGCGGCGCGGGCCGATGCGGGTTGCGCGAATGGCAACAATCGGCACGCGATAAAGCCGCGCAAGAAGCGCCGGGAATGTCGTTGAGCGCACCGGCACGCCGAAAAAGGGAACATATTCGCCATGCGCGTCGCGCAAATCGACCATAATGGCGACGGATAATCCTGCGGATAGGCCCCGACGAATGCGCGTGACGGTCTCCGCGCCCTTCGCATGCATGCCGCCGTGATAGAACCGCGCGCGCAAGGCCGAGACATCGCGATCAACCAGCGGATTGAGGATTTTCTGATAGACCCCCATCAAAGGTTTGCCGAAGGCTTCCGCCGCCAACGCTGGAATTTCCCAATTCCCGGCGTGAAGGCCGACGAAAATCGCAGGGCCAGCACCCTCCAACACGGCCCGTGCCTCGTCGGTGAGCTGCCACTCAATCGCGTCCGGATCATCGGCGATTTGGTCGAGCGCCAGCGCTTCCATCGTCGTGCGGCCGAGATTGTCCCAGACTTTGAGCGCAATCTCTTCCCGCTCGGCGCCGGTTAAATGCGGCAAAGCGAGGGCCAGATTGTTCAGTACGCGGTCTTGTCGCCGCAAACGTGGCGCAATCGCCCGCCAGAGGGCCGCTGAAATCCCATCCGCGATCCGCGGCGGAAGATGGCGCGCCAAAGCCGCCATCAAGCGGAAGCCAAGATATTCGACGCGATGCGACAAAGTCGGCCGGGAATGAAGCGGATCAGGCGCGGAAACAGGCATCACAGGCGTCAGACATCACAAAAAAGCTCGAAGAGCTTTGAAAAAGAGGCTTTAACCATGTGAAATTGGGGGCACCGACCGCGATTTATCATTCATAATCCCTTTTACGACACAAAGGGCCAATCCGACAAGAAAGATGGCGGAGAGGAGAAACGACACTTCCGGCCCGCTGCGGTCAATCAGCCATCCCGTCGCCATGGGGCCGAAAATTTCCGGCAGCCCGAAGGCGATGAGGACGATGCGGGCGACATCGAACGGGGTTTCGAGGGCCAAAGCGGCATAAACCACCCCGCCATAGAGCGGATAGGTGGTCAAGGCCGCAGCGCCCCAGATTACGCTCACGCCAAGCAGAGTTAGTCCCGAGGGTTGGGCCAGTGCTACAAAGAGCCCAAACGCCGCCGCAACAACCGCAAGGGCGAGCAACAAGCGCAGCGGGCCCACACGTTCAGCACTGTGGCCCAAGAAAGATTGCGCGGCCCCCGCGCCACCCAGGGTCACGACGCCAATGATCGAGACCGATTCAGCCGAAAAACCATGCGTAACGCCGTAAGAGGGATAAAAGGTCGTAAAATTGGCAAAGACAAAGCCGGTGACTGCCACACCTGTGAGCGGGATTGCAGCCTCACGGATCATCGCAAGCGTGCGCCCGCTCTGCTGCCCGCCTTCTGGGAAATGCGCAATCGGCACCGGAACGCGCGTGACCAAAAGGGCGGCAACGCAGAAAATGAGAGCCGCAATCAGCAAAATCGCAGGCTTGAGCGGATCAAGCACTGCCAAAAGCCCCTGAGAGGTCAAAATGCCGCCCAAAGCGCCGGAAATATAGATCGACAGCGACACCATGCGGATCGACGGCGCGGCCCTCGCGACGATCCACGATTCCGCGATGACATAGGCGACACCCACCGAAAAACCAGCGAGCACCCGCCCCAGCGCCCAAAGCGGGACAGAATTGGTGAGCAAAATCAGCGTGCCAAACAGCGACAGCGGCATGATCACCAAAGCCGCCCGCCGATAGCCGAGCGGCCTGATCATCAAAGGCCCCGCGAAATAGCCCGCAAACATGCCTGTGAAATAGACCGAGCCTAAAAGGCCAATCACGGCATTGGACAGGCCAATAGCTCCGGCGAGCAAAGGCGTCGCAGTCATCGAAATGCCGCTCGCGGTGATATGCAGCGTCATCCAGACAAAAACCGGCCAGAGATCAACGCTCCGCGTGACCTGCCCTGACGCATCATTGGCAGACGTGCTCGAAAGCGCGGATACACCATCAGCCATCAAATGGGCTCCCGCATATCAACTTCGGCCCGCCCGCCCCGTTTGGCAAACAGCACCAGAAACAGACCCGCGCCGACAATCAACGCAGCGCCCAAAATCGAATTCATCCCCGGCGCTTCCGCCCAGATCAGGTAGCCCCAAATCGTGCCCCAGATCAGATTGGTATATTCAAACGACGTCACGACATTCGCCTCTTCCAACCGATAGGCCTCGCCGAGCATCGTCATGCCAATCGCGGCAATGGGGCCGCAGGCGGCAATCAGCGCCAGGTCGAGAAGCGAGGGCGTTTGCCACTGACGCAACAAAAACACCAAACTTTTATGACCTTCATAATCGCCGCCCCACGCGGTGACGGCCACCGCCAAAAGCGAGGCCGCGACGAGATAGAGCAGATTTTGATAAAAGGACATCACCGCCGCCGAATCCTCCAAGCCAATCCGGCGCGCGAGAATTTGCGCACTCGCATAGGCAAAGGCGGAAAAAATCGGCAGGAGCGAAGCCGCTTCAAACACGCCGCCGCTTGGCTGCACCATGACCAATGCTCCGGCAAAACCAACGAGCACCGCGATCCAGCGGTCCCACCCGATCCGCTCGCCAAGAACTGGGCCTGCCAGCGCCGTCACAAACAGCGGCACTGTCGCATAAAGGGCAATAATATCGGCGAGTTTCATCACCGGAAAGGCGAGGAAATAGCTCGTATAAGAGCATAAGAGCAAAACACCGCGAAATGTGAGCGCGCCATAACGCGGCGAGCGAATCGTCGCCAAGCCACCGGAGCGATGCACCATCACCAAGATAAAGGGAATCGCTGCCACGCCGCGGGTGAAAATCACCTCATGGACGGGGTAAGACCCGCTCACAGTCTTGATGACAATATCTTGCAAAGAGAAGGTGAAAACCCCTGCAACCAGCCATAAGACCGCAGCAAGACGTGTCGAAATGCCCATGGCCCTGCCCCGATCACCGTGTAAAGGCCGATGGCCCCCGATTTGACGGACACCCCCACTCTGATGAAGATGGCGATGCGTCAGTCCCGTAATGCGTTGCGTTTATCACCCCAAAGCCTGTGAGCGCTATGCCCGCGAACGCCGCAATCTATTTTGAACCCGAAGGCTATTCGATGTCCGGCCCCCGCCTGATGGGGCGGAACGCGGCTGGACATAGTTTTCTGAACGGGTTTTTCCGCCACGCTGACGTCGATTGCCATGCCGCCTTTGTGACGGGCGCAGACAAATTCGAGGTCTTCCGCGCAATGGCGCAAGAGGCCCGCTGCACGGCTCCGCTGATGTCCATTCAAGCGGAGAATTTCCATGACCTCGCCAAGATCGGATGTTTGTACATTCCCGGCCCCGGCCTCATGCCGCAGGCCGCCCAACGCGCTTTGATCGACCCACGCGCCTTTAGCCTGTGCGGGATTACCCATACCACGCTCTCAGCCCGCGCGATGGACGGAATCACAAGCCTCCTCACCGCGCATGTTGAGCCATGGGATGCGGTGATCTGCACATCACGCGCGGTGCGCGACACGGTTCAGAGCCTTCTTGAAGCGGAAGCTGAGCGTCTGACCGCGCGTCTTGGCGCGACGCGTTTTCCGCTTCCGCGTTTACCTGTGATTCCCCTTGGAATTGACACAGCATCTTTTGCGATCCCCCCTCAAGCACGCGCTGAAGCGCGGCAGGCGCTCGCAATTGATGATGACACGGTTGTCGTGTTGTTTTTAGGCCGCTTGTCGTTTCATGCCAAAGCCCATCCGGCTGCGCTTTACGAAGCGCTGGCACGCGCGAGTGGTTCGCAACGCGTGATACTGATTGAATGCGGCTGGTTCGCGAATTCCTTTATCGAAAGTGCCTTCGCCGAGACAGCCGCGGAATTTGCACCCGCCTTAAAAAGAATTGTGCTTGATGGTCGCGATCCGATTGCGCGTCAACAGGCTTGGGCTGCGGCGGATATTTTTTCATCGCTTACGGATAATCTGCAAGAAACATTCGGCATCACGCCGCTTGAGGCTATGGCGTCAGGCCTTCCGGTGATTGTCACCGATTGGAACGGTTATCGTGATACGGTGCGCCACGGTATCGACGGATTTCGGATCAAAACCTTCGCACCACCGCCCGGCTCCGGACCAGAGCTTGCTTATCGCCACGCGGTTGAGGCCGATAATTACGATCATTATTGTGCGCTCACGAGTCTGCTCGTGTCAGTGGACATAAGCGAGGCCATTCAAGCCTTCAAAGCTCTCATTCACAATCCCGATCTTCGTCGGCTGATGGGCGCTGAAGGACAAGCGCATGCGCGTAATTTCGACTGGTCTCATATCATCCCGCGATACCAAGCTCTCTGGGCGGATTTGGCGGAAGAAAGACGCAGCGCGACCTCGCTTCCAACAGTCAAAAATCAAGGGGCCGCGTGGCCAGCAAGACTTGAGCCGTTCACAGCCTTTGCATCTTATCCGAGCCAGCATCTGACCGCTGATTTTCGGATCATCAAAAACACCGCGCTTGCCGCCTCAGCCATTGAGGGGCGGCGCAAAACCGCCAGTCTGACGCTGGGCGCCATCAAACTAGCCCCCGATCCGGATTTCTCCGCAATTCTGAACCTCATGATTGATGATGAACCTCTCACGATTGCGGCGCTTGCGGACAAAGCAAAAAAGAGCCCGCAAGCAATGATCCCTTTCATTGCTTATGCGTTGAAGATTGGTGCGGTTTTGCCTGCGCCCGACGGAGGCGAATCACGCTAGACTTAAATCCAGTAAAGTCCGCGTTCAGGCGTTGATCCTGACCAGTGCGTCGTGTGAACAGGGTACCATGATCAAACATCTCCCCGCCCAGCCATGGCAGGTGTGGCGCTTGGCGATCCTTGAGGCGCTCGAGCACGCCGCCGTTCAAGGCACAGATGTGTTTCCACCTCACCGTGAGCATATTCATCGCTTTCGCACCTGTCTCAAATCCGCGCGCGCTTTGCTGCGGATGGGTCCCGCTTCGCTTAAGACTGAGTGCAAAGCTTGGCGTCAGGAGCTGTCACGCATCGGCAAAATTCTCTCACCCATTCGCGATGACCATGTGTTCGAAGATACGCTGGCTGACCTGAAAAAAATGCCCATGCTCGAGCCACCCAAGCCTCTTACGCAAAGGGAGCAAGAAACGTTGATTGGGGCGCGCCTTAGCCTTGGCACGGTGATCACAGGTCTCTCGCATTGCGCTGACCCGAGTGACGACCCGCAATCTCTGATGCGCGCCGCAAGACGATGCGAGAAACGCGCTGAGAGGCTCAAGCCTGAGGATTGGGCAGACACAAAGTCAAAAGCCATTCATGCCTATCGCTCGGCCTTTATTGTTACGACCTATCAAGCCTATTTTTTGAATCAGATGACTGGGAAGCCACCGCGGAAGAGTCTGAAAAAACGCGAAGCCTATCGCAATTTGCTTGGGCGCTATAATGATCTCGATCAACTCATCACAACGCTCAAAACAAAAGAGCCCGCGTCACGTGACGATGTTACTCTTCTCAAAAAGGCAAAAAGAAAGCGCAAGACCATCATAAAAAATCTTGCGGCATCTCTCTGATCTTATTCGCCTTGCTTTGGAAAGCGCGCGTCCGATTCGACCACGTTCAGATCCATGTGATTGCGCATATAGCGCTCGGATGCTTTTTGAAGCGGCTGGAAATCCCACGGGAAATAATTGCCATTGCGCAAAGCTTCATAGACAGCGAGCCGTCGCATTTGTGACCGCCTGACATCCCGCTCAAACTCGGCCATCACCCAGCGCTTGCGGGCCAAAGCCTCGAGCCTCTGACGTGTTTGCGCATGGGCAGGATTATCCGCGAGATTGACCAATTCATGCGGATCATGTGCGAGATCGAACAATTGAACCGGATCATCGCCTGAAACAGCAAGCTTAAAATCACCCTCACGCACCATAGCCATAGGCGCGATAGACCCTTCCGCCGCATATTCGCACATAATATGCGACACGGGACGCGAACCGCCCTCAAGGGCTGCAACAAGACTGACGCCATCAAGATCGTCAGCAAGCGCGCCTGTGTCGATACCCGCAAGAGCCGTCAAAGTCGGCGCAAGATCAAGCGTTGAGGCTGGCGCATCAATCTTCCGCGGCTCGAAGCGATCGGGAGCATGAATCATCAAAGGCACGCGCGATGAGCCTTCAAAGAAACTCATCTTAAACCAGAGCCCACGCTCTCCAAGCATGTCACCATGATCGGACGTGAAAATCACAATTGTATCCTCGTCGAGACGGCACTCTTTGAGGACGGTCAAAATCTCACCGATCTTGTCATCGAGATAAGAGATATTTGCGGCATAGGCGCGGCGGCTATCTGCCACCATTTTTGGCGTAACAGTGTAATTACGCCAATCCGACATATCGAAAAGCCGCTTCGAATGAACATCCTGCTGATCATAGGCAATATCGGGGACGTTAGGCGGCGGAACGAAACCATCCGGATAAAGATCCCAATATTTTTTGCGCGCGACATAAGGATCATGCGGATGCGTGAAACTCACGGTGACGCAAAAGGGACGATCATCCGCCCGCCGCGCCAATTGATAGAGCCGCAATTTTGCGTGATAGGCGACTTCATCATCATATTCGAGTTGATTGGTAATTTCGGCAGTGCCTGCATTCGTGACAGAGCCGAGATTGTGATACCACCAATCAATCCGTTCATGCGGCTTTGACCAATCCGGCGTCCAACCAAAATCAGCAGGATAAATATCAGTCGTCAGGCGCTCCTCAAATCCGTGCATCTGATCCGGCCCGACGAAATGCATTTTGCCTGACAAGACCGTCTTATAGCCCGCCCGCCGCAGATGATGCGCAAAAGTCGGGATGGATGATGCGAACTCCGCCGCATTGTCATAGACGCCCGTGCGCGAAGGCAATTGCCCAGCCATAAAGGCCGCCCGCGATGGCGCGCAAAGGGGGCTTGGGCAATAGGTATTGGCAAAGCGAACGCTGCGTGCCGCCAAATCGCGCAACACGGGTGTTTTGAGAAAGGGTGCCGGCCCATCCGGAAACCAAGTCCCATTCAACTGGTCCACTATGATGATGAGAAAATTGGGACGCGACTGAGCCATCTGACTGCCTTTCTGAACCATCATACCACGCCCCCACTATGGGACCGCGCCCGGAGCGGTGATTTCACACTCTCACCAGCTAGCCGATTTTGCTCAGAGGGAATATCACAAATATGACATTTTCCGACGCCCGATGTCGGGCTTTGATATTTCTCGTGTCATGGCGAGGCTATCATTTTTTCGTCATATCTGTGCAAGCCAGCGAGTGAGTTGCGTGATGAAACGTCAATCTCTGTCCCACCCGCGCGCCGCTTTGGAGTGGCCTACTCTTATTCTGATTGTGGTGATTTATGGGGGGTGGCTCGCGCTCACCTTCTGGTCGTCTGAGCTTCCTTGGTGGGTGGTCTCGAGTCTTGGCGCGATTTTGCTCACTTGGCACGGGTCTTTGCAGCATGAGATCATTCATGGCCACCCGACACAATGGCGGCGTGTGAATATGGCGCTTGGCTTTCCGCCGCTGTCCCTCTGGCTTCCTTTTGAACTTTATCGTCGCTCACATTTGGTCCACCATCGTGACGAGCGACTGACAGACCCGTTGGATGATCCCGAATCCTATTATTGGACCGATGCGCAATGGTCGGCGCTCCATCCTGTCACGCGCAAGATCATTGCGGCGCAAAACATGTTTCTGGGACGCCTCATTCTGGGTCCACCTTGGATGATCAGCAAATTCATTGTGACTGAATGGAAGGCTGCGTTGCGCAACAAACGCCATCATCGCTCGATTTGGCTTGCGCATCTCTGGGGTGTCGCGGTGATCCTTCTATGGTTGAAACTGATCTGCGGCATGTCTGTGCTGTATTATGTGGTCGGTGTCGTCTATCCCGGCACGGCTCTGCTGCTCATTCGCTCCTTTGCGGAGCATCGCGCCTCTGACGGTGTGTTTGAGCGAACCGCGATTGTCGAGAACGCATCATTTCTCGGTCTGCTCTTTCTTTATAACAACCTTCACGCGGCGCATCACGCGGAGCCGACCTTGCCGTGGTACTCAATTCCAGCCTGGTATCGCGCCCATCGCGCGCGGTTGATCGCTGAGAATGGCGGGCTTGTTTACAATTCCTATCTTGATGTCGCGCGGCGTTACTTCTTGCGCCATCATGACAAGCCGCTCCATCCCAGCAATCGCGCACCGCTTGCCGATGGCCGTCTGCCATGAGTGATCCAAACGATTGGATCGCGTCATTGCCTATGTATGATTTTCCTGAATTGCGCGCGCATACCGAATTGTATTGGACCGCACTGAAGGATGAGTTCGCGAAACATGGTTTGAACCATGCGCCTGAGACTTTGTCGCGCGCGCATGATCTGGCGACTTTGTGGCAGGACCCACAGCTGATTTTCGCGCAGACTTGCGGCTACCCACTCAAGACATGGTTGAAAGGACGGCTGCGCTATGTCGCAACACCGATCTATCATGCCGAGGGATGCAAGGGGCCAGAGCATTCCAGCGTGGTGATCGTCAAAAAAGGGAGCGCGATCACGTCAGTGACGGGAGCTTTTGGAAACATCGTCGCCGTCAATCAACCTGACAGCAACACGGGCATGAATCTGTTACGGCTTCTCTTGGCGCGATCAGGCGCGAAGGGCAAAATGTTTGACGAGGTCATCATGACCGGGTCACATCGCCAGAGCATTAGCGCTGTCGCATCGGGTCAAGCCGCCTTAGCTGCGATTGATTGTGTCAGCTTCGCCTTGTTAAAACAGAGTGATCCAGACCTGATCTCTCAGGTGAGCGTGATTGATCGAACGCCGTTCACACCGTCGCTCCCCTTTGTGACGTCCTTGCAAACCAGCGACACGGACATTGCCATCATGCGACACGCGCTTGCTTCCGCACTTGATGCTTTGCCGCAATCCACGAAAGCGGCGCTGATGCTCGACGCCATCACGGTGCTTGATGAGAAGGACTATGACCGTGTGCTGGCCTATGAAAATGAGGCAGCCCAGCTTGGATACGCGCAGCTTCAATAAAAAAGGCGACTGCCAAAGCAGTCGCCTGAAGGTCTTGATAGCGTGTCGAAACGTCTATTGAGAGAGTTAGCGCAGATCTGTGATTTTGCTCACAGTATCCATCATGGTCTGGATCATGCGTGCATTGCCATTATAGACCTGCTGAGCCTGGATCATGGTCATCAACTGACCCGTGATATCGACGTTGGATTGTTCCAATTCGCCGGTCATGATGTTACCGGCTTGAGGCGCACCGGCTGCTGAAATTGTGGCCGACCCACTCGCGCCTGACTGGGCGTAGAGATTGCCACCGATGTCTTTCAAGCCGCCATCATTGGCAAATGTTGCCAAGGCGATAAAGCCCATCGAATAAGACGAACCATTTGAATAGGTCCCGATGATCTCACCCTTTTGAGAGATCGAAACGCTCTGCATGAGAACAGGATCCGTCCCACCCTTTGCAATTTCAGCCACCGTGCCTGACGTTGGCGTTTTGAAGCTGTATTTCGGCTGAACCAATGGCACAGTGCCATCGGACGCCAAAAATGTCAGCGCAATGCTGTTGGCCGAGGGATAATAGACCGCCTGACGTCCAGGATAGACTTGGTTCAAGGCAGTGATCATCTTATTGGCGATGGTCGCCGCGGAATCACCTACGGAAACCGCAACATTGACGCCCGCGACGTTGATGGTGTGATCGTCAGCTGCGGCTGCCGATTCAACGGCAATCGATTGAACTTCCGGCGTCGTGGACGCGGACTGATATGTCGCATCAACCGTGCTGGATGCCCCCACGCCAGTCGCAGGAGAACTATCGACAATCGTAAGCGCCGCGACATTGGGCTGGTTGGCAGGATAGGTGATATCGATTTTGTTTGTGCTGCTGTCAATCGCAACACTCATCGCAGAGAAGGCAGGGCTTGCTGACAGTGCCGCTTGAACCTTTGAAGCGACCGTCGCAGGCGAATCGCCCGTTGCAATCGCAACACTGACGCCACCGACTGTGATCGTTCCGCTGGCCGACGCATTCGTCGTGCCGAAATCAATCTGCTGAATTTGGGGCGTTGTTGAAAATTGAGTTTGGGGTAAGGGTGAGGATTTCGGTGCCGAGAAAGGTGGCAATCCCACTGTGAAGGGGCTCACCGCGCCATCTGTCACATTAAAGGCCAGCTTCACCTTTGAATTGTCTCCCGATCCCGTGATCGTGACGGTGGCTTGGCCATTCAACGCAGTCTTCAAGGCCGCCTGCGCGTTCTGCGCAATCGTGGCTGCCGTGTCACCCATCGCAACAGGAACGGTCGCCGTCACGCTTTGTCCGCCAACGGTTCCGCTGATCAGAATATTGCCCGCCGCCGTTGCCGGGCCGCTAAATGACATCGACTGAATTTCTTGACCGGTCACCGTTCCATCCGGGAGTGTCTGGCCGGTTGTATATTGAGGAACGATCTGCATCGCCTGCTTGGCAGAGTTCACATCGGGGGCCATCACGGGATTGCCATAGGCATCAAGAACCGCGTTTCCATTGGCATCCACGCTCGGGACAGAATTAAAGCCGATGAGCTGGTTGCCGCTGTTATCGACGAGATAGCCCGCTGAGTTGAGACTGAAATTGCCCGCTTGCGTAAAAGAGAAATTGTCTCCCTGCGCCGATGGGTCACGGACGACGAAGAAGCCACGACCGTCAATCGCAAGATCGGTCACGCGGCCTGTTGTGGTAACGGACCCTGCCGTGGTGTTGCGCGTGACTGCGCTCGTCAGAACACCGCTACCGACCGCCGTCTTAGGATCTGATGCGGGATCGTTGGAGAACACATCCCCGAAACTTGCCGTTGAGCTTTTGAAGCCAACCGTATTGGCATTGGCGATATTGTTGGAAACAACGTCCATCGACTTTTGCGCGGCATTGAGACCAGCCATAGAAACCGAGAGCATGTGAACCTCCGTTCGAGAGCACTTTCGGGATGAGTTCAGCAAGTCCCGTGCCAAGTCCTACGAACGACCCTCAGCCGCCCTTTGGAGAAAAATACTTTCCGCCGCTTAAAATTTATCGGGTCACGACCGTCTTCCTCCCAGACCACGGAAACAGGATACACCCAATGCTGCACCAAAACGCTCTTCGCGCCTATGAACAGGTTGAACAGGATTGCATGGTCGCCGGGGCAAACCGGCATCGTTTGGTGGAAATTCTCTTCTCAGAGCTGCTCGGAGCCATTGATCGGGCCCTTTTGGGTATCTCGTCCAATGACGTGACCGCGCGCTCGAGTGGCGTCAGCAAGGCGCTCACCATTGTCTATGCCCTCTCGACCAGCCTCGATTTTGAAAAAGGCGGCGAAGTAGCCCAGTCGCTGGCAGAATTTTATGAATGGTCCCGCCGGCAGCTGATCGGCTCGAACAAGGATCGGCCAGTTGAGCGCCTGACCGAAGTGCGCAAAGCCATGACGGAAATCGCCGAAGCTTGGTCTTCCATCGCCAATAAGGCAGTCTGATCCTTAATCTGGGCGCGGAATCGAAAATTTCCGCATTTTTTCGATCAAGGTCGTGCGCTGCATCCCCAAAAGCCGGGCGGCCCCCGATACGGATCCGTCGGAATCCGCAAGCGCGATCCGGATAAAGTCCATTTCAAGCGTGGCGATGTGATCTTTCAGGCTAAAGCCCTCACTGTGTCCGATCAGCGCGCGGATCAGCTGATCGCGGTCCAACGCGTCGGGAAGACGATCGCTTTCTTGCGCCTCCTCTTCGAGATCGTCGATGACGGCCTGATCTTCAGCGAATTCCGACAGCGCGCTCCAAATGGCATCCTGCTCCTCGGCGGATTCAGGGGACCGCCCGGGAAACAGGATCTCCTGCATCAAGCGAGCATCAATGGCGCGATCCGCGTAAAGCGCCCCTGACCGCTCGAGCACATTGCGCAATTCACGCACATTGCCGGGCCAATCATGCGATTTGAGGACGTCAATCGCCCCATCGACGAGCCGGGGTGGCTTCGGGAAGCCCTGCGCCTCAAACCGTTCTTTGATCGAATTGATCAAAGCCGGAATATCCTCCAGCCGCTCCCGCAACGGGGGAACCACAATCGGGAAGACATTGATCCGATAATAAAGGTCTTCCCGGAATTTCTGCTCGTCGATCAAAATCTGCAAATCGCGGTGGGTGGCGCAAACAAACCGCACATTGACCGAAATGGGGCGCGCGCCGCCGACCCGAGTAAAGCTCCGCTCTTCCAACATGCGCAGGAGCTTCACCTGCATATCAAGCGGCATATCTCCGATCTCGTCGAGGAACATGGTGCCGCCCGCGGACAGCTCCATCAACCCCTGCCGATCGCGCATCGCACCTGTGAAGGCGCCCTTCTCATAGCCAAACAGCTCGCTTTCGAGAAGCTCGCGCGGGATCGCGCCGCAATTAACGGGAACAAATGGCCCTGAAGCGCGGTCTGACAGAATATGAATCGCGCGCGCGACGATTTCCTTACCCGCGCCCGAGGGACCTTGGATAAAAACAGTGGACCCGAGAGGCGCGACCTTGGCCACCATATCGGAGACTGTCCGCATGGCGGCGCTCGGCAAATCCAACAGCCGGGAATAATCCTGATCGATCACGCACTACCCTCGAACACGCCACACTGTCGATTTTTTGACTAAACACATAAAAACCACAAGCCGGTTTAACGCCCGATCATTGCGAAAACCTTTCCATGACGGCATTTTGAGACCATGTGCGATAAAGTTTCTGATTTTTTCGCATTTTATTTTGAAAAAAATTTATGAAAAATTTATGAGTTTTAACAAAGTGTTAAATCGTTAACGGCGATTAACCTTTGCGCCGAAGCGAGGGCGTCAAAGAAAACTTGGCAAGATCGTTGCTTTCATGGGTTCCGAACGGGACACGACCCGAGGGAGCACTCGATGAATACGGTTCTTTGCATCACTGACAGCCTTGCCGATGGCGAAGCCTGGATCACCCATCTTCACATGCGCGGCTATGACACTGTCACAACCGACATGAAGGCGCTTGGTTCACTCAAGACCGATGCCTGGGCACGAACGGCCCTCATCCTCTCGCATGATGCAGCCAAGATCCTTGCTGCCGATGCTGCTGGCCTTGCTGGATGGTGTCGCAAACTCAAAGCGGATCGCATTGTTGTGGTCGATAAATCCGCAGAAAAATTTTCACTCAAAGGTGAGTTTAACGGATCGGTTCTGCGACTTGTTCCATCCAAATCCGGCTGGCGTTATGCCGCTGAAGTGGCTGCACGTTTTCTCGACACGGATCAGAATGTTGCCGCAGGTGATCCGCAAACCTTTAATCTTTTGCGCCTTGCAAGCCGCGTTGCTGCGAGCGATGTGACGGTGATGCTGGTTGGCCCCACAGGCACCGGCAAAGAAGTGCTCTCGAAATTCTTGCACAATGCGTCAAAGCGCAGCCGCGAGCCATTCATTGCCGTCAATTGCGCCGCTGTGCCTGATACGATGCTTGAAGCGCTTCTGTTTGGTTATGAAAAGGGTGCCTTCACCGGCGCGCATACGCCCAACAAGGGCATTTTCCGCGCAGCCGATGGCGGCACTCTGCTGCTCGACGAAGTGTCGGAAATGGCACCGCATCTGCAAGCAAAATTCCTGCGCGTGTTGCAGGAAAAAGAAGTCACGCCGCTTGGTGGTTCGAAAGCCGTGCCGATTGATGTGCGCGTGATTGCAACATCCAATCGCTATATGATGGAAGAAGTCAAAGCCGGCCGCTTCCGCGAAGATCTTTATTATCGGCTCAACGTGTTTCCATTGGCAACGCAAGCCTTGGCCGAGCGCCCCGGCGATATTCTCCCTATCTCAATTTTGCTGCTCGCAAAACATTCTGGCGGCTTTCCGAATATTCCAGAAATCACCGATGCAGCGATTGAGAAACTCGAATCCTACGCATGGCCTGGAAATGTACGCGAACTTGAAAATGTTTTGCAGCGCGCGCTTGTTCTTTCAGGCGGCGTCGCCATCGCTCCGGAGCATATCATGATTGATCGTCATGATGTTGCAGCCAGCCTCGAAGATTTCGAACCGCGCCCACGCCTGCAGGCCGTTGCCGGTTGATCTGAGCACACCATGACCAAGGAGAACAAACCGATGATCACGACATCAGCCGTTAGCTTGGCCAATGATATTCTGACCAAGGCCACCCCGAAACTTCGTCCCTTCGATGGTAACAGCCATGCCGATTTCGGCAGCCAATTGAAGAAGGCCGTCGAGGATGTTGCAAAGTCACAAAATGACGCTGAATCCGCGATGCGCTCCTTTGAAGCTGGCGATGAAACCGATGTGACCAAGGTGATGCTCGCGCGTGAAAAAGCCTCCATTGCTTTTGAGGCGACCTTGCAGGTCCGCAACAAACTTTTGAGCGCTTATAAAGACATCACATCCATGCCGGTGTGAGTGATAACGCCTTCGCAATAACGCTGACAGGTAAACGGAATAAAATGCTATGACCGATGCCAATGCTGTAACCGTAACGCAGACTGTGCCGATGGCTGCACGCCTTGCTCAAGGCGCATCCATGATCCGCAGCTTCATGCGTCAGCCTGCGGTGATGCGCGCTGCCCCGATGATCCTTGTTGCAGCGATCATTGCGGTGGGCTTGATTGCGATTTTGCTGTTGAAAGATCCAGCCTATGTCACTCTGTTCCCGCAATTGGAAGAAAGCGACAAAGCGCAAGTTCTGCAAACGCTGACGGATAAGGGCGTCAAAGCACGCCTTGATGCGACCACAGGTCAAATGACGGTGCCGCGCGCTGATTTCTACAAAGCGAAAATGTTGCTCGCATCGGCTGGTCTGCCAAAGGCTTCCACCTCGGGCTATGATATTCTCGGTCAAATGCCACTCGGCACAAGCCGCTCCGTTGAGTCGGCAAAATTGCGCCAAGCGCAAGAAACAGAATTGGCGCGGTCCATTATGGAAATCCGCGACATTGAAAGCGCGCGCGTGCATTTGGCCGTACCTGAGCGCTCGGCCTTCGTGCGCGATCAAGCCCCACCGTCCGCGTCAGTTGTTTTGAAACTCGCGGTCGG